>MDTE01193401.1_pt1 | contig 12571 bp, 12 predicted proteins | sample 811231 | NCBI WGS metagenome assembly MDTE01 (sample SAMN05326651, study PRJNA326480) | marine metagenome | isolation source: seawater | place: Indian Ocean: Red Sea | collected 2010
TAATACAACCAAATGTTGTTAATAAATTTTATTGAATATTTTTTTTTAAAAGAATTAATTTTATATGATTACTAATTAAAAAGTATTATTAATAGCCAAATTGCTACATTTTTCTTATTTTATTGCTTTTAGAGATTGAAATTGTTTAAATTATTGAGCAAGGCAGTTTAATTTAAAAGTTGATTAGATAGTAAAATGTTTGAAAAAAATCTAAACAATAATTTATTTAATTCAAAGTCTGGATTACTTATTACAGGAGGCACAGGTAGCTTTGGTAGTAAATTTTTGGAAAAAGTTTTAAAATTATGGCCAGACATTGGAAGGCTAGTTATTTATAGTAGAGATGAACTAAAACAATGGGAGCTTAAAGAAAGATATCCTGAGAAAGATTATCCAAATTTAAGATTTTTTCTTGGTGATATAAGAGATAAGGAGAGATTAAAAACTGCTCTTCATAAGATAGATACCGTAATACATGCAGCGGCTCTAAAGCAAGTTCCTGCTGCTGAATATAATCCAATAGAATTTATTAAAACTAATGTAATTGGAGCAGAGAATCTTGTACAAGCATGCTTAGAGACAAAAGTTAAAAATGTAATAGCACTTAGTACTGACAAAGCCTCATCACCAATTAATCTTTATGGCGCAACAAAACTATGTTCAGATAAACTTTTTATTGCAGCAAATAACATTAGAGGAAGATCAGATTTAATTTTATCTGTAGTTAGATATGGGAATGTAATGGGTTCAAGAGGTTCAGTAATACCATTCTTTATGAAAAAAAAATTGAATGATTTTATCCCAATAACTGATCCAAAAATGACTAGATTTAATATTTCTATTGATGATGGGGTAAATATGGTTTTATGGGCATTAAATAATTCAGTAGGAGGGGAAATTTTTGTTCCAAAATTATCTAGCTATAACATAGTAGATTTAGCTAATGCAATTGCACCATCCTGTAAAAAGAAAATAATTGGATCAAGACCTGGAGAAAAAATTCATGAAGAAATGATAACAACAGCGGATAGCTTTAATACATTTGATATTGGAGAGTGTTTTGCGATTTTACCTAGTGATTGGGAAAAACTTGAAAGGTTTAATTTTTATAAGAAAAACCATAATCTTGTTACAAATAATTTTAGTTATAATTCTGGAACTAATACTAATTTCTTAAGTATTGAGGAAATAAGAAATTTAATTATTGAAAATATTAATCCAAAATTTAAACCTACCTAATATTTTTCAATCTAATTTTATATTTAAAAGTTATTTTGAGATATTCTATTTTGTTATATTGGTTTATATTTATTTCATCAAAATGCAAAAAAATAGAATAGCACTCATACCAGCTAGAGGGGGTTCAAAAAGGTTATCAGATAAAAATATAATTCCTTTAAAAGATAAACCAATCATTGGATGGACTATTGAGGCTGCTCTTGAAAGTGGAATATTTAATAAAGTTTGTGTAAGTACAGATAGTGAAAATATTGGATCAATTGCATCAAAATTTGGAGCTGAAGTACTTTTTAGACCTAATACTCTTGCCACAGATAACTCTACTGTAGTTGAAGTATGTTTATGGCATTTAAATGAGTTCTCAACTGAAAATTTATTTTTTGAAGAATTATTCTGCCTTTACGCAACTGCCCCCTCCAGAAATGCTGAAGATTTAAGATCTGTGGCACGCATACTTGAAGAGGATGGAAATATAAATGCTGTTATTGGAGTAACAAATTTTTTCTATTATCCCTATCAAGCATTAACTCTTAATCATGATGGATTTCTTGAACCATACTGGAAAGAACTTTCAGAGAAGAAGCGCACTTCATTCCCAAAATTATATGCAGATAATGGTAGTACATATGCCATAAAAGTACCAATTTTTCAGAAAGAAAAGACTTTTCATTTAAAAAAGGGTTTAAAACCCTACTATATGGAAAAAACCAGATCGATTGATATTGATGAAAAGGAAGACTATGATTTACTTAGAAAAATATTCTAATTTATTAGTTAATAATTTAAAAAGTTTACCAATATAAATACTTTATTGTTCTTAAGTATATTAATCTTTAATTAATAGCCAACCATTAGCTTAGGCGAAAGTTTATTGTTATGTCTTTAAAATTACCTAGTGATATTTTAATTGTAGCTGCTCATTCAGACGATGAAGTCTTAATGGCAGGAGGTTTATTAATTAAAAATAAAAACTTGGGTGGATCTAATAAAATTATTTTTTTTACGGATGGGACTAGTTCAAGGGGGGAAAGCTGTAAAAATAAACAAAGAAGGTATAAGGAAACACAGGAAGCAGCAAATATTCTTGGTGCAGAAATAGTTTATAGTGGAAACTTTCCAGATAACAAATTAGATTCGGTTCCACTTTTAGATATTATTAAAATTATAGAAAAACAAATTTTATTAATTAAACCTCAAATTATTGTTACTCATTGCCAAGATGAATTAAATATAGATCATCAAATTGTTGGTAGAGCAACTTTAACTGCTTGCAGACCAATTAATGATTTGAATTTGTTAACTATTTTATTAGGTAATGTTTCAAGTAGTAATGAATGGCACATCAATCAAATAAGTATAAAAAATAACTTGTTTATAGATATTGAAAAGGAAAAAGATTTAAAATATAAAGCATTACAATTATATGATTCTGAAAAAAGGAATTCTCCAAATCCAAGATCTCTTGAAATGGTCATTGCAAAAGATAAATTTACTGGATCAATTGCTGGTTTTTTAAGTGCTGAGAGTTTTTTTATACATAAAACTTATTTATGAAAAATAATTCTGCAAATATAGTTTTTAGATGCGATGCTTCCCTTGAGATAGGAAATGGCCATTTAATGAGATGTAGGACTTTAGCAATAAAGATTACACAATTTTTAAACGCAAGAGTAATTTTCATATGTCAGGAAGCAAATATTAAACTTCTAAAAATAATAGAAAAGGATTTTGATTTATTAATTTTAAAAAAAAATCAATATAAAGAACAAAGATATTTTTTAGGTTCTAATGGGTATTTTAATTGGTTTTCAAAGATACAAAAAAAAGATGCATACTTGTGCAAGGAAATATTAATCAAAAATAATATTAAAAATATAAACCTCCTTGTTTTAGATCATTATGGGATAGATAAAAATTGGGAAGATATTTTTATTAAAGAGTGGGGTATAAATGAAATAGGAAAGATATTTATTATTGATGATCTAGCAAATAGGAAACATAATTGTGATTTTTTATTAGATCAGACATATAAAAGAAAAAAGAAAGATTATTTAAATTTATTGCCTAATAATGCAACAATTTTTGTGGGCTCAGAATATGCCTTAATAAGAGATGAATTTTTAAAAGCTAGACAAGATAAAATCCATAATAACTTTAATGGCAAAAAATTATTCAAGATACTTATATATCTTGGTGAAGTTGATAATAATTTAATTTATAGTGAAATTTTAGATGGCATAAAGAAAATTTTTGATTATAAATTTGAAGTAACTCTAATAGCAAATTTAAAAATAGAAGAAAAAGATAAGTTTAAAAAAATATACGAATCTAAATTTCAAATGCTTAGATTTGTCAATTTCGCAGATGAAATTTGGAAATTCATGCTCGAAGCTGATATTTCTATTGGAGCAGCTGGATCAACAGCTTGGGAACGAGCCTGCATTGGTATACCTTCAATAGTTATAGTTAATGCAGAAAATCAAATTAAAATAGGTAATATATTAAAGACTGAAAAATGTTCAATTGTTATTAATAATGATGTAAATCTAGCAAATTCAATTTATTTTTATTTAAATAATTTGATTTCAGACGAAAAATTACAATTTAAATTAATACAAAAATCAAAGAAAATATGTGATGGTAAAGGAGCAGATCGGATATTTAGTAAAATAGAAGAAATTTTTGATTAATTTACTACATATCTAAAATGGTAAATAAAAAAGTTTTTATAGTTGCGGAAATAGGCATAAATCATAATGGAGATATGAAAATCGCAGAAGAATCTATAAAAGCTGCGGCCGAGGCTGGAGCAGATTCAGTAAAATTTCAAAGTTATAAAACTGAAGATTTTATAACGAATAAGAATTTAAAATATAAGTATCTTTCTAAAAATCAAGTTGTTGAAGAATCACAATTTGAAATGTTTAAAAGGTGCGAGTTAGACTTCAAACAGTTAAATTTTTTATACAAAAAAAGCAAAGAATATAATTTAGACTTTCATAGCACTCCCACAAATATAGAGGGTATAAATCATTTAAAAGAATTAGGTTGTGAATATATCAAAAATGGATCAGATTATTTAACTCATTTAGAATTAATTAAGAAAATGGGAGAGTCTGGTCTAACGACAATAATATCGACTGGAATGGCAAATTTAGGTGAAATTGATGATGCTGTTAGAACATTTAAGTCAACTGGAAATACTAATTTAATTTTATTAGTATGTACAAGTTCATATCCAACACCTCCACAAGAAGTTAATTTGTCTAGAATAAGTTCTCTTAGAGAAATATATAATTTGCCCATAGGTTTCAGTGATCATACAAATGGGGTTAATGCTGCAATTGGTGCTGTGTTCCAAAAAGCTATTTGGATAGAAAAGCACTTCACAATTGATAAGAATTTACCCGGGCCAGATCATAGATTTTCATTAGATCCAAAGGAATTAAAATTTTTAGTTAATTCAATCAGAGAATCTGAACAAATGAACGGTTCTCCTAACTTTTTCCCTACTGAATCTGAAAAAGAAAATAGGAATTTATTTAGATTATCTTGTGTAACATCAAAAATATTAAATAAGGGTCATATTTTAAGGAAAGAAGATATTAATTTTTGTAGACCTGGTTTGGGAATGCCTCCTAAAATGATTAATTTTTTTATTGGTAGAAAACTTAAATCAGATTTATCTAAAGGGCATATACTAAGTCTAAATGACTTTTTATAATAATATTTATGGATGTAATTTTTCTTGGTAATCATACTGTTGGTGTAAAAGTTCTAAATATTCTCAATAAGAATAAAAAATTAAATTTAAAAGGCGTAATAGCTCATCCAAAAGATTTAGAAGATGGAATAAAATATGAATCAGTATATAGGTATGCGATAGAAAATAATATCAAAGTTATTAGATCAGATTTAAAATCAAAAAAAGATTTGGAATTTATTTCATTTCTAAAACCAGATCTAATTTTTGTCACCGATTTTAAATATATTTTGAAACAAAATATTTTAGATTTACCAAGAATTGGTTCGATTAATTTACATCCAAGTATTTTGCCAAAATATAGGGGTCGTGCATCAATTAATTGGGCAATAATTAATGGCGAAAGTGAATTAGGTCTTACCGCTCATTGGATTGATCAAGGTATAGATACTGGAAAAATAATTAAGCAAATAAAATTTAAATTAGAATTCAGTGATGATATTAATAGTGTTCTAATAAAGTATTATTCTTTATATGAACAAATAACAACAAATATAATAGATATCTTATCTACAGAAATTCCTATTGGTTTAGAGCAAAATGAAAATCAAGCAACTTATTATCCTAGGAGAAAACCCTCTGAAGGAATCATAAATTGGAATCAATACTCATTAGATATATATAATTTTATTAGAGCAATATCTTATCCTTATCCTGGAGCTTTTTCTTTTATAAATAATCAAAAATTGATAATATGGAAATCAAAGCCAGAATATCAACTTAAATTGAAGAGTAATAATATTCCTGGTCAAATAATTAAATTAACTAATAATAGAATTTATGTTGCTTGTAAAAATTCAATCTTAGAAATTATCCACTATTCTCCTAATAAAATAAATCTAAAATCAGGTAATATATTTAAAAGTAAAATTAAAGACTAATTATATACAATATATAAAAAACTTTTTATGAAATTTACAGAAGATATAAATGAAAATAATTTGTTTTATTCTTCATTATTAAAAAAATATGGAACAAATCATCGTTCTCTTAATTGGGGAAGTGTAGAATCTCAGTACAAAAGATTTGAAGCTCTTGCTTCTGTTGGTATTAAAAATTATGATAAAGTCCTTGATGTTGGGTGTGGATTAGCCGATTTTTATTCATGGTCAAGGTCAAAAAATATTAATGTTATTTATTCTGGAATAGATATTTCTCCAGAAATGGTGAAAAAGTCAAAAGACAGATTTCCAAAATTAGTAATTGAAAATAAAGATATTTTTGAGCTTAATAAACCCTATAATTTTTATGATTATGCTATTGCAAGTGGAATTTTTTATTTGAGAAAAACCGATCCTTATGAATATATGATTAAAACAATTCAAGAAATGTTTAAAATATCTAAGGTAGCTACAGCTTTTAATACTTTAAGCGGATGGTGTTTAGACAAACAAGAAAATGAATTTTACGTAGATCCTCTAAAACTTTTGAATGAAATAAAAAGTAAAATAACAAAAAAAGTTATTTTTAGACATGATTATAATATCAATGATTTTTCTGTTTTTTTATATAAATAATGAAAATTTCTATATCTCAGCCAGCTTACATACCTTGGTTAGGATACTTAGAGAGAATAAATAATTCTGATCTGCATGTTGTACTTGATCATGTTCCTGATGGAAAAAAAAGTATGTTAAATAGAAATAAGATAAGGACCAGCTCAGGTTGGACATGGTTAACCGTACCAATAATTTCTAAAAATAGATATGGTAGTTTAAAAATTAATGAACTCAAAATTGATAATTCTTTTAACTGGTCATTAAAACATTGGAAATCAATTAAAGGTTCATACTCAAATACGCAATTCTTTAAGCATTATCAAGATTTTTTTGAGGATATTTATTCCTCAAATCATGAAAATATTGCTCAACTAAATCAAAAAATCACCGATTATTTATTGAAAAATTTTAAAATAAATACTCCTATAATTCATAGTTCTTCATTAGGTTTGAAATCCTCGAAATCAGAATTAATATTAGATATTTGTAAACATACAAAAGCTTCGGAATATATATCAGGTCCATTTGGAAGAGATTATTTGAATCTTGAGAGTTTTAAAAATGCTTCAATTAGAGTAGAGTTTCACAATTTTAAACACCCACATTATTCACAAAATTATGATGGTTTTGAAAAAAATCTCTCTGCAATAGACTTACTATTTAATTATGGTGAAAATTCTGGAGATATATTAAAAAATAATATTTAATAAACCTTTCTTTGGTTTTTTTTATAATTGAAAGATCAAATATCTATCTAATCTGAAATGTCTTTCATGAAGATCATATGATTGAATAATAGTTTTAGATCCAATACAAGATAATTTAAAAGACTCCGCAAATTTAATTATCTTTTGAGATGAAAGATATCTGATAGGATTATCTTCTGAGTGAATTTTTCTTTTATCTGCATTGATTAATAAATTAAAATCAAATTCATCTGAATAATCATGCGATTTTGCATATAAATCCTTTTCTATAAATTGAAGTACAAATTTAGCATTTCTTTTTAGGTGTCTAGTTAAATCTTCAAAAGCAAAAAGTATCTCATCGTCGGTCAAATAACAAAATGTGTCCCTTGAGTAAATAAGATCAAAAAATCCTATAAATGGAATTGGATTAGTACCACATTTAGAAAGGGATATTTTTTTCTTATCTAAAAAATCAATATGTGAAATTGCTACTGGATTTAATTCAATACCATATATATCAGCACCCCTTTTTTTACATTCGAATAAATCAGCACCAGATCCAAAACCTATTTCAAGAACCTTTTTATCATTTAATGAATCAAATAAAGAACCTAATAATCTGAAAAGACTAACATTAGCGCAGACTGAATTTCTTGTTCCGATTTCCCTATTTACCCAATATTTTTCAACTTTTGTCATGTTTTTTGTTTTTTAAGAAAAATTTATTAAATTTTTTATTGATTAGGATTGTAAATATATCCTCTCCTTACATTTGAAGGCTCATAGATGTCTCCAGGTTTAAATAAGAATTTATTTAAGCCATTATTATCGATGGGTAATTTCAAAAGATGTTTTGCTACATTGCCAATAGAGTCAAATTTATGTCTTGCAATATATTGACCTGATACTTTTTCAATTACAACTATTCCTGTTTCCAATCTTTTGTCAATATCAACAGTTTCGTCAATATCAACAAGACCCCATTTATTCTCCAAATCATATGAAAGAGTCCCTCCATGTCCAGAAATAACAACATTCGTATTTTCTTTAATTGGAATATTATCCATAACAGTTCGTAACTTATTGGCAAAATCCTTATGTTGAGATCTTATTTGTGCTGTTCGATGAAGAATTGCTGGTTCTATTTGATCAATTCTATTGAATGCAAATATAGCAGTTTCTCTGGCTCTGCAACTTGGGCTTGAGACGACGTAAGAAATATTTATTTTGGCTAATTTAAATGTCTCGCCAATTATCTTAGAATCTAAAATACCTCTTTCAGTTAAACATACTGCTCTATAATAATCTGTTTTTCTAGCATCATCTTTATTAAGAAGTTCAATTGCATCATATGTAGTTACCGATCCAGTAAACTTTTCCCTCATCCCATGACGAATATGCAGTATGTATCCGCCATTAGTAATTTTTTTTGCCCATTTCTCGTCTAGTTTTTCTAATGCTTTCTTATCATATCTCTCTTTAGTATTACTAGATATTTTTTTAAATAAATTATATTTTGATAAAAATATATTATTAAAAAATAACCCAAAAAAACTACCGCTTATAAAAGCTAATAAGATAAAAAGGATATTGAGTAAATTTTTTTTTCCAAAAAACATTTTATCTAAATAATTAATATTAAAACATAAAAAATACTCATAATTTATTAATATTAAAAAATAGATTTTTAGGTAAAGAAATTTTTAAGGAAATTGATAGGAATTTTTTTACATTCTTAACTAAAAATAAAAAAATTTTCTTTATAAATTATTGATGCCCAAAAAGAGTATTTTAAAAATAGGATTTTTATTTTCAAAATAATGACTTTTTAAAAAATATTTAAATAAAAACTTTGTAAATAATAGGCTTGAACAAGAAAGATTGATCAAAGTATATTCAAAAGAGATTTTTTGTAAATAACTATATTTAAATTTAATTAGTAAGTTAATTTCAAATTATAAATTTTATTACTAATCCATATTTGTTTAACTTTACTTGAAAAAGTTGGTTATTATAATTAATCAATTTTCTCCTTTCCCAGTTATAGTATTGATAATGAATATTGCATTATTGAGCAATTTAAATGGAACAATTTATTCCTTATTCTCGACAAAACATAACTAAAGAGGATATTGAAGCAGTAAATAAAGTACTAAAAAGTGACCTCATTACATCAGGACCAGTCGTACCATTATTTGAAAAATCAGTTTCTGAAAAACTACAAGCGCAATATTCAATAGCAACTAATAGTGCTACGAGTGCTCTACACATAGCATGTTTATCTATTGGTTTAAAAGAAGGAGAAGCGCTTTGGACCTCTCCCATAACATTTGTCGCTTCATCAAATTGTGGACTTTATTGTGGAGCCAAAATAGACTTTATTGATATTAATATTTCAACTGGATTAATTGATATTAATAATTTAGAGAAAAAATTAAAGGTCGCAGAAAAAGAAGGTAATTTGCCTAAAGTAATTATTCCTGTTCATCTTGCAGGAGCCAGTTGTGATATGAAAAAGATAAAAAGTTTATCAGAAAAATATGGCTTTTATATAATCGAAGATGCAAGTCATGCTTTTGGAGGTAAATATAATGATTTTTATGTAGGGGGTTGCCAATATAGTGATATAACTGTTTTTAGTTTTCATCCTGTTAAAATTATTACCGCAGGTGAAGGAGGATTAGCTACTACTAATAATTTTGAATTAGCTCAAAAAATGAGAGACTTAAGAAGTCATGGAATTGTAAAAGAAACTTCAAGACTAAATACATTAAATCCGTTCCCTTGGCAATATGAGCAGCAATCTCTAGGATTCAATTACAGGATGTCAGATATAAATGCAGCTTTAGTACTGAATCAGTTTAAAAGAGTTGATGAAATAGTAGATCTTAGAAATCAAAAACTTAGAAACTATATTCTTTTAATTAAAGATATGCCAGTAAAATTTCTAGAAATTGCTGAAAATGTTAAATCTAGTGTTCATTTAGGCGTTATTTCTTTTGAAGATATAAATGAAAAAAAACATAGCGAAATTTTTTCAAGTTTGCGACAAAGAAATATAGGCGTCCAACTCCATTATTCGCCCGTTCATCTACAACCTTTCTATAGAAATATGGGTTTTTATAAAGGTCAATTTCCTGCTTCAGAAAGATACAGTTCAAGTTCGTTATCTTTGCCACTTTTCCCTGAGCTTACTTTTAGTATGCAAGAAAATATAGTAAATTGTCTAAAATATCTTATTAACAATTAATGGTAAGAGAATTAAGAATTGGGAAACAATTTATTGGCGACAATCATCCATGTTTTATTACATATGAAGCTGGACCAACTTTATCGAACTTAAGCACAGCTTTAAGTCTCGTGGAAGAGGCTGCCAAATCAGGAGCTGATGCTATTAAATTTCAGATTTTTAATCCAGACAAATTAGTTGAAGATAAAAAACAATTATTTACTTATTCTATTCTAGTTAATAGAGAAACTGGCGAACTTAAAGAAGTTTCGGAACCTTTGTACGATATTTTGGTAAGAAGATGTTTGTCAACAAAAGAATGGGAAATAGTCAAAAAGAAAGCTGATAGCCTTAATTTAGCATTTTTTGCAACTATAGGTTACGAAGAAGATCTTGAACTTCTCAAAAGTATGAAATGTGACTCAGTAAAGATAGCCTCCTCTGATGTCAATCATTTTCCACTTTTAAGGTTAGCTGCAAAATCAGGTATGAATGTTCAATTAGATACTGGAAATTCTGATATTAATGAAATTAAAGAAGCTGTAGCTGTTCTTGAAAAAGAGGGATGCAAATCAATAATTATTCATCAATGTCCAAGTGGATATCCTGCAAAGCTTCCAAGTATATGCCTAAGAATGATTAAAACATTAAAAGAAAATTTCCCGAAATATCCCATAGCATATTCAGATCATACGCCAGAAGCAGACATGGATATTGCAGCAGTCTCATTAGGAGCAAATTTAGTAGAAAAAACTATAACTCTTAATAGAATGACACCCAGCGTTGAGCATGTTTTTTCTTTAGAGCCAAAAGATATGAGAATATTTATTGAAAGAATTAGAAATCTTGAAATTGCATTAGGAAGTTATAATAGAGAAATTACAGAGAAGCAAAAAGATGACAGAAAGCTTTTGAGAAGAAGCCCATACATAACACAAGATGTTTCTAAGGGAGAATATATTTCTAATATTAATGTTCAGTTTCGAAGACCAGGCGTCGGGATGAGTCCAATTGAATGGGAAAAATTAAATAGATCCAATGCAAGAATTAAAAGCTCTCTATACGAAGGAAATATATTAAAAGTGGATATGTTTGATTTGAATTAAAAATAATTAAAATATAAATTACTCAAATAATAAATTAGAGAATAAAAATTCTAATAATTAAGTTTTTTTATTGAAGCAAGTCAAATATAAAATAAAAAGTTAAATATAATTTCAAACTATTAGAAGATAAATAAAAACGATTATAAAGTTTCATTATCCACTGCAAGTGATGGTTTTGTATTAATGCTATATATCATTTATCGTACTTGGCAAGGAATAAAGTAGATTAAGAAGAAGAAATTTTAATTTTATTTTAATTGGAAATAATTTTTATGAATCTATTGGAGAATGTAATAAATTTTATCTAGGAATTTTATAAAGAAATTTCTTTATAAAGATTTTTAAAATAAATCTTAAAAAGGCAACTTTTTTAATGTTAATTTTAAAATTTCTTATAAATTTATAATTGTTAAAAGCTAATATATTTGTTTTTGTTTTTCATTTGATTAACCATATAATTTATATTAAGTATAATTTTGATGTATAACTATTTTTATAGTGTCTTTACGAAAAAAGTTATCTATTCTACTTTCTACTAAAAAAGAAGACAGTGCTTGTAATTCTATAGAAATCTCTGCTGTAAAAAGTTGCTCAATCAGATGCGAATATTGTCCTCAAGATCAACTAATTAAAGCATCCAAAGAAAAAAATTCAAACTTAGTAAATATTAATTATGAAATCTTTTCAAAAAGTATTTCGAACATTGAATCATCGGGTGATTTTCATGTTCACTGGACTGGATATTCAGAACCATGTCTAAATAAAAACTTTCCAGAGATGGTGAACCTAGCCCAATATAAAGGATTTATTCAAGAAATATCAACTACATTAGTTGGACACCAAAGATGTATTGATTATTTATCAAACTCAACGGCGTTTTCTCATATTGGATTACACCTACCTGATAATTCAGGCTTAATGGAACATGGATCTTTAAAAGTAAATAAAAAATATTTAGATAATTTAAAAATTTTTCTAGATAATAGACTTGAATTAATGAATGAAGGTTGTAAAACGGTTGTAAACTCTCAGACTTTTGGAAGTGA
>MDTE01059973.1_pt1 | contig 12569 bp, 9 predicted proteins | sample 811231 | NCBI WGS metagenome assembly MDTE01 (sample SAMN05326651, study PRJNA326480) | marine metagenome | isolation source: seawater | place: Indian Ocean: Red Sea | collected 2010
GGAGTGTAACTCTTGGGGTTGTGCGGGTGTAGTTCAATGGTAGAACGCTAGCCTTCCAAGCTGGATGTAAGGGTTCGATTCCCTTTACCCGCTCCAAGATTGTAAAATTATTAAAAAAGAAATGTGAGGAATATAAGTAATGTCAAAAGAAAAATTTGTTAGAAATAAACCACATTGTAACATTGGTACAATTGGACACGTAGACCATGGTAAAACAACACTGACAGCAGCTATAACTAAAGTATTATCAGAAACAGGTGGTGCTCAAGCAGTAGCTTATGACCAAATAGATAAAGCCCCAGAGGAAAAAGAGAGGGGTATAACAATTTCTACTGCACACGTTGAATATGAAACAGAGAAAAGACACTATGCACATGTAGACTGTCCGGGTCACGCAGACTATGTTAAAAACATGATTACTGGTGCAGCTCAAATGGATGGAGCAATTTTAGTTGTTAATGCAGCTGACGGCCCTATGCCACAAACTAGAGAGCATATTCTTTTGGCAAGACAAGTCGGTGTACCAGCAATTTGTGTTTATTTAAATAAAGTTGATCAGGTCGATGATAAAGAAATGATTGATTTGGTAGAGGAAGAAATTAGAGAATTATTAACCTCATATAAATTTCCTGGCGATAAGACTCCTATTGCTAAAGGATCAGCACTTGCTGCAGTTGAAGGAAGAGATGAGGAAATAGGAAAAAAATCAATTTTAGAATTGATGAAAAATGTTGATGAATTTATTCCACAACCAGATAGACCGAAAGATAAAGATTTTTTAATGCCTGTTGAAGATGTATTTTCAATTTCTGGAAGAGGAACAGTTGCAACCGGAAGAGTAGAGTCAGGTGTACTTAAAACTGGTGATGAATTAGAAATAGTTGGTATTAGAGAAACTAAAAAATCAGTTTGTACAGGAGTTGAAATGTTTAGAAAACTTTTGGATTCTGGCGAGGCAGGAGATAATGTTGGTGTACTTTTAAGAGGTGTTGAAAGAACAGACATCGAAAGAGGGCAAGTTCTTTGTAAGCCGGGATCAGTTACACCTCATACTAAATTTGAAGCTCAAGCCTATGTACTTAAAAAAGAGGAAGGGGGAAGACATACTCCTTTCTTTACAAAGTATAGGCCTCAATTTTATTTTAGAACTACAGATGTAACAGGTGAGGTTGAATTACCAGCTGGTACAGAAATGATAATGCCAGGAGATGATGCTAAGTTCACTGTGAAATTAATTACACCTATAGCGATGTCAGAGAAATTAAACTTTGCAATTCGTGAAGGTGGAAGAACTGTCGGAGCTGGAGTAGTAACTAAGATTATAGAGTAAGCTCTATACAGGAGTGTAGCTCAATTGGTAGAGCGCCGGTCTCCAAAACCGGAGGCTGAGGGTTCGAGTCCCTCCGCTCCTGCCAAAAATTTAAGGTAATAATTATGAGAAACCCAATTAAGTTTATACAAGAAGTGAAGCAGGAAGCTTTTAAAGTAACATGGCCAACTGGTAAGGAAACTTTACAAGGTGCATTAATGGTCTTTGTAATGGCTGTAGTGATGTCTTTATTTTTTTTGTTATTAGATCAGGTTTTAAAATTTTTTTTAGAATTATTACTTAAGGTGAGCATAATATAATGAAAAATTGGTATATCGTTCAATCACATTCTAGTTTTGAAAATAAGGTAGCTGGATTGATTAAAGAAGGAGCAGAAAAAGCCAAGATTATGGACAAATTTGAGGAAATTGTTGTACCAACTCATGATGTGACTGAGGTTAAACGTGGAAAAAGAGTTCAAAGAAAAAAAAAGTATTTTCCTGGTTATGTTTTGATAAAAAGTGAGATGGATAATAATATTTATCATATGATTAAGAGTATTAAGAAAGTCAGTGGCTTTTTAGGAACTAAAGGTATGCCTGTACCAGTATCAGACAAAGAAATTGAAAAAATACTTGGGGAAATAAAAGATGGTGTAGCTCAACCAAAATCTGGAGTAGAATATACAGTCGGCGAAAAGGTTCAAGTAGTTGACGGACCTTTTGCATCTTTCAGTGGAATGGTAGAAGGTATAGATGAGGAAAAATCAAGATTAAAAGTATCTGTCTCTATATTTGGTCGACCAACACCAGTAGAGTTAGAATACAATCAAGTAGAGAAAGTAAGTTAATGGCTGCAAAAAAAGAAATTAGTGGATTTATAAAATTACAAATAAAAGGAGGTCAAGCGAATCCAGCTCCACCTGTCGGGCCAGCGCTAGGTCAACGAGGTGTTAATATAATGGAATTCTGCAAGGCTTTTAACGATAAAACAAAATCAATGGCTGGTAAACCTGTTCCAGTTGAAATTACAGTTTATAAAGACAAAAAATTTGATTTTAAAATAAAATCTCCACCTGCATCTTTTTTTATAAGAGAGGCGGCAAAATTAAAAAGTGGCTCAAAAGAACCTGGAAGAAATATAGTTGCTTCCATCACAAAAAAACAAGCTGAGGAAATAGCAAAGCAAAAAATGAATGATTTGAACGCACTAGATTTGGATCAAGCTGTAAAGATTATTTCTGGTTCGGCAAGATCAATGGGAATAGAGGTTAAAGAATAATGTCATCAAAAAGATTTAAAAAACTCCCAACAAAAACAACAGAATTAACCGCTGAAAAAATTGAAAAATTATTACCTATAGTTAAAAAGAATTGCACAACAAAATTTGATGAGTCTGTTGATTTAAGTTTTCAAATAAATAATAAACAGAAAAAAAGTGAGATAAATATTCGTACAATAGTCAATCTTCCAGGCGGGACAGGAAAAAAAATTAAAGTTGCTGTTGTATGTGAAGATGCAAAAAATAGTGAAGCCAAATCTGCTGGTGCTGATATTGTTGGTGGAGAAGATTTTATAGAAAAAATAAAAGGTGGAGACATAGATTTTGAAAAATTAATCTGCACTCCTGCAATGATGATTAAATTATCAAAATTAGGTAAAGTTTTAGGTCCAAAAGGTTTGATGCCTAATCCAAAATTAGGTTCAGTCACAGAAAATTTAAAAACGGCAATTTCAGATGCAAAATCAGGTCAAGCTGAAATTAGAAATGATAAAGATGGAAATATAGGTGTCAGTATAGGTAAAAAATCATTTAATGATGATAAATTGATAAAGAATTTCAATGCTGTTATAGATATTTTGGAAAAAGAAAAATCTAATAATACTATTAAAGGTGATTTAATTAAATCTGCTTTTATAACTTCAACTATGGGTGTTTCGTATAAGCTGAAATTAGAGAAAAATTTTTAATTATGATGAACAAGGAACAAAAAAAAAATTATATAACAGAAATGACTGCTCAATTTGAAAATAGCAAAGCAGTAATGGTAACTCATTATCAAGGATTAACTATGCCTCAATTAGACGAACTAAGATCTAAAATGAGAGAACATGGAATAGTTTTTAAGATAACAAAAAATAGAATTACAAAATTAGCTTTAGAAAAAACAAAATGTAAAGAATTATCAAATTTGTTCTCAGGTCCGACAGCTGTAGCTTTTGGCGACGATGCAATTATGTCAGCACGAATCTTATCTAAATTTGCTAAAGATAACGATAATCTTAAACTTATTGGTGGTTTAATGGATAATGAAATATTAGACCAAGCCGGGGTTCAAAATGTAGCAAATCTACCAACATTAGACGAAGCAAGAGCCCAAATTATTGGAATTTTGAATGCACCAGCTTCAAAATTAGTAAGTATTTTGCTTGCACGTTCGGAAAAAATCAGTAGTTTACCAGCAGAAAATTCAGAAACACAACCTAAAGAGTAGATTATGCCAGACCTAAACAAAATTATAGACGATTTGTCAAAACTAACTGTTGCTGAGGCAGCAGATTTATCTAAACAATTAGAGGAAAAATGGGGTGTTACCCCTATGGCAGCAGCAGCTCCAGCCGCAGCAGCAGGTGGAGAAGCAGCAGCAGATAAAGATGATTTTACAATAATGTTAGTTTCAGCAGGTGATAAAAAAATTAATGTTATAAAAGAAGTAAGAGCTGCGACAGCTCTTGGTTTAAAAGAAGCAAAAGATTTAGTTGAGGGCGCACCTAAAGAAGTTAAAACCGGTGTTCCTAAAAAAGAAGCAGAGGAAATTAAATCTAAGTTAGAAGCTGCAGGCGCAAAAGTAGAACTTAAATAAATTAATTAGGAAGAAAAAAAACTGATTAATTTTAGTCAGTTTTAGTAGCATAAATGCAAATATCTTTTACTGAAAAAAAGAATGTAAGAAAAAGCTTTGGAAAACTTAAAGAAAGTTTATCAATACCCAATCTAATAGAAGTTCAAAAAAATTCTTATAATGAGTTAACAGAATTTAATATAGAAAAAGAGATAACCAAAGGATTTGACAGAGTCTTTAAAAGCATTTTTCCGATTGAGGATTTAAATGATAAAGCAACTTTAGAGTACGTCTCATATAGATTAGATAAACCAAAATTTGATGTTGAAGAATGTATTGCAAGAGGCTTAACCTTTTCTTCAGCGTTAAAATGTACACTAAGATTAGTTGTATATGAAATCAATCAAGAAAATAATACGAAAGATATTTTATCTGCAAAGGAACAAGAAGTTTATATGGGTGAAGTTCCGATGATGACCGATAGTGGTACCTTCATTACAAATGGTGTTCAAAGAGTTGTGGTTAATCAAATGCATAGAAGCCCAGGTGTATTTTTTGATCATGATAAAGGAAAAACACATGCAAGTGGTAAATTGTTGTTTAATTGTAGAGTAATACCAAACAGAGGATCATGGTTAGATTTTGAGTATGATATAAAAGATTTACTGTACTTTAAAATAGACAGAAAGAAGAAAATTTTAGCTACAACTCTACTATTGGCTTTAGGATATACTAAAGGAGAAATAGTAAATGAGTTTTACGATAAAGAGATTTATTCTTTTGATACAAAAACTGAAAAATGGAAAACTAAGTTTGTCCCAGAAAATTATAAAACTAAAAATTTTTCTGAGGAAGTTATAGATGCTAAAACGGGTAAAGTGGTTATCAAACTGGGTGAAAAGATAAATTATTTAAATGCTAAAAAATTATCCGATGATGGCTTACGAGACATATTAGTTTCCAAAGAGTCATTATTTGGAAAATTTTTACATAAAGATGTTAAAATAAACACAGATGAGGATGGAATTTTTAAAATAGGAACAGAACTTAATGAGACAATTATTGATCAAATTCTCGATGCAAAAATTTATTCATTAGAAATATCAGTAACAAATTCTATAAATAAAGGGCCATATCTTTTAGCAACAATTCTTAATGATAAAAATAATAATAAAGATGAGGCAATTACTGAAATATATAAAATGCTAAGACCAGGAGAACCTCCAACAATAGAAATAGCTACTCAAATATTTAACAATCTTTTTTTTAGTTCAGATAGATACGATCTTTCAGACGTTGGAAGAGTAAAAATGAATTCAAGATTAAATTTGGAATGTTCTGACAAAGTAACAATTTTAAGAAATGAAGATATTATAGCCATCATTCATAAAATGTTAGATTTAAGAGATGGTAAGGATGATGTAGATGATATCGATCATTTAGGAAACAGAAGAGTTAGGTCGGTAGGAGAACTAGTTGAAAATCAAGCTAGAATTGGTGTCTATAGAATGGAAAGGGCAATTAAAGAAAAGATGACTACTTTAGATGTCGAGTCAGCTATGCCACAAGATTTAATTAACGCTAAACCTCTTACTGTGTCTTTGAAAGATTTTTTTGCTAGTTCGCAATTATCCCAATTTATGGATCAAACAAATCCTTTATCTGAAATTACTCATAAAAGAAGAGTTTCTGCACTAGGTCCTGGTGGATTAACAAGAGAACGAGCTGGATTTGAAGTCAGAGACGTTCACCCTACGCATTACGGAAGAATTTGTCCAATAGAAACCCCTGAGGGGCCAAACATCGGTTTAATAAATAGTCTTTCTACTTATGCTAAAATAAATAAATATGGATTTATTGAAAGTCCATATAAGAGAGTAAATAATGGTGTAGTTCAGGATAAAATAGAATATCTATCAGCTATAGAGGAAACAAAGTTTACAATTGCTCAAGCTAATACCAAAGTTGATAAAAACGGAAAAATAATTGAAGAATTAGTTTCTTGTAGACAAAATTTAAACTTCTTATTATCTAAGCCTGAAACTATAGACTATATAGATGTTTCGCCAAAACAACTTGTGTCTGTAGCGGCTTCATTAATTCCTTTTTTAGAGAATGACGATGGTAATAGAGCTTTAATGGGTTCGAATATGATGAGACAAGCTGTACCATTGTTAAAACCTGAAGCTCCATTGGTAGGAACTGGTATTGAAAGTGATGTAGCTTTAGACTCTGGAGTTACAATTGTTGCTAAAAGAGACGGCGTTGTAGACAAAATTGATGGTAAAAGAATTGTTGTTAAAGTTACAGAGGAGACAGATTTCTCTAAATCTGGAGTTGACATTTATAACTTGCAAAAATTTAAAAGATCAAATCAAAATACATGTATTAATCAGAGACCTTTAGTTCGTGTTGGTGATAAAGTAAGAACAGGTGATATTATTGCCGATGGTCCTTCAACTAAATTAGGTGAATTAGCTTTAGGTAAAAACGTTACAGTCGCTTTTATGCCATGGCTCGGATATAATTTCGAGGACTCTATTCTTATTTCAGAAAGATGTGTTACTGATGATGTTTTTACGTCAGTACATATTGTTGAGTACGAAGTTATGGCTAGGGACACGAAATTAGGTGAAGAAGAAATTACTAGGGATATTCCTAACGTAAATGAAGAGGCATTAAAAAATTTAGATGAGTCAGGAATAGTTTATATAGGAGCTGAAGTTAATGCAGGTGATATATTAGTTGGAAAAGTTACACCCAAAGGTGATTCAGCCTCAGGACCAGAGGAAAAATTATTAAGATCAATATTTGGTGAAAAAGCAATTGATGTAACTGATACATCTCTAAAAATGTCTAGAGGTAGTAGTGGTACTGTTGTAGATGTGAAGGTATTTAATAGACACGGTATAGAAAAAGACGAGAGATCAATAACAATTGAGAGAGCAGAGATCGATGAAGTTCAACAGGATAAGATTGTTGAGGAAGAAATTTTAGAAAGAAGTATTAAACAAAGAGCTGCTCAAATTTTATCAGGAGCATCTTTAACTAAAAAAATCAAAGACCTCGATATTGGAACAAAGCTTGATTTTGATACAATTAACAAATTAACAATAAATGATGTCTATAAAATTACTGTTGGAAATTCCAATGCAGAAGCTGCACTTGCGCAATTAAAAAATCAATATGATAAAGCTAAACAGGATATTACGGAACGTTTCGAGGATAAGGTTTTGAAAATCAGAAGTGGTGACGATTTATTACCAAGCGTCATGAAGATGGTAAAAGTTTTTGTAGCTATAAAAAGAAGACTTAGACCTGGAGATAAAATGTCAGGAAGACATGGTAACAAAGGTGTTGTTAGTAAAATTGTACCAGTAGAGGATATGCCTTATAGAGAAGATGGCAGACCAGTTGATATAGTATTAAATCCTCTTGGAGTACCAAGTAGAATGAATGTTGGTCAGATTTTAGAAACTCACCTAGGCTGGGCATGTAAAGAATTTGGGGAAGAGGTAAAAAAATTAGTAAATGAAAATAATAAGAAATTAGAAAAAACAGAAAAAATCTCAAAATTTCTAAAGTCTGTTTATGGTGAAGAGATTTTTAATGATAAAGTAGATAAATTGAGCAAAACTGAATTTAAAGATTTGTGTGAAAATCTTCAAAATGGAATAGCGATTTCAACACCAGTATTTGATGGTGCAAAAGAAAAAGATGTAACAGAAATGTTAGAACTTGCTAAACTACCGGGGTCAGGTCAAACTTTTTTATGGGATGGTAGAACAGGTGAAAAATTTGATAGACCTGTTACCGTGGGAATAATCTATATGTTAAAACTTCATCATTTAGTTGAAGATAAAATTCATGCAAGATCTACTGGTCCGTATAGTTTGGTAACTCAACAACCGTTAGGGGGTAAAGCTCAACTTGGAGGACAAAGAGTAGGAGAAATGGAAGTTTGGGCATTAGAAGCTTATGGTGCTTCTTATACTTTACAAGAAATCTTAACAGTTAAATCAGATGATGTGGCAGGTCGAGTTAAAGTTTATGAAACAATAGTTAAAGGAGAAGAAAATTTTGAGTCCGGTATACCAGAGTCTTTCAATGTTTTAGTAAAAGAAATTAAATCTTTAGCATTAAATGTGGAGTTAAACTAATTATGAAAAAAGAATTAACAGATCTATTTAAAAATAATGAAATTTTAGAAACTCAAAATTTTAATAGCATAAAAATTTCACTAGCAAGTCCTGAAAAAATTAAATCTTGGACATATGGAGAAATAAAAAAACCTGAGACAATTAATTATAGAACATTTAGACCTGAAAAAGATGGTTTGTTTTGTGCAAGGATTTTTGGACCAATAAAAGACTATGAGTGTTTGTGTGGAAAATATAAAAGAATGAAATTTAGAGGCATAATTTGTGAAAAATGTGGTGTCGAAGTAACCAAATCTAATGTGCGAAGAGAAAGGATGGGACACATCAATCTTGCAACACCAGTGGCACATATTTGGTTTTTAAAATCATTACCAAGTAGAATTGCATTAGCAGTTGATATGAAACTAAAAGAAATAGAAAAAGTTTTATATTTTGAAAATTTTATTGTCATAGAACCAGGTTTAACAGGACTTCAAAGAAATCAACTTTTAAATGAAGAAGAGTTAGCAAAGTATCAAGATGAGTTTGGAGAAGAGGCATTTACAGCAGGTATTGGGGCTGAAGCAGTTCTTGAGATGCTTAAAAATTTAGATCTTGAGTTAGAAAAAAAGAATTTAGTTAATTTTATAAAAGAAACAAAATCAAAAGTTAATGAAGAAAGAGCAATAAAAAGATTAAAACTTATTGAGTCATTTATTGAAACAGGGCAAAAACCTGAATGGATGATATTAACAGTTGTACCTGTAATCCCACCAGAGCTAAGACCATTAGTACCTTTAGATGGTGGAAGATTTGCAACATCAGATCTTAACGATCTATACAGAAGAGTTATTAATAGAAACAATCGACTTAAAAGATTAATGGATCTTAAAGCTCCTGATATCATCGTAAGAAATGAAAAAAGGATGCTCCAAGAATCTGTTGATGCATTATTTGACAATGGAAGACGTGGAAGAGTAATTACTGGCACTGGAAAACGTCCACTTAAGTCATTAGCTGAAATGTTAAAAGGTAAACAAGGTAGGTTTAGACAAAATTTATTAGGTAAACGTGTTGATTACTCAGGCAGATCTGTAATTGTTGTGGGACCAGATCTTAAACTTCATGAGTGTGGTCTCCCTAAAAAAATGGCTTTAGAATTATTCAAACCATTTCTTTATGCTCGATTAAACAAACTTGGTCTTGCTTCAACAATTAAACAGGCAAAAAAAATAGTTGAAAAAGAGACTAATGCTGTATGGGATGCTTTAGAATTAATTGTAAGGGAGCATCCTGTATTATTAAACAGAGCTCCAACTTTACACAGGCTTGGTGTTCAAGCTTTTGAACCAAAACTTATTGAGGGTGATGCTATAGAACTACATCCTCTAACATGTGCAGCATTTAATGCTGATTTTGATGGAGATCAAATGGCAGTTCATGTTCCTTTGAGTTTAGAAGCACAATTGGAAGCTCGAATATTAATGCTTTCAACAAATAATATTTTATCCCCTTCAAACGGTAAACCAATAATTGTTCCAAGTCAGGATATGATTTTAGGAATTTATTATCTTTCTCAGGAGCCTCTAAGCGATAAACCAGCTGGATATTTTCTAGACTCCGATGAAATTGAATTTGCATTGTCATCTGGTCAAATAAAAGTTCATACAACTATAATATCAAGATTTGAAACTGTTGATGAAAATGGGAACAAGAAATATGAAAAATTTACTTCTACTGCTGGTAGGTTTTTATTAGCGAATTTACTTCCAAAGAATAAAGATATTAAATTTTCTTTAGTAGATAGGTTGTTACCTAAAAAAGTTGTTTCTGAAATAATTGATGTAGTATTCAGATTCTGTGGTCAAAAAACCACTGTAATTTTTTGTGATAAATTAAAAGATTTAGGTTTCAAACATGCCTTTAAAGCTGGAATTTCTTTTGGTAAAGATGATTTGGTTATTCCTGAAAACAAGAGCCAACTTATTGAGGATACTACAAAATTAATTGCAGATTATGAAACTCAATATTCTGAGGGTTTAATAACAAGAGGTGAAAAATACAATAAAGTTATTGATGCATGGTCAAAGTGTACAGATAGAGTTGCCGCAGAAATGATGAAAGGAATCTCAGCTACAGAAAAAACACCTGAAGGGTTAAAAATTAATTCTGTATTTATGATGGCAGATAGTGGTGCTAGGGGATCTGCTGCACAGATGAAGCAATTAGCAGGTATGAGAGGTTTAATTGCAAAACCATCTGGCGAAATTATTGAAAGTCCGATTATTTCTAATTTTAAGGAAGGGTTGACTGCTTTGGAATATTTTAATTCTACACATGGAGCTAGAAAAGGTCTTGCTGATACAGCATTAAAAACTGCAAGTTCAGGTTATTTAACAAGAAGGCTTTGTGATGTTGCTCAAGATTTAACAATCACAAAAAAGAAATGCGAAAAACCTGGATTTATTGAATTAACTGAGATTTTAGAGGGCGGAAATGTAGTTGTAAGTCTTTCTGAAAGAACATTAGGAAGAGTTACTGCAGCTGATGTAAAAAATCCAATAACAGGTGAAGTTATTATAAAAAAATCGTCTATGATCGACGAAGCTTCTTGTGATCAAATTGATGCAGCTGGTATAAAATCAATTAAAGTGTATTCAGTTATGACATGTAGCTCTAAAGATGGTGTTTGTGCAACATGTTATGGAAGAGATTTGTCAAGAGGTAAGATAGTTCATGTTGGTGAGGCGATAGGTATGATTTCAGCTCAATCAATTGGTGAACCTGGAACTCAATTAACAATGAGAACTTTTCACGTGGGTGGTACAGCATCAGTCAAACAAGACTCTCAAATAATCACCAAAAATGAAGGAACTTTAAAAATAATAAATTCAAATATCCTAGAAGATTCTAAAAAAAATCTAATTGTAATGGGACGAAATACTCAATTATCAATTGAGGATAACAATGGAGTTCAAGTCGCTGTATATAAAGTTGCATATGGGTCAAGATTATTTTTTAATAATGGCGATAAAGTTAAGGTGAATACTAAAATTTGTGAGTGGGATCCATACACTACTCCAGTAATTGCAGAAAAAAGTGGTATTGCTAGTTATGTCGACCTTATTGATGGTGTTACAATTCAGGAAACAACTGATGATGCAACAGGTATATCATCTAAGTCAGTTATTGACTGGAGATCACAATCCAAAAGCACAGATCTAAAACCAAGAATAACACTTAGAGATGAGAAGGGAAACGTTATTAAAAAAGCTGATGATAACGAAGCAAGATATTATTTAGTACCAGACTCAATTTTATCTGTAAAAGATGGACAAACAGTTTCTGCTGGAGATGTAATAGCTAGACTTCCTAAAGAAACTACTAAAACAAAAGATATCACTGGAGGTTTACCTAGAGTAGCAGAATTATTTGAAGCAAGAAAAGCAAAAGATAGTGCGATTATCGCTGAAAATGATGGACAGGTAATTTTTGGTAAAGAAGTAAGAGGTAAGCAAAAAATATCTATTGTACCAGAGGATGGGTCTGATCCTTCAAATTATTTAATACCAAAAGGTAAACACATCAATTTTAATCAGGGGGAGAAAATTAAAAAAGGTGAGTATTTGTTAGATGGACAACCTTTACCACACGATATTTTGAGAATTATGGGTATTAAAGATTTAACAGAGTATTTTGTAAATCAGGTGCAAGAAGTTTATAGATTACAAGGTGTTGTAATAAATGATAAACATATAGAAACTATATTAAGACAGATGTTGAAAAAAGTTGAAGTTAAACATTCAGGTGATACTTCATATTTGCCTGGTGAAATTATTGATAGAATAAAATTTGAAACTGTAAATGAAAAATTAAAAGCTGAGGGAAAAACTCCAGCGGTAGGCGAAAGAGTTCTTATGGGTATTACTAAAGCTTCATTACAAACAGAGTCTTTTATTTCAGCTGCTTCTTTTCAAGAAACAACAAGAGTTTTGACTGATGCTGCCATCAAAGGTAAAATTGATCCATTAAAAGGCCTTAAAGAAAATGTAATTGTTGGAAGATTAGTCCCTGCAGGTACAGGAAGTATAAAGAATAAATGGAACAAAAAAGCTATAGAGGATGACAATGAATTTTTGTCAGAGCAAGAGAAGATTGAAGCCTCAGAAAGTCAAGTAAATCAATAAAAATTTAACTATAAAATCACAGTTTTAGTTTGACAAAATTAGATTAATTAGTATTTTGGCGATGTTTTTGGTTGGAATGTAGTGTTAATCTA
>MDTE01132063.1_pt1 | contig 12569 bp, 11 predicted proteins | sample 811231 | NCBI WGS metagenome assembly MDTE01 (sample SAMN05326651, study PRJNA326480) | marine metagenome | isolation source: seawater | place: Indian Ocean: Red Sea | collected 2010
AATTTATTTAATAGAGTTTTTCTGGGGAGAGAGTGTCATGAGATCATTCATTAAGCCACTTTTAGTAGCGGCGGTTAGCCTTGGTCTACTAGGCGGATTAAGCGGTTGTGCCGACCAGCCATCAAAGCCAAAGGTTAAGATGTCTCAGGCTATGAAGGTCAAGATAAGCGCGATGAAAGAGATTTGTGCAGCCAGTAATGCTGTTGCAAAATATATTAAGGGCAGCAAAAGCAAGAAGAAAAGAAGGAAACTTGGTTCAGCCGGTGACATGGAAATGCGGGCGATCCAAATTGCGACTCTTGCTAAAAGGTTGAAATATGGGTCTGCGGTTTTTTACGCGAAGGGCCTAGAAGAAGCTGCAAAAACCGGGATAAAGGGCGAGATTGCAGATGCATACAAGCCAGTTAAGGGCGCGGTTGCTGCAGCCATAAAACTAGATGCGAATAAAAAAGTTTATGGTAAATGCAAATGTAAAAAAGGTAAGGTGAAGTGTAAGAAGAAAAAGAAGAAGAAAAAATAAATTTAGGAAAAATTAATTTTTCCTAAACGATAAACATTTCATTTCCAAGAAAGAGAGAGGCTGTATAGAAATCGTGCAGCCTCTCTTTTTTTTACTATTACATGGCTTACGAAAAATATTTACCAGGTTGGGCTTTAGGCATCGTAGTGGCATCTAGCGTGTTTGTTCAATCGGTCAATGTGTCTAGCAGTGTTGTCAAAGGTAGAGTATTGGCACATGCGGCGGGCTGTATTAGTTGTCATACTGATACGGAGAATAACGGTCAGTTACTTGCGGGAGGTAAAAGGTTTAAAACACCTTTTGGTACCTTCGTAGCACCGAATATATCACCCGATAAGAAACATGGTATTGGTAGTTGGTCTAATAAGGATTTTAACAAGGCCATGACAAAGGGAGTATCTCCTGAAAATCGCCATTATTTTCCCATCTTTCCCTATACTTCCTTCACTCTTATGGATGCTGATGATATTGAATCAATTAAGGAATATATTTTTTCTTTGCCGGCAATTCCTAAACCTAGTGAAGCGCATAAACTTCTATTTCCATTTAACTTTCGTTCTATCCAATATTTATGGAAATTAATATATTTTTCTCATGGCACCTATAAATTTGACTCAAAAAGAACACAAACTTGGAATAGAGGGGCATACTTGTCTCGAGGTGTAGTGCATTGTCAAGAATGTCATACCAGGAGAACAATTCTAGGAGGATTAAAAATTCAGTTTGGTTATGCCGGGGCATCTGAATACACAAGCTTAGGCTCGAGTTATATCCCGAATATTACGTCGCATCCGAGCAGAGGCATTGGGAAATGGTCTTTGCAACAATTGATCAATTATTTGGATACCGGTGAAGATCCGACAGGAGATTTTGCGGGGGGTTCGATGGCGGAGGTGATTGAAAAGGGAACATCTAAATTGTCGCCAGAGGATCGGAATGCTATAGCTGTTTTTATAAAATCTATTAGGCCATTACCTTAATTGATACCGTTGTACTGTTGCTGATTAAAAGGTATCTTCCTTCGTGTTTTGTTGTTGCCCCATGAGAGACGCTTTAGGAGCCCAAAACTGTGAATCTTTTTAAATTATTAGGGGGAGTTGGTGCTTTAATAATGATTTTTGCGCTGGCTCTTACTAATAGTATAGAAAATGAACAAAGGCTTTATTCCGAGAAAATTGAAGAGTCAAAAAAAGTCACTGAAAATCCTAGGAGACCTGATTCTCATGGTTTCTCAAAAAAAAATGTTTTAGCTCTCGAGAAAAAGTCAACTTTTAAAACAGCAGAATTGGATAGTGGTATTCTAAAACAGAAGACGGGTCCAAGAACGCAAAAAAATGATAGGTCGGAAAAAAGTTATAAACCATCTTTTGATGTCGTAAGAGTTAACCCAAGGGGTGATGCGGTCATTGCTGGAAAGGCTGCTCCAAATTCTAATGTAACAATACAAACTCAAGAAAATGTTTTAGGAACGGTAAAGGCCGATGGCCGTGGAGATTGGGTTCTAGTTCCAGATAAACCAATTAAAGTTGGTAATAGGGAACTTTCTCTTACATCACGATTGCCATCCGGTCTTATAAGTTCTTCGGATCGAAATGTTGTTCTGGTTATTCCAGAGGTTGGCATAGAAAATCTAGAGAGGTCTAATTCAAAACGAAAAGGGCCCCTGGCTTTATCTGTATCGAAAGACGTATTAAGTCCCAGTTTAATTATGCAGAAATCTTATAAAAAGACGGCTAAAAATACTCAAACATCAAAAGGGTTAAAAAAACGAGTTTTAACAATCGAGGTTATTGATTATGACGATAGGGGTAATGCTATTGTAAGTGGGGTTACAATTCCAAAGAGTTTAATTCATTTATATATTGACGATAAAATAGTCGGTTCCGTAATTTCAGATGAAAATGGTAATTGGCATATCAAACTCAGGGACAAGTTGCCTCCAGGTTTATATTCACTGCGTGCGGATAGTATTAACAAAAATGGTTCTGTAATGAGCCGCGCAGAAACCACTTTTGCTCGTATTAAGAAGGCTAGCACAGATATTGCAACTGGTGTTGTTAATGTAAAACTCGGTAACAGTTTATGGAGAATAGCGCGGCGAGTGTATGGTAGAGGTATCAGATATACAGTGATTTATGAGGCTAACAAGGAACAAATTAGTGACCCGGATCTAATTTATCCAGGCCAAGTCTTTTTTGTTCCAAACATTAATTAGTTTCATCAAAACAATCTTTTAATTTTTTTTATTCCAAATGACTTTAAGATTGTCCCGCAAAATTTTTCCCCGATCCGATTTAGGTAAAGAATCAATTTGATATACAAATTTAGGGACTTTGAATTCCGGTAAATTTAATTGGCAATGTTCTAAAACCTCATTTTCAGTAAGAGTCTCACCTGTTTTGATGACAATATAGCAGACAATTTCTTCTCCATATATTTTGTCGGGCACTCCTATTGCGGCAGCTTCACGAATTTTAGGATGCCGCATAAGGACATTGTCAATTTCTAAGGGTGCAATATTAACACCGCCTCTGATTATGAGGTCTTTAGTTCTTCCAGTAACTCGGACAAACCCCTCTTCATCAATGATTGCCAAGTCTCCGGTTCGCATCCGAATAGATCTTTGGTCCTCCCACTCACCATCCGGTGAAATTGTTGCAATACAAGTTTGTGGGCCACCAATGCTCACTTCACCCTCTGAACCCGTAGCACAGCTGTTTCCATCTGAGTCTATTATTAAAAACTCCTGATGTTTGGCTGGTGGACCTACGGTACCCATTTGCCTTTTATAATGCCGATTGCCACATATCCAACCGGCTTCAGACATTCCGTAGAGCTGAAGTAATGTAACGCCATACATTTCTTCAAATTGTCTCCATTGCTCAGGGGATAGGGGTGCGGTTGAGCAGGTCATTAGTCTCAGGGAGGGGACGTCCTTTGCACCAATTTCTGTTGGTTCGTTAAGAAGCATATTCACAACAGTGGGGACGCCAGCAGAAAATGTCAGCTTATGTTTATTAATCCAGTTAAAAAATCGACTTTTCGAAAAACGTGGCGCTATATACATTGAAAGGCCGGTTAAAATCCAAGGCATCAGACTGAGAACCTGAGCGGAATTCCAACCAAATGAGCGATATTCTAAGGTTCTGTCGTTATTTGTAAGACCTAGAAAATCAATAGTATTTAATCCATTGAGCCAGTAGGCCATATGGTCATATACAACGCATTTCGGTCGCGACGTTGTTCCGGAAGTGCAAAATATACAGGAGACATCTTTTGCTTCATTCTCACTTTTAATTAATATATCCTGACTAGTTTCTGCAACGGCACCAAAAAATTCTGATTTATCACTGTTGGATAAACATTGTTCATTCCAACTTTCGAACCGCATAACTTTACCGTTAATTCCTCTTGTCAATTCGTTACCATTCAAGGCTGTATGCCAGAGGGTTAATTTTGGGCCGATTGAATTGAGAAGTTCGTTGATATGAGACGCGTTGATTTCAACATTCAATGGACAAACTACTGCACCTACGCGCCATATACTCATCCATATTATCATTTTTTCGAGGTTCTCATCAGATAACAGGCCAATTCTATCTCCCTTCTTGATCCCTAGGGATACAAGGTATCTTGCGATGGATTCGACGTTTTGTGCTAGTGACCCCCAACTAATAGAGCGATCCTGCTCTAAGTCATAAAGTGCAATTTTCTCAGGTTGGGTCGTGCTGTATTCATTTAGTACGCTGCGGATAGATTTGAAGGGTATGTCTAGGTCCGGTTGTTTAAATTGGTATGTCACGAGGTCCTCGATTAATAGAATGAATAAGAAACATTGTTTTCAGCATGACTAGTGACGTCAAGAGGGATGACGTCTGAATGTTTCTCTTTGCCAACATTACTTATAGGGATACCATGCCCTTGAGTGCCGGGGTAACCATGACTTTTCGTTAGAGACAAAAATTAGGTATCGAAAGTGGGCTTTAAAAAAAGACCAGCTAAAGGACATAGTAGAAACAAAAGAAGTTTGTTAACGCGTGGTCTAAGGTCAAAAAATCGAACAGAAAACTTAATTGCAGCGCTAGATCTTGGGTCTAATAACTGCCGTCTTTTAATAGCGCGGCCTAAAAAAAACGGTTTTAAAATTGTTGATGGATTTTCAAAAATTGTCAGATTGGGAGAGAGTGTTTCTTCTTCGCGTGAACTTTCTAGTTCTGCTATGGAAAGAACCATTAAAGCTTTAAGTGTATGTGCAGAATTAATTGTTAAATATGATGTAAAATACGGACGATATGTGGCTACGGAAGCCTGTCGTGCTTCCATTAACGGCGAAAAATTTTTATCGCGCGTTGAAAAAGAAATTGGTATAACACTGGAAATAATTCCATCTCATGAAGAAGCGGAATTGACCCTTATCGGTTGCCGCACATTACTTGATAATTCGTGTGCTTACGCTCTAGTTTTTGATGTTGGAGGAGGTAGTACAGAAATATCCTGGGTCCGGTTAGGAAGTAATGTTAATCCAGAAATTATTGACACGATATCCTTACCTTATGGCGTTGTGAACCTTACCGAAACTTACGGGACACCAGAGATTTCAAGTAAACAATATGAAATATTGGTAGGATTGATAAAGAATTCTATCGAACCGTTTGAAAAGAAACATTCCATAAAAACAAAGATAAAAGCCGGTAAGGTCTCTATGCTTGGGACTGCTGGTACTGTAACTACAATAGCCGCTGTTCAAATGGGCCTGAAATTTTATGATCGGGCACTGATAGACGGCTCTTGGCTAGATTTGTCCTCTATCCGAAATATTTGTGAGAATCTTGTTAATTCAAATTTCGTGAAGAGAGCTTCTTATCCTTGTATAGGAAAAAATAGAGCGGAATTGGTAGTAGCAGGTTGCGGAATACTCAAAGCAATTTGCGAAACTTGGCAAGCTAGCCGTTTGAGGGTAGCAGATCGTGGGGTCAGAGAAGGTATTTTAACTAAATTGTCTGAGCTAGCCATAGCATTAGAAGATACAAGTGTTAATAAAAGTTACCAGTGTTCTGTGGCACAATTGCTCGTGCCGAAAACTAAGAGGCAGAATAGAAAACATGGCTCCAAGTAGAATTGTTAAAAAAGCTTCGCGTGGATTGTCGGTTAAACTTAAAACGGCTAAGGGTCGTAAGATTTCATCTACTAGGTGGCTCCAGAGACAACTAAATGATCCTTACGTCAGATCAGCAAAGGTGGCAGGTTATAGGTCCCGTTCGGCATGGAAATTAGTTGAACTTGATGACCAATTTAAGATCTTTTGGCCAGGTTGTCGCATACTAGACTTGGGGGCGGCGCCCGGAGGCTGGACACAGGTTTCTGTTGATAAAAGCGGGAATAAAGGAATGGTATTCGCCGTCGATAAGCTTTCTATAGACCCGATTCCCGGAGTAAAATGTTTGAAACTAGATATGAAAGGGGAAGGAAGTCTAAAAGTTGTTAAAAAATTTTGCGGAGATAAAATTGATATAGTCCTTAGCGATATGGCGGCTGCAACGACGGGACATCGACAAACAGATCATATCCGAACGATTGCTCTCTGCGAAATAGCTGTTGAAATCGCAAAAGAAATACTAGTGGAAGGAGGAATATTGATTGTTAAGGTATTTGATGGTGGCACAGAAACATCCCTATTAACTGATTTGAAAAGATCTTTTCAAAAAGTTAAACATTATAAGCCGCCTGCTAGTCGTAAAGGGTCACCTGAAATTTATTTAGTAGCACAGGGCTTCAATATTTAGGCACGGAGGAAACTTGTTCAATGTAGAAACTTGGGATTCTTTCATCATTTGTGTATGATCCCGATCCATCTTCCGCAGGGGACACTAATGCATATCACCGAGGCTTTCACTTTTGATGATATATTACTTGTTCCTGCTGCGTCTGAGATATTACCATCAGAGGCTGTACTTAATAGCAAGTTGACACGAGAACTCGATCTTAAAATTCCAATTGTTTCTGCGGCTATGGATACGGTGACTGAGAGCGCACTTGCCATAGCTATGGCACAGGCAGGCGGTATTGGAGTTGTCCATAAGAATTTAACAATAGAAGAACAAGCGGACGAGGTTCGGAAAGTAAAAAAGTTTGAATCGGGGATGGTAATTAATCCGGTCACAATTTCGCCCGAAAAAACACTTTCTGATGCGTTGTCTCTGATGATGGATAACCAAATATCAGGGATTCCGGTGGTAGAAGAAATTAGCAAAAAACTCGTGGGTATTCTGACCAATAGGGACGTACGATTTGCTACTAATGCCTCACAACCAGTTAGTGAATTAATGACCAAAGAAAACTTGGTCAGTGTTGATGATAGTATAGATATGGAAGAGGCTAAACGTCTTCTCCATCAATACCGAATAGAAAAACTCTTGGTAACGGACAAAGACTATCGTTGTATTGGGTTAATAACAGTAAAGGATATTGAAAAGGCCCAACGTCACCCTGACGCTAATAAAGACGAAAAAGGACGCTTACGTGTAGCGGCTGCCACTGGTGTAGGTGAAGATGGTTTCGAACGAGCAAAGGCATTAATTGACGCTAGTGTTGATGTTATTGTGGTGGATACCGCTCATGGGCATTCAAAAGGTGTTCAAGAGGCGGTGCAGCGAATAAAAAGACTTTCCAATCGGACGCAGCTAATTGCCGGAAATATTGCAACTGCTGAAGGAGCAAAAGCGTTGATTGATTGCGGGGCAGATGCCGTAAAAATTGGTATTGGCCCTGGATCTATTTGCACGACACGTGTAGTGGCCGGAGTTGGCGTCCCTCAGTTCTCTGCAATATTGGAAGCTTCTGAAGAATGTCATAAACATGAGGTCCCTACAATTGCTGATGGCGGAATAAAATATCCTGGCGATATAGCAAAAGCGATTGCCGCTGGAGCAGATTGTGTAATGATTGGCTCATTATTGGCCGGTACGGATGAAGCGCCGGGGGAGGTTTTTCTTTATCAAGGCCGTTCTTACAAATCTTATCGGGGTATGGGTTCTTTGGGTGCTATGGCACGAGGTTCGGCTGACCGGTATTTTCAACAAGAAGTCTCTGATACCCTTAAACTTGTTCCCGAAGGAATTGAAGGACAAGTGCCCTATAAGGGTCCTGTGGGAAGTATAATACATCAGATGGTTGGAGGGTTGAGGGCTTCAATGGGGTATACCGGTAATTCGAACATCAAAAATATGCAAACGAACTGTAAGTTTCGTCGATCTACTGAAGCCGGTCGCAGAGAAAGCCATGTACACGATGTCACGATTACACGCGAGGCTCCCAATTATCGTAAGGGCGACTAATGCGGGAAAGTCTGAATGTATGTTCGAATTTTGAAAATTGAGAATCAATTTAATGGATGATTTAGTGTTAATTCTCGATTTTGGTTCTCAAGTGACTCAACTTATTGCACGAAGAGTTAGAGAGAGCGGTGTTTATTGTGAAATACACCCTTTTAATATTTCAGAAAAGTTAATTAAGAAATTACAACCGAAGGGGATAATTTTTTCTGGTGGGCCCGCTTCTGTGACAGTTACAGCGGGTCCAAAGGCCGACGAAGGAATTTTACGGCTAGGTGTCCCAATTTTAGGAATTTGCTACGGACAACAAACAATTTGCGAACAATTAGGTGGGAAGGTTGAATCTTCTGAGCATAAGGAGTTCGGCCGGGCTGAGTTAAGAATTACTGACGACTGTGTTTTATTTAGTGGTTTGTGGAAAATAGGTGAAACACAACAGGTTTGGATGAGCCATGGTGATTCTGTTGTGGAATTACCAGATGGTTTTCGCTCTGTAGCAGTAAGTGATCATGCTCCTCATGCTGTTATTGCTGACGATGTTAGAAAGTTTTATGCTGTACAGTTTCATCCGGAGGTTATGCATACAGTAGGAGGGAAGTACTTACTTCGCAATTTTACTCACCGGGTGGCAGGGTGTGCCGGTGACTGGACGATGTCTGCATTCCGTTCTCGTGCGATTAATAAGATCCGCGAGCAGGTTGGAGATGGGAAAGTAATTTGCGGTTTGTCTGGAGGTGTGGATTCTTCAGTGACTGCTGTGTTAATACATGAAGCAATAGGAGCTCAGCTGCACTGTGTTTTTGTAGATACAGGTTTACTTCGTTTAGGAGAAGCAGAGGAAGTTGTTCGAGTGTTCCGTGATAACTACAATATACCCTTGCTCCATCATGATGCGTCCGAATTATTTCTTAAAAAACTCGATAAAGTAACAGACCCGGAGGCAAAAAGAAAAATAATTGGTGCAACTTTTATTGATGTATTTGAAGAAGAGGCTCAGAAAATTGGTGGAGCCAATTTTCTTGCTCAAGGCACGTTGTACCCTGATGTGATAGAGTCAGTTTCATTCACGGGAGGTCCAAGTGTTACAATTAAATCACATCATAATGTTGGTGGACTACCTGAACGAATGAATATGTCTTTGGTGGAACCATTGCGAGAATTATTCAAGGACGAGGTGCGGGAATTAGGGAAGGAGTTGGGTCTTCCAGATCAACTCGTAGGTCGACATCCGTTTCCGGGTCCCGGCTTGGCTATTCGGATGCCCGGGGAGATTACAAAAGATAGACTAGAAATTTTGAGGAAGGCTGACGAAATATATATAGATGAAATTCAAAAAGCGGGACTTTACGATGATATTTGGCAGGCATTTGCGGTTTTGTTACCCGTAAAGACAGTGGGTGTGATGGGGGACGCCCGTTCCTATGATTATGTCTGTGCATTACGCGCGGTTACTTCGACAGATGGTATGACAGCTGATACTTACCCCTTTGAACATCAATTTATTTCGAAAGTAGCTACCAGAATTATTAATGAGGTACGCGGTATTAATAGGGTTACATACGACATTACTTCAAAACCACCGGGAACAATTGAGTGGGAGTAATACCCGACTACTTTTAGTGAATAAAATCATTTTTAAAACGAATTTAATTTTAAACTAGAAAACGATAATATATTCAGGTAATCCGTGATGGTACAAGACGGGAATAATCCTTTTAAAAAGTTGGGTATTATTAGGTTTTGGATAATTTCAACAATATTTTGGGTATCTTTTCCTATTTCTATGCTTATTTGCTATATCGCGATGGGTCAAAATAAGACTAAACAACTAGTTAGGGCACTACTAAGTGATTTTCTTCAAACGATAGCAATAATTTGTATAGTAATTGTCGTCATGGTCTATGCTATTTACATTTACATATCAGGATTGACTTAATAGCTAAATTGAAACAAGAAATTTTTATCTGTATCTCATAGTCTTTTCTATGAATTCATCTTTTTAAAATAAAAGCTGAGGTTTTGAATAAAGAGGATTTAATAAATTCTTCTTGGTGTAGATAAAAGTGATACTTTAATGCAATACCTCTAATATTTTGGATACAAACATGACCTATATTCTCGGCTTATGCACGATGGGCAACAGCTCTGCCGCCCTTTTAAAGGACGGAAAGGTGATAGCAGCTGTAGAGGAAGAAAGGCTTAGCAGAGTAAAAAATGATGGTTCTTTTCCCCATCTCGCAATAAGTGAAGTTTTATCGATTGCAAATATTGCCTTGCAAGACGTAAATGAAATTGCAATTTACTGGAAACCTTGGCGAGTTTTAACAAGAGGTCTGGGTACCGTAAAAAAGTTGATGGGGTCTACTAATTCTAGAAAAGTTGTTGGGCATAGAATTAGCGAATTATTTCTCGATAACGAAAAAAATACGAATGGGAGTTGGTCAGACCTTTTTAGGGTTAAAAAGATTTTAAGAGCTCGTCATGGAAATTTTAAATGTAAGGTAAGGTTCTGGGACCACCATTACACACACCAGGTGTATGGTGAAGCAATGAAGGACTGGAAAGAATATGCATCTTTATCATACGATGGAGGAGGGGAAGAATACTCTACTATCCTTTCTATCGTAAAAAATGGGAAAAGGCAGGTTGTAACACGTCATAAGTGGCCGAATTCTTTAGGTCATTTTTATTCCACATTTACTGGGTTCTTAGGGTTTGAAATGTTGGAAGGTGAATACAAGATGATGGGGCTAGCTCCCTATGGTGACCCAAAATATAAGAACATAATTCTTAATAAGATTATAAAACTATTACCAAATGGAAATTATAAACTTAATACAGAGTTTTGCGATTACCATGCCGCCCTTCGTGGTATTTTTTCAAGTGAATTAATCGAGTTATTGGGAGACCCTAGAAAAGATGGATATGAACCAACCAAGAAACATATCGATATTGCCTGTAGTGTTCAGTCCGCATTTGAAGAAACGTTAATTCATATTTTGCAGCCAGTATCCATCAAATTTCCTGAAATAAATAAATTGGTGATTTGTGGAGGCTGCGCATTGAATGTAACGGCCAATGGAAAATTATTAACCTCTTCTAAATTTAAGGAAATAATTATTCCCCCTGCTCCAAATGATGCGGGTTGCGCTATTGGAGCTGCTCTTTGCTCAGATACAAATTCGCCTGATTTTGGAAGTTTAAGGTCGGCCTATCAAGGTAGAAAATATTCAAATGACGATATCCAAACAGCGATAGAAAAAGGTCAGGGCCTGAATTTTGATCAGGTTTCAGATCGCGACTTAATTGAGAGAACGGCAGAGATTCTTGCGTCAGGAAAGTTGGTTGCCTGGTTTCAAGGACGATCGGAGTTTGGTCCAAGAGCTCTAGGAGCTAGATCTTTTCTGGCAGATCCTAGAGATGATGGGATTCGTGATGAAATAAATGAAAAAATTAAAAAAAGAGAACTTTTTCGTCCGTTTGCGCCAAGTGTTACGGAAGAAAAGGCCACTGATTATTTTTGCTTAAATCAAAATAGTCCCTACATGAATATAGTCGCAAAGGTGTTATCAGAAGACATACCCGCTGTGACCCATACTGATTTAACCGCAAGGGTGCATACTGTCTCGGCTCAGTCTAACCCTAAATATTATTGTCTTTTAAAAAGATTTGGTGAAATTACAAATGTACCGGTTTTATTAAATACTTCCTTTAACATCCAAGAGCCTATCGTGTATAGCCCTGATGATGCCATTAATACTTTTTTAAATTCAGGTGTAGATTTTTTAGTTATTGAAAATTTCATCATATCCAAGGCGGTTTAAGGATGTTCTTGAGCATTGATTTTGAAGACTTTAACCATGACTTTAAAGTCAAATTTAGTGAGGCTAACGATCCTTTGTTAAAAAAGGATGCCTTGTGGAAAAAGTATTATCTAATTAATGATTTCCTGTGCAGAAATGGAAACAATAAAGGGCGATTTATCACCTTTTTCTGTACAGCGATTCTTGCTGAAAAGGCACCTGATCTTATCAGACATATAGCAAAAGAGGGGCACGAAATAGCATGTCATTATTATCAACATGATATAATGGAGAACCAATCAATTACGAAAGTAGAAACCACATTGCGTCGTGCTAAATCTATTTTGGAAGACGCTTCGCAAACTGAAGTAATTGGATTTCGGGCTCCTTATTTTAAAATAAATAAAGTAAACCCAGAACAATATCTCGCGGTTGAAAGGTGCTTTGATTATGACAGCTCATATTATTGCCAATCGATGGCAGAGCTCGTAAAATTTAAAAAAAATATGGGTCTCACCCAACTGAAAATTTTGCCGGTTTTTTCAAAATCATTTGGTGGCAGAAATCTGAGGCTTGGGGGGACATTTCTGAAAATATTCCCGCAATTTTACTCCCTATATTTGGCTCGAAAATCCAGAGAAGTTGGGATCACGCCCCACGTTTACCTGCATCCTTACGAGTTTGGTGTGTCTGAAGAATTTAGGGTTAGTCGAGAAGAACTCAATAAACTGGGATTTGGACATTTTAAATCGTTATATTGGCAATATAGGCAATCTCAATGGCTGTCTGTACGAAATGCAAGTACGTTGAAAAAACTAGAAAAACTCTCAAAAATTTATCAATTGAGTGGCACCCTAAGGGATAATATGGATCATATTTTTATATAATCATTGTTTCATTTGAGTGCATAAAAAA
>MDTE01189114.1_pt1 | contig 12569 bp, 9 predicted proteins | sample 811231 | NCBI WGS metagenome assembly MDTE01 (sample SAMN05326651, study PRJNA326480) | marine metagenome | isolation source: seawater | place: Indian Ocean: Red Sea | collected 2010
AATACCATCAAGGATTCTGAACAAGCATTGGCCAAAGTTCCCAAAAACAATGACATCAATAAGGCGCGCCAAGAAATTCAGCGACGCTATGATGACGAAATCAAAAGGAAGCTTTATTCGCAAACTTTTAAAAGAGTGGCAAATAATGATCCTCGATATGGTGGCATTATTACCAATGCTGCTATGTTAAGCATGACATCGGGACCAAAAAGAACTCATCCGGTTGCGCGTGGAGCATGGGTATTGGGAGTCGTGTTTAACGATCCTCCTCCGCCACCACCCAATGATGTTCCCCCATTAAAGGAGGAGGAAAATGAAAAGAATATGACAATCAGAGAAACTTTCGCCAAGCATAGAGAAAATCCTGATTGTGCGGGCTGTCATTCAAGAATTGATCCCCTAGGATTCGCTCTTGAGAATTTTGATATTACAGGTAGATGGCGAGATAAATATGAAAATGGTAGAGATGTTGACATGAGTGGGACCTTGGTTAAAAAACATACTTTCAAGGACATTGTAGAATTTAAAAAGTCTTTGACCTTTGAGGAAAAGAGAATCACGAGAGCCTTTATTGGTCACCTTATGCGATTTGCCACAGCAAAAGAATTGAGTCCAGCGGATTCACTTCGGATTGATGAAATCATGGAAAAAACAAAAAACAAAAATTTCACCATCCGTTCACTGATAAGAGAAGTTATTCTTACCGAAAGTTTCAGAAATTCATGACACCCCAAACAGGGAAAAAAATGAAATTCATGCCTTACAGATACGGTATAATCATTACATTTTTATTCTTTTCATTATTACCTCAAGCAAGAGCTAATGAAGTCACTGTTGTTTTTAAGAACGATTTAAATTACAAGGGAACAGATGATACCTTCATAAAAAGGGGTGCGGGTTTTTCAGGAGGTATGTCGAACTTCGGTGCATGCAAAATGATGCAGGTTAATGAGGAAACACGTATTGGATTAATGAGATTTGATGTTTCTTCATTGTTTAAAAAATATAAAAAAATTGTTTCTATAAAACTTAGACTTTTTAGCAAAAATGCTCCTAAACAAGGTAGTATTCAAGTGCACAGGCTGAACATCGCTAACTCAGCTTGGAGGGAAGGTGGCAATTGCGGAGGAACCGTGATTGGGGGAAACCGAAACGAAGTCACTTGGATGCATCTTGTTGACTATGGCGGATTTCCTTCACCTCCGCCCAGTTGGGCGAGTCGAACCGCAGGGCCCACATCACCTGGCGTTGATTTTGATGAAAAAGCTCTTGGATCAAAAAAAAATTCAGAATCTAAAATTAATGAGGCTTTTGAAATCGAATTTTCAGGTGACCTGAGTGCGCTGATAGATGATTGGTCACTAGCATCGCCAATAAAAGAATTAAAGGATAAAGGTGGTAATCCTTGTTGGACAGTGGACTGGAACTGGTCACAGCCGGCCGCTGAAACGGCCAATGAGGGCATCCTACTCAGAGGCTCTGAGGGATCAATTCATGAATTTCACACTAGTGAGTCTGAAAATTTGTCTCTAAGGCCTCAACTTATAATTAAGTATCTTCCTAGGTTAAAATAGTCATTTTTCCTCGCTCTAGGGATAAATGGACTATTTGCTTGTTTCGATATCGAAATATTGATTGAATGTAACTTGCTAAACATGAAGAACTTATATTTTTCTATTCCGATCGCTCTTACCTTTATCGCTTATTCCTCTTTTGCCGCTTCCATCAAAGTCATAGGAGTTGATTTTGAAACCAATGACGCTTGGCGGTCATCAGATATCATCAAGCCTTTTATCGACGAGGATAACATATATGGAACTGATGGTTATTTTATCGCTCAATATCCTAATGGAAATGAAAAGAATACCTTACAGCCACCCTATGCCGAAATTACCTTAGTTCCTGGCAAGGGATATGAAGGAGTTGGCGCGGAACAATATCAGGCCAAGTTTGATGATGTCACTAAAACCGGTTCTGGCGACGTCGACGATTTAGTTTGTGGGGACTATTGGGCCAACTCTGGTCCAACCGGGACACTTGATGATTTTTTCGAAATAACACTCACTCAAGATACTAGTTTTAGAGTTGGTATTATTACTGATAATACGCCTGATGGTCCGCCTGGTCTTTTATGGGAATCGTCTAGATCGGTCAAAATCACTGGTCCTGATGGTGTTGAATCTGATCTTGTTGATGCGGTTGGGCTTGACGAAGAATGGAGAAATGCTGACGTCGATTATGTTCTTTTTGAGATAACTGGGGATACAGGAGATGTTTTTACAATATGGGGAGAAAATGACGAAAGGTGGGAAGCCAATGCACTGGGGGGTGTTTTTTTCGATCCTCCTGTCTCTTCCTTTTTTGAAATTAACGCGATTAACCGTGATGAAGAAACAGGTAGCGTGACGATTGAATTCAATTCATCAGAAGGTGCAGTGTATGGAGTTGAAGCATCTTCTGATTTACTTGTGTGGGATGAACTTGATGATGGCGTTATTGGTGAAAAGGAAGTTACAATCTTCATTGACGATATCATGGGACCCGAAAATAAAGGTGTTCTATTTTATAGAGTCAGGAAGTTTGATTAATCTCGCAAATCAGTGGAACATCCCGGTTCCTGGGGAGCTTTGTACAAACCGTCTTGAACAACTGCAGGAAATAAAAAGTGGTCTCTCAAATGAGGTATGTACTCTAGAAAATATTGTTGATGATTAAGAGCTATGTGATTGAAAAAAACCAGATGCTGATGAATCTGGCCCATATCTCCAACATGAGGAATTACTTTAACAGGATACTTCGTTGATAAAATAGAAACGGCTAAATACTCGCTGATACCAGCTAGTCGGGTGCAATCAGCTTGAACCACGCCAACTGCCCCCGCCTGGAGAAAATTCTTCCAAATGATCCGATTGCTAACAGCTTCTCCGACGGCGACCGGAACCGGGTCAATGGAATTAGCTATTTTTTTATGAGCTAGAATATCATCAGGCTGTGTCGGCTCCTCGACCCAATAAGGATTCATATCTTGAAGTTTTGCGCAAACCTCCAATGCTCTTGGAAGAGACCAAGCCTGGTTTGCATCGACCATAATTCTTGCTGAACTTCCAACCGCTTCTCGCACGAGATTTGCTCTCCTTACGTCTCTTTCTGAGTCAGGAGAACCCACCTTGAGCTTCATCGCTGTAAAACCTTGATCCATAGCCTTGCGAGCATTATCGATAATCCTCTCATCGCTATAGGCAAACCATCCTACGGAGGTATCGTATCCGGGATATCCAATATCAATTAGAGACTCTCTTTCTTGCCTTGATGAAAATTTTTTCCTGATAATTGATTCTGCTTCTTCAACCGTAAGTACTTCTTCCAAATAGCTGAAGTCAATCAGAGCAGTTAACTCATCAGGTTCTAATTCAACGAGTAGTCTCCATAGCGGCAATCCACGAGACTTTGCCCACAGGTCAAAACACGCATTGGTAATCGAAGCCAATGCAAGATGTATGATTCCTTTATGAGGTCCTAACCATCGAATATGGTGATGCTCCGCCAGTGACTTTTGAAAGGCACCGAAATTTGACATTAAATCCTCAATTTCTTTTCCAACTAATGATTCTGATAGCAAATCAATGGCAGCGGTTACGAGATTTGTTCCCCCTCCTAGCGTATAAGCGATACCAGTACCCGAAATATTACCATCTTTTGTAATCAGTCTCGTTACACCATAACCGTATTGAGGATCCTTATGAACTGCATCTGACCCCGCACCGTCAAGAAGATCATATCTTCTATCTTCAGCCTGAATCTCTTTGATTACAGTTGCCAATTTATAAATTACCCCTAGTTGGCTAAATTATAATTAGGTGCCTCAATGCCTAAAAGATGCTTTCTAAAAAAATCTTTTCTTCGTCTATCACCATGCCTACCTCCTCCTCCATGCCCGCCACCAGGCTGAAAAATCATGTCGAAATCCTTGTTTGCTTTGATCAAAGCGTCTACCAACCTCAAAGTAGACTCTGGGGGGACATTATTATCCATTTCTCCCACAATTAGGAGTAGTCTTCCTTCTAGTCGGTGAGCGTTATCGATGTTGGATGATTCTGAATATTGAGGGCCTACAGGATATCCCATCCATTGCTCATTCCAGGAAGCTTTATCCATTCTATTATCATGACATCCACAAGAAGAGACGGCGACTTTGTAAAAGTCAGGGTGAAAAAGAAGTGCAGCGGTTGAACTTTGTCCCCCAGCAGATCCTCCATGAATTCCTACTCTAGAAATATCATACCAAGAATTATTTTTGGCGTATGACTTGTGCCAAAGAATCCTATCAGGGAATCCCGAGTCTTTTAAATTCTTCCAACAAACATCATGAAAAGCTTTTGAACGATTGGCCGTTCCCATGCCATCTATTTTTACAACCACAAAGCCCATATCAGTATATGAAGAAAATCGTCTACCTGCACTGAACTGTTTAGGCACATATGAATCGTGGGGTCCAGCATACATATCTTCAATTACAGGATACTTTTTAGAGGGATCAAAATTTTTAGGCTTAGCAACTATTCCCCAAATTCCTGTTTTTCCATCTCTTCCGTTAGCCGTGAAAACTTCTGGCGGTTCCCATCCACTGGCTAAGAGTTCAGAAATGTCGGATTTCTCCAAGCTGCAAACAAGCGCACCGTCAGAAACTCTCCTCAACTCATTCACAGGAGCCATATCAATCCGAGAATATTGATCAATGATGTATTTTCGGTCTGGTGAAAAAGTAATGTTATGCCAACCATTGCCTTCCGTGAGCGGCGTAAAACCCGATCCATCAAAATTGACCCTGTAATAATGCATTAGATATGGATCTTGATTCTTGTTGAGACCTGATGCCCTAAACCAAATTTGTCTTTTTTCTTTATCTATCCAATCAACATAGCGTACTACAAATTTGCCTTTTGTGATCTGATTCTTGAGCTTACCCCTCTTAACATCAATAAGATATAATTGCCGCCATCCGTCACTCTCGGATAAATAAACAATCTCATCGGTCTCATCCAACCAATTCACCAAAGGGACTCCCAAATTTTTTGGGTGCTCAGTCCAAATAAATGTTTCGGTTTTCTCATCAATAATATTTCTAAAATTTCCTGTAAAAATATCTACCTCTATGACTCTGAATCTTTGATGGCCTCGATCAATTTTCTGATATCTGAAATACCTCCCATCCTGGGTCCACCTTAGTCGAGGTCCTCTAAAATCTATGAGCCCAACTTCGGGCTTGGTGTGTATTTTCTTTTCAACATCAAACCAATTCAGTTCATGTGAAGTAAACTTATCTCCTGGAAGAGCGTACCGGCGAGTATGAAGTTTAGCTCTTCCACCCTCTCTTGGAGAAGATTCATGTAAATGAACTACCCCGATCTGGTCAGGCTCTACACGAAAAGATATGAGATTCTTTGAATTAGTTGCCCAGTAAGGCGTTTGATAAGAATTACCCTCTTTACCATCTTTACTTAGCTGAATCTCCTCCTCACTTGCTGTTGAACGAATAAAAATATTATGATCACGAATAAAAGCTCTCCATTTTCCATCAGGTGAAACCTCTCTACTGGGCTTAAATGAATCTGTTTGTTGTTCTTTTTGTTTATTTGTTTTATCACGCTCTAACCCTTTGGACTGACCCGGGAATTGCGATTTATCTATTTCACTAATATTATAATTATTTAAATCACACTTATAAGTACGCCCCATTGCTTGAAAATAGAGCTCTTCCTTTTTTACATCAAAATTAAGACGATCGATTGGTAGGTTTGATGAAACTGTCTTTGCTTTTATAATTGATGACAAAGATTCCGCTAGCTTTTTATGATTAAAGGCGAGACGACGCTCGCCTTTTTCTACATCAACAAAAATAAACTCGCGCGCGCCTTTAGGCAGATCATTGCGATACCAAAAATGAGAATTATCCTCAGACCATTGGGGATTGATTTTAGATTTATAAACGTTGGCATGACTTATAGCCGAAAGAGACGCAATAATGGCGAGAGTAAAAAATAAAACCTTTGATGAATGAGTTTTGCTATTTTTTTTCATAGTCGTTTATCAAAGATTGATATTAAATCACCGCAATGGCAATCAACAATCATTTACTCGATTAGAAAAAAGGCGAGGGCGGGAATCGAACCCGCGATACCGGTTTTGCAGACCAGCGCATTACCACTTTGCTACCTCGCCATTAAATTAAATGATTTATCTAAGTAACATTTCTTAGGCAGAAAGTTAGATATCCTCAGGTATCAAAGCTGTCAATGGCTGGTAAAGCTTTTAATCGCTCTATTTATTTAAGGAATGTTTAACAATTCGAGCAAATGGTGATATTTTATCTCTAAAGTTCATGAGAGCACTGATTCAAAGAGTATCTTCGGCATCCGTTCAAATTGATAATAAAGTATTTAGCAAAATAGGAAATGGACTTCTAGTTTTGTTGGGTGTCGAGGATGAGGATTCTGATTCTGATATTGAATGGTTAAGCTCAAAAATATCTCAGATGAGAATCTTTGATGAAAACGACCACATGAACCTTTCGGTCAATGATATCAATGGTGAAGTTCTTGTCGTCAGTCAATTCACTCTTCACGCGAGTACTAAGAAAGGAAACAGGCCTTCATACATTCGAGCTTCAAAACCAGATCACGCCGTTCCGATGTATGAAGCGTTTATTTTGCAGATGAAAGATAAGATTCAGAATGGAGTATTCTCAGGTCAATTCGGTGCATGCATGCAAGTCGACCTCATCAATGATGGTCCTGTGACTATTTGGATGGATTCTAAGAATCGTGAATAGATTTTACGACTCCTCAGCCCTTTCTTCCCTGACCGTTTTCTGTCTCAGTCGAATTGCAGTACCACAGTACATACATCTCATCCAACGAAAAAGAATCAGATGAAGTGCGCTACCAAAAACATAACCTAACAAAGGCAATCTATGTGCAAGCCTGTGTTTATCACATCGTCTTGATCTATACAAGTGACAGCTACATACTCTGCACCTTGTTTGCTGAGTAGCGACAAAATGGATTATACATAATAACAAAAAACTACTTACCACAGGAAGGACAACCCAAAGTCCAAATTCTGTTGTATTTACATATAAAGATAAAGGAAGAATGATGAGAGTTATTATCAATGAAAACCGAGTCATCAAAACAAGAATACTTGTAAAAACTAATTTTCCAGGCTCAGGATAAGGAAGTCCACGCTCTAAAAATTTAGGAAATCTTCCAGATAAAAAATTAGGCTTTTCTTCTAAACCAGTCCTACTTCCTACTCGTCTTCCCTCAAGAGGGCTCACTTTCGTTTTACCCTCTCTGTATTCGTCAACACTAACTAAATTTGATTTATCAAAAAAATCTTTTTCAGCCTCTTCAGTTTGAAAAGGCTTTACTTCATTGATTTCTATTTGATTGGAACTCGTTAAATCAACAGGTTCGTTGCCTGTAAGAGGGCTATTAAATTTAAGAGCTTCTATTGGTTCCTTGATATTATTGGTGATGGTAACTTCTGCCAAGTCATCAATCTCATTCTCATCATTAGAATTTATTTCTGTCCAATTTATAGAAGACCCATCATTATTTCCATCATCTGAGGAAATAAATGATTCATCTTCTTGAGAGCTGTCTTGATTGATGCCCACTAATTAATTCCAATTTTATTTGGTAAAGATCTACACAGTTATGAAAGATTCTGCAACATTTCCTGCAGCTGCTCTAACTTTTTTCTCAAAGAGTCTTTACGGTCAAGGTTTTCTTGCACGATTTCAGCAGGAGCACGCTCGGTAAAATTAGGATTAGATAGTTTTCCCTGTATCTGCTTTAAATCCTTGTCAGTTTTATCGATTTCCTTATTAATTCTGGTTTTCTCAGCTTCAATATCAACTAGACCTTCAAGCGGCATAAACATTTTCCCAATTGGAGTTAGGAAAGTTGGGGTGCCTGGACTTGCCTCATAGTTATCATCAATTATGATTTCTCCTGCGCCACTTAGTAGTTTAAAAACATCTAACTCGTCAATTACCCAAGAATCTTGGGCTTGAAGATAAAATTTCACATTACGATTAGCCGCCAAATTGTACTGTGCTTTGATATGCCTAGCCTTTGTGGTAGCTTCGTGAATCGCATTCGTTCTCTGTCCTGCTTGAAGGACTAAATCTCTATCATATTTATCCAGTATCTTTTCATGAGGAAGAATTCGCTGCATCAAAAGCTCACCGTCTTTACCAAATCCAAGTTTTTCCCATAGTTCCTCTGTGATGTGAGGCATATAAGGGTGAAGCTGAATTAAATATCCTGAAAGAATTGTATCTACCACAGCCAATACTGTCTTCTTACGACTCTGATCAGCGTCATTCCTCAAGCACAACTTAATTGATTCAAGGTACCAGTCACAAAACTGACTCCAGAAAAAATCATATAGACGGTTAGCAATTTCTTGAAATTTATATGAGGAATATCCCGTACTAAGTTCGTCATTAAGAGAATCTAACTTTTGAAGAATATCGATGTCATAGATAGATAGTTTATCGACTTCAGGAAGTTCGTTGATCCCATCAGTAGTTCCCTGCATCTGACGAAATCTTGATGCGTTCCACAATTTATTTGCAAAGTTTCGACCTTCTTCTACCTGAGGATAATCCTTACCCCCTTCATCATCTTTGTTATTATTCTCAATGAATCTAACGTCTGTCCCGGAAGGTGCGATGCGCATGATTGAAAATCTAAGTGCATCAGCCCCATACTTAGCTATTAGATCCAGTGGGTCTGGTGAATTGCCAAGACTCTTAGACATTTTTCTGCCTTTTTTATCTCTAATTATACTTGTAAAGAAAACGTTAGAAAAAGGCTTCTCACCGGTAAACTCATAACCAGCCATAATCATTCTAGCCACCCAGAAGAAAATAATATCGGGTCCTGTTACAAGATCAGCAGTAGGATAAAATTTTTGTCTTGTTGGTTTATCCATTGTGGCAAATGGCCATAGCCAAGAACTAAACCAAGTGTCTAAAACATCATCGTCCTGAATCCAATTGTCTTGATCTTCAGGAGGCTCAATCCCTACATGCAAAGCATCACCAGCTGTTTCCTTATCAAGAGACTCGGCTCGTTGAAGCTCCTCGGCTCTGTCTTTTCGATACCAAACTGGAATGCGATGACCCCACCATAGCTGTCTACTAATACACCAATCCTGAATGTTCTGCATCCAGTGGCTGTAGGTTTTGGCCCAACGCTCCGGTCTGAATTGAATTTCTTTTTCAGCAACGGCAGAAGTTGATTCTTCAACTTTTGGATACCTCAAAAACCATTGCATTGAGATTCTTGGCTCAATTGGAACGTCTGCTCTTTCGCTAAATCCTACATTATTTTCATAATCTTCGACCCTGACCAGTAAACCCATGCTCTCAAGTTTTTCAGCAACATGATTTCTAGCTTCAAAACGATCCATCCCAGAAAACTCTTCTCCAGCAAGCTCATTCAGAGATCCATCAGGATTAAGCACATCAATAATTTCTAAATTATTTTTGATACCTATTTCAAAATCCGCTTTGTCATGTGCAGGAGTAACTTTAAGAACACCAGTACCAAATTCTGGATCGATATGTTCGTCGGCTATAATTGGTATTTCAGCTTTAGGAAAAGGCCTGAGTGCTTTTTGACCGATTAGATCTGCATACCTTTCATCATTTGGGTTTACTGCAACTGCACTATCACCCATTAAAGTTTCTGGTCGAGTAGTTGCAATTTCTAAGAACTCTCCTTCTCGTCCTACGATTTCATACCTCATGTAGTAAAGTTTACTTTTTTGAGGTTTCATGATGACTTCTTCATCCGAGAGTGCTGTTAATGATGAAGGGCACCAATTCACCATTCTTTTTCCTCTGTAAATTTTTCCACTCTCAAAAAAGTGAACAAAACATTTCTGAACCTCTAAAGAATAATCAGGATCCATGGTGAATCGCTCTCTGTCCCAATCGCATGAGCAGCCCAACTTTTGAAGCTGTTTAATAATAATTCCGCCATGCTTTTCTTTCCATTCCCATGCACGGTCTAAAAAAGCTTCACGACCTATGTCGCGTCGACCTTTACCCTCAGACTCTCTAAGATGTTTTTCTACTTTCGATTGAGTCGCAATACCTGCATGATCAGTACCAGGCAACCATAAAACTTCTTTACCTTTGGCTCGGGCTCGTCTGGCTAGAACATCCTGAATAGTATTATTAAGAACATGACCAAGAGTTAATACTCCCGTAACATTGGGTGGCGGGATTACAATACCGTAATCTGATTTATCAGAATCGGGATTTGCATGGAATGCTTTTGCGCTAATCCACTTGGAAAACCACTTTTCTTCAACTTCTGTTGGTTCGTAAGCCTTTGGTATTTCGACTGACATGAGATCGGAAATAACTTGATTGGAACCCAATTTGCAAAATCTAATTAATGGTGAATTAAATAATAATATAATTATATTGGCCTTATTCCCAAAAATTCAGTTAAAAACCCCCTTTTTGCCCTGATCGATTCTCTACATAAATTTCAAAAAAAATGTGTTTGTAAGCCCATATTACTGGCTCTTGCGGTTTTCTTTCTAATAAATTGCATAGCCAGCGGAGAAGCATGGACAGTCATTAAGCACAATGGGCGTGATTATGTGACTGCCAAAAACATAAAAAATTTTTATAGGTTCGATGCTCTCAACATTTCAAATGGATCATTAAATTTTAAGTCTTCTAAGATTAACATGACCATCAAAAATGGGTCTGATAATCTATATATAAACACGGTTCTATTTAGACTAAGCTATAAAATCATTCAAAAGAATGGTGATTATCTTTTCTCAAGAATTGATCTAGCTAAGTTAATTGATCCTGTTCTTCGTCCAAGCTACATAAAAACTGCAAAAAGATTTGATACTGTGATCATTGATCCTGGTCATGGTGGTAGTGACCCAGGAAGCGTAAATCGTTATGGTAAGGAAAAAGATTTTAATTTAAGACTGGCCAAGATTTTAATGAAGGATTTGGAGCGTAAAGGATTCAGAGTCCGAATGACAAGATCATCAGATGTTTATCCAACATTAGGACAACGAGTTCAATTCGCTAACAGAATTCCTAATGCGATATTCGTCTCTATTCATTTTAATTCTTTTGTAAGCAACACTGCGAAAGGCATAGAAACTTACGCTCTAAGCCCCCAAGGTTCTGGAACTCACAATGATCGAGGAATTCGGAATAGCTTTTTAACGGGAAATAGAAGAGATTCTGAAAACATCGCTCTAGCAACAGCGGTTCATGCATCTGTGATGAAGAAGTCACAGGCTGAGGATCGCGGAATTAAAAGAGATAGATTTACTGTACTAGCTGGCTTATCTATGCCAGCTATCTTAGTCGAGGGGGGCTTTTTGAGTAATCCAAGCGAAGCAAAAAAAATCGCAAGCTCATCCTATTTGTCAATACTATCCAATGGCATAGCAAATGGAATTGTGACTTACAGAAATGCTCTTCGCTAGCTAGATATCCTGCTTACTTTAATTCTTTCAGAATTTATTATGGAAGATAAAACGCTGAAATCATCTTCAGGCGTACCACTGATGATATAATAGGTGTAATGATTCCACTCCTCTAACTCAGATTTGGCCGTTGCCATTCTTAATTCAAAAGTCTCGTCATCTTCACTGCCTCTACCTTGCAATCTAGATTCAAGTTCTGATACATCCTTGGTTGTAATGAAAATATCAACAAGTGCATTAGAAATGACTGAATCCTGGCATTCTCTTACCTGTTGGGCTCCTTGAACATCAATATCCATTATAATATCGATCCCACTCTCAAGAGCGTCTTTCACTGAGCTTTTTAAGGTTCCATAATTCCATTTGTGTACAATTGCATGCTCAAGAAATTCATCGTTTTTAACTTTTGAAGTGAATTCATCCTGATTCAAAAAATGATATTCTTTCCCATTAACCTCTCCCTCTCTGGGTGTTCGGGTGGTACATGAAATGGAAAATTTCATATTATCAAACTCTTCGAGTGCCCTTTTTAAGAGAGTCGATTTGCCAGATCCTGCAGGTCCAGAGAGCAAAAACAAAATGCCTGATCGCGATTTTTGTATCTGATATAAGTTTTGCATGGTGATTTATTCTACGTTCTGAACTTGTTCTCTTATTTTCTCAAGCTCGGTTTTTGACTCTACTATTATTTGGGCAATTTCTGCGTCATTAGCCTTACTTCCAATAGTATTTAATTCACGACTAATTTCCTGAACAAGAAAATCTAATGGCCTTCCAACCGCCTCTTCACTATTAAAATATTTTTCTGATTGAATAAAATGACTTTGGAGTCGAGTTATCTCCTCCGAGATATCACATCGTTCTGCAAGTATTCCGATCTCTTTGACGACACGCTCATCATCCAAATTCAAATCTAATCCTGAAGCTGATAATCTTTTGAATAAATTTTCTCGATGATACTCCACAACTTTTGATGAGCGGTTAGAAATCCGGTCTAGATTCGAACGCATTATATTTAATCG
>MDTE01107100.1_pt1 | contig 12567 bp, 12 predicted proteins | sample 811231 | NCBI WGS metagenome assembly MDTE01 (sample SAMN05326651, study PRJNA326480) | marine metagenome | isolation source: seawater | place: Indian Ocean: Red Sea | collected 2010
AGGTGAATTAGCATATACATATGGAACAGGAACGCAAGGTAACCTAGGAGATAGAATCTTTATAGGTGAAGGTGGAGTAGACGGTAACGGAGACGCAAATAACGTTTCAGTAATTGGTGGACAATATTTTACAGATATGTTGGATCACGTACACGGTACGTTAACAGCAAATAGTGGAATTATAGTAGACGCCAATAAAGCAATAGATGAATTAATTGTAGGTAATGCTACAACAACAGGTGGTACAGTTAAATTAAACGAAGGAACTAATAATGGTTCAGCGTTTATTGGACTTAAAGCACCTAATAACGTAACCTCAACAACAACATTTACATTACCTGATGGAGATGGTTCTGCTGGCCAGTTTATGAAAACTGACGGTGCAGGAAACTTATCTTTCTCAACTGTTAACCAATATATTGATTTAGCAGGTGATACAGGAACAGATACTTACAACACAGCAGAAACATTAACTTTCGCTGGTGGTTCTGGAATGAATGCAGTTGTTACCGATAATAACGTAGAAATTCAAGCAACAGCATTAACAAATGCTAACTTATCTGGAAGTGCAGCTATATCAAATGCAAATTTAGAAAATCCTACTACAACATTAGGATCATCTACATTAACTTTAGGTTCTACACAAACAGATGTTGCAGGATTAACTTCAATAGTAATTGATGACATAACAATTGATGGTCAATCTATTACTACAACAGCTGCAAATAAAAATATTAATATAACACCACACGGAACTGGTACAATTATAGTACCTAGTGGATATGAAGATAGAGCAGGTTTCCAAGACCAATCACTTGCAAACAAAGCATATGTTGACCAAGTTGCTCAAGGTTTAGATACTAAACCATCTTGTAAATATGGTACTACAGCTAATTTAGCTGCAACTTATAATAATGGAACTGCTGGTGTTGGTGCAACTTTAACTGCTTCATCAAACGGTGCATTATCAGTTGATGGTTCAACTCCAAGTGTTAACGATAGAATTTTAGTTAAGGATCAAACAACAGCTGCTCATAACGGTATTTACGTGGTGACAACTGTTGGTGATGGATCAACTGCTTTTGTATTAACAAGAGCAACTCCAGAAGACCAACCATCTGAATTATCTGGTGGTGCTTTCGTATTTGTTGAAGAAGGTACTAATAACGCTAACAACGGATATACATTTACACATACAGGTGCTCCAACATTTGGAACAACTGCTTTAGATGTTGCTCAATTTTCTGGTGCTGGTCAAATTACAGCAGGTGCTGCTTTAACTAAAGCAGGTAATACTTTAGATGTTGCTGTTGATGATTCTTCTGTAGAAGTAAGTGGAGACGCATTAAGAGTTAAAGCATTAGGTATTACTAGTAATATGTTAGCAGGAAGTATCGCAAGTGATAAACTTGCAGAACCTTTATATTTTGCTGATGAATCATCAACTGCTGGACAAGTTAGAATTGGTGGAACGTTAGAATTTATAACAGGTGAAGGAATCAATACCATTGCTAGTGGTAACTCATTAAAGATAGAAGGTGAATTAGCAAGTACATCAAATATTGGTGTTGCTTCGTTTAATTCCGACAACTTTTCGGTAAGTTCTGGAGACGTTACCGTAACCACAGTTGACGGAGGAACATTTTAATGTTTGGATGGTGTAAAAAATTTTTTAAAAGATTTAAAGCGCCTAAAGTTGAAAAGATTAGAATTGCAGAATTAGGCAAAAGAACAAAAAAAGAATTAGAGTCTATTGGTAGACGAATGGGAATTGAATTAGATAGAAGATTAACAAAGTCAAAATTAATTAATAAGATTAAATTTAGAGCAAAATACAAAAAAGGTAAATAATGGCAACAAGAATTAAACCTTACCGTACAGAAGTAGCAACTAGAATTCCATCAGCAAGTAATATGGAAACTGGCGAATTAGCTATGAACGTTCAAGATGGTAAGTTTTATACTAAAACATCAGCAGGAATTGTTAAAGAATTAGGAGGTGCAGGATCTGTATCTCTACAAGACGTTACCTCAAATAATGCAATAACAGACAGAAATATTACAATGAATGGAAGTCATTTCATATTTGAAGGTAATTTAGAAAATGCTTTTGAAACAATCCTACAGGTTGAAGAACCTACAGCTGATAACATTTTGAAGTTGCCAAATGCTTCAGGTACTATTGGTACTCAGGATGACGCATTAGCCTATTCAGTTGTATTTGGTTCGTAGGATGATATATGGCAAGTACATTTAAAAATGCAGGATTAACTGTTCCAACTACAGATACGTCTGCTGGAAATTTATATGTAGCAGGAGGTTCTGAAACTGCTGTTATTCACGCTGTTTATCTATCCAACGCTAGTGAGTCAAGTGCAGCTAAGGTAACTGTTAAGGTTACTGTAGATGGCGGATCAACGTTTTATCACGTAGGAAAGAATTTGGAAGTCCCTGCAAATAACACATTAACACTAGATAAACCAATAAATTTAGAGAACAACGACATATTAAGAGTTGTCGCTGATCCTTCTCCTGATTCCTCTTCTGTACAAGTTGAGGCAGTTGCAAGTATATTAGCGATTACTTAAAAAATGTATATAAATATTAACGTAGAGAGTATTTAAAAATTATAAATAGTATTAACTTTAGAGAGATAAAGGAAAATGGCATTACTAGTATCAAAAACTACAACTACCGTTAGGGATCCTTCCCACGATAGTTTTAGTGACCAAAAGGCAAGTGTATTTGCTGATAACACTAGTGAGTATGCTATCCACGCCTTAACAAAAAAAGATGATGGTCTTCTTTATTACACTAAAGTTAAACTAAATAGTAATGATGAGATTCAAATGAGTGATGGTTCGGGACCTGCATATTCTGGTTTACAAGATATGGTAGCGAATCAATATGCAGATGGATCAAGTGTTAACGATAGTGCTCCAGGAGTATCTGAATCTGGATTAACTAGTACACAAAATAACAAAGGTAATAGAGAGTGGGCACAACATACTTTTAAAATGGACAAGTATCAATATTTTTTAAATGACAATGGTTTCCTCGTAATGCGATTTAAAGGTACTGATTACTCTTGGGCAAACGCACAGGATGGTGCTACAAAAAATTGGAAAAAAGCATAGAGGAATAAACAATGGCAGATTTCGTATTAGGTAGAATAAAATTTAAATGGAGAGGTGATTGGGCTGCTTCAACAGCTTATATCGTTGACGATATTGTTAAATACGGTGCAAACACATATGTTTGTGTACTTAACCATACTTCTGATTCTACTACAGCAGGTTTCTATACAGATTTAACAGCAACAAAATGGAATCTTCATACAGAAGGTTTAGCATTTAAAGGCAATTGGGCAGCTACTACACACTATAAATTAAATGATTTAGTTGCTTACGGTTCTACTCAATACAGATGTACAACTCAACATACATCAACATCAACTTTTGATTCAACAAAATTCGTAGTATACGCTGAAGGATTACAATTTGAAGATTCTTACGACTCGGCTACAAGTTACCAAAAAGGTGACGTTGTAACCTACGGAGGATATTCATACGTTGCTGTAGCAACTACAGTTCAAGGTGTAACCCCATTAGGAAGTACAAGTGAATGGGATTTATTAAATCCAGGTTTTCAAGCTGCTGGAGATTATTCTGACTCAACAGCATATAAAACTGGAGATACAGTAGTTTTTGGTGGTTGGTCTTTTGTTGCAACTGCTAACACAACAGCAGGAACAAAACCTACTAACGCAACTTATTGGAAAAAAGTTGTAGAAGGATTTACTTGGAAAGGTAATTACAATTCTGGAACAACTTATTACAAAGGAGATACTGTAGAGTATGCTTCTTCTGCTTATGTATCAGTTGCTGACACAAACGCAGGTATAACTCCAGGTACAGATTCTACTAAATGGCAATTAATGTCGCAAGGAGATACTTCTGGTATCTTAACTACAAGAGGTGATTTACTTTACAGGGACGCAACACAATCAAACAGATTACCAATTGGTGTTGCTGGTGCTTATCTTACAACTGATGGAACAGATGTTAAGTGGTCAACTTCTGAAGCTAAATCTTCTCACTATGTATCGGTAACTGGATCAGATTCAAATCCAGGTACAGCTGCATTACCATTTAAAACAATTAATTACGCATTATCACATACTACAACAGGTGACTGTTTAGCATTTAAATCAATTTCAGGTGGTACTGGTGGAACACCAGGTACTTTTGATGTATCATCAACTGGTACAACTGGTTCTGGTACAACAATTACAGCAAGAATTACAACAGATGGTTCATCTACACCTACAATCATAATTACAAACGGTGGTAAAAACCACGTTGAAGAAGATACTATTACCTTTGCAGGAGTTGGTTCTCCAACTGCTTCAAGTGCAATAACAGCTAAAGTTGCTATTGCTTCTGTTGGTGATGTTATCAACATTAAGAACGGTGTATACAAAGAAAATATGCCTTTAAGAGTTCCTGAAGGAGTAACCCTACAAGGTGAATCTTTAAGAGGTGTTAAAGTAATGCCAAATTACGTACCAACACCTACATCATACGAGGTAACGGTTACATCTTCAACACAATTTACAGTTCAATTAGGGCCTTCTACTTTAGCACATACATATGTGTCTGGTGGTACGGTAACTAGAACAGATAACGTAGTAAGAAACGTTGATGGTGCTACATACGATAATGTTTCTGGATTATTAACAATATCAACTTCTGAAACTCACGGATTATCTACAGGAAATACTGCTACATTAGCAAACATAGTATTCTCTTGTTTAGAAGGTAATAAAACTTATCCAGTTGGTGGTAAATCTACACAGGTTGCTACTATTGATACTATATCAGGTGGTACTGGTGGAACAGCTGGAACATACGAATTTATACATCCTACATCATCAGGTTCTGGTGATGGATTAGTTGTTATTGTTAAAACTTTTGGTGATTCAACTCAACCAATTATAAGCATATATCACGGTGGTTATGGACACGCTGTAAATGATACGTTTACAGTTGCTAGTGGATCAATTGGTGGTGCAACAACATTAACTTTTGACTGTGCTACTTTAGAAAACAACAACGCTGCTAATATGTGGTTAATGAACAATCGTACTAATATGCGTCAAATGTCATTCCACAAACAAGATGGTATACCTGTTGCAAAAGGAACTGCTTCAATTTCTGGAGGTACAAAAGCAAGAGCTGCTATTGTTTCTCTTGATCCTACAGGTTCAATTACAGATACATCACCATACATACAAAACTGTACATCTAAAAACAATAACGCTTGCGGAATACAGATAGACGGAAATATTCATACTTCAGCTGCAAGTATGAAATCAATGCTTGCAAATGACTTTACACAAATTAACTCCGATGGTATTGGAGTTCACGCAATTGGTAAAGGACGTGCTGAAACAGTATCAGTCTTTACATACTATTGTGCAATCGCTTACTATGCTTCTGCTGGTGGATTTATTCGTGCTACAAACTGTTCTTCTTCTTATGGAGAAAAAGGTGCTGTTGCCGATGGTAATACTAGAGATGAAACTGCTAGAGTTGTAACCACTAGAGGTGAGTTGTTAGAATGGAATCCTTTAGGATTTACTGCTCCAACATCGGACGCTGATGTATTAGAAACTAACTTACGAATTACAGGTGATACTTCTGGTGCAACTGCTGAAATCTTTAGAGTTAACCAAGGTGCAAAATATATTCACATAGAAAATAGAGTAGGTGACTTTACAAAAGGTGAAGTATGTACTGTTATTAAAGCAGATAGTTCAACTTATCAATTAACACTTGCCAACGATGGTTCAAGTGGTTCTGCTCAAACTGGAATTAAAGGTGCGTTAGTACCTCTTAAATCAGCTGATAGTACATTAGGAACTGTTGGAGTTATTAAAGTTGGAGATAACGTTAACTTTGCTCCTGAATCTAAATATCCAAATGCTGAAGTTCTAATAACATTAAACAAAGAATTCTTAGGAGACGAAATTGTTGCTTGGTTCCAAACTAACTATGCTTCTGATTATACATCGGAAAGAGGAGTTAGATTTGAAGACCAGATGAAGAAAAACGTTGCTGCTGTTGCTGCCGACTTAGCTGCTGGTACACATTCAGATACAGTTGAACGTGCAAAAGAATATTGGATAGGAACTACTTCTCAATTACCATCTGGAGAGATACCTTTCCACAAAGCAATGAACGAAAGATTAAGAGATATTATTAATACAAATATCTTTACAAACACAACATATACTCTACACCAAACAGGAACTCCTGCTACAACGCAAACTACTAACGCTACAAACGCCGAAGCAGCTGCAACAGCAAGAAATACTAAACTGTGGGGTTATATGAACAGTATTACAGAAAACGGCTTAACAGCTGCTCCTGCTAATCAGTTTAAAAGAGTTTCTGCTGTTACCGAAGAAGATACAACAGCAAGAACAGCTACAGTTAGACTTGCTTCAATTATAGGAAGTTCAGACGCTGTACCACAAAACTCAACTACAAATATTACAAGTTTATACTCAAACGTTAGATTAACCGCTCACGACTGGTTATATATTGGTACTGGAGATATTCATACTACTAACTATCCTGGAACTGAAACACAAAAAGCTGACCAAGGTGACGAAGTTACCGAGTTGTCAGGAGGTCGTGTTTACTTTACTTCTACTGACCAAAATGGTGACTATAGAGTTGGAGACTTGTTCAAGATTGAACAGGCAACTGGAACTGCTACGTTAAATGCAGACGCCTTTGACCTTTCTGGACTAGTTGAATTACAACTTGGTTCTATTGGTGCTGCTATCGGTTCTACTGTAAACGAATTTAGTACAGACGAAACTATGGGTGGAGACAGTAATACTGCCTTACCTACAGAATCAGCTGTAAGAGGATACTTAACAAGAGATAAAATGGGAACTGGTGCATTAGTTCCACCTACTGGTGCAACTAGTGAAAGACCTACAGGTGTTAACTTATATGCTGGTGCATTAAGATATAATACTACAATAACATCTTGGGAAGGATATAATGGATCACAATGGAACTCACTTGGTGCTGGTAACCCTTGGGAAACTAAAGATAATGGTGATAACAACTTTACAGCATTATCAAACGGACGTTATATGTGTGATACATCAACAGCTGCATTTACATTGAAATTACCTGCTTCTCCATTACTTGGAGATATGGTTAGAATATTAGATTTAAGTGGTACTTTTGATACAAACAATTTAACGATTGACAGAAATACTAAAAATATTAACGGCGCAGCTTCAGACTTAACGGTATCTACTGAAAATGCGTCAATTGGACTTGTATATACAGGTGCAACTAAAGGTTGGAAATTATTGGAGAATTTCTAATTTTATATATATTATATTAGAAAAAGTTTATAAATAGGATAAAGAGAGAACAATGGCAACATTAAAATCACTAGTAGCACAAAATATTGACTTCTATGGTCTACAAACAGCAGACGCTGATTCAGATGATAATAAAGAAGTTTTACAAGCAACTTATACAAACGCTATAGATAATATAGATGTAGCTACTCATCCTGACGGAACAGACGTTTTTAGAGATACCTTAATATCAACACACGGTTTAGTATTTGCAATAAATGCTGACGGTGAATTAACAATAGAAGTTAAATAGAGAGAAACAATGGCAGTACAAACAATTGGTAGAATTAAACAAGTTTTCAAAGGTGCCTATAACGCTGGAACAGCTTATATTCCTGATGATATAGTTTCATATACAGACGGCGCTATACCAGGATATTATATCTGTACAGCAAATTCAACTGGAAATGCTCCATCAACTAGTGGAACAGTTCACGGTTCTTGGGCAGTACAATCTAAAGGTCCAGGTGGTATATTTACAGATATTACTATAGGAAGTGCTGGTAATAACATTAAAGTAAATACAGGTGCTACTGCAATTGAATTTGGAGCAGTTGGATCAGAAATGAAACAAGAAGTTAAAACTGGTAATTACACAATTACCAATGCTGATTTAGAAGGTGCTTCAGAATATAGATTATGGTGTAATGCTGTAGGTGCTAATAGAGTAATTACTTTACCACCTTTAAGTGCTGCTAATTTAACAAATACAGTTATTTCAGTATGTATTGACACTAATACAACGGTAACATCTGGAGTTGGTCAATACGAAGTACAACTTGTTCAAGATTCAGCTGATAATAGTGGTGCTGAGATTTGGTCAGGAACTAAACAAGGTGACTATGTTAGAATGTGCAAAATTGGAAGTGCTTGGCAAATAATTGACCATAGAGAAACTTATTTTGAACATAGATATATGAATAGTGACCAATATATTGATGGATACAATCACGAACATTTAACAGCAGGTGGTTGGGTAGTATACCAAAACTCTACAAGAAACGGATCATTAGACGGAAACTCTTGGGGTAATTGTTGGAACACTTCAAACCACGAATTTATTGCTCCGTTTGACTGTTGGGCAGATATGAATCTAGACGCTTGTTTCCCAGGCGAAGGAAATGATGATGGTTTAACAACTTCTTGGAAAGTAAATGGTACAACTATTTACAGACAAGCAGGAAGACACTCCGATGGAAGAATATGTGGTCCAGACGGAACTTGTAGAATTGTTATGCCTGCTACAGCAGGTTGGGATTTTGAACCTTGGTGTCAACAAATGGACGACAATGGTTGCAATACTCACGGAGGTCGTTCAGGACAAGCTACTCAATTACACATCAGAGCTTGGAGGAGGTACTGGTAAAATATGGCATATGTTAATTTAGGAAGAGTAAAACAAGTTTGGAGAGGTGCCTATAATGCAGGTACAGCTTATAAAGTAGATGATATTGTACAGTACACGGATGCTGGTACAACTAATACATATATTTGTAAAACTGCTTCTACAGGAAATGCACCTTCAACTAACGGTACAGTACACGCTTCTTGGGATTTTCAAACGAAAAGTTCCGAAGGTGGTGTTTGGGATTCAAGTTTAGCATTAGGAACTGCTGGACAAGCTTTAGTAGTAAATTCTGGCGCAACTGCTTTAGAGTGGTCAACAATCACAGGTGGATATAATGTTTTAGAAAAAACTGCTGACTATACAATTTTACCTGCTGACGGTGATGGAAGAACAGAATTAGTTATAGGTATTACTCCTGCGGCTGCAAATAGAACAATTACTTTACCAAGTTTAGCTGCTTGGACAACCGACTGTATTATTACAATTGTATTAACTGCTAACTCTGGACTTACATCAGGAGTTGCTGATTATAAAGTAGTAGTAAATCAAGACTCTGGAGATAACTCTGGTGCTGAAATTTGGTCTGGTACTGAAAAATCTAACTTTGTTAGACTAGTTAAAGTAAATAGTGCTTGGCAGATAATAGACAATAGAGAAACATTTTTTTCAAGACGTTATATGGCGTCTGACCAATACATAGACGGTTATAACCACGAACACTTAACAGCAGGTGGTTGGAACGTTTATCAAAATAGTACAAACAATGGTACTTTAGACGGTAACGATTGGGGTGGATGTTGGAACACTAGTAATAACGAATTTATTTGTCCTTTTGACTGTTGGGTAGATATGAATTTGTCATCTTCATTCCCAAGTGAAGCTGGTGACCACGGTTTAACTGCTTCTTGGAGAGTTAGTGGACAAGATATGTGGAGACAACAATCAAGAAGTTCAGACGGAAGAATTTCAGGTCCAGATGGATTCATAAGAATTTATATGCCTGCTACATCAGGTTGGGATATAGAACCTTGGAACCAAAATATGGACGATAATGGATGTACTACTTATGCTGGTCGTTCAGGAGAATGTGTACAATTGCATATAAGAGCAACAAGGAGATTCTCATAATGGCTAGAGATATTGCAGACATAAAAACAGAATGGGAAAAAGCTAAAAAAGATGGAATTAATAATTCTGTTGGTTTAGGAACTATATTGAAACTTAAATATGAGGTTACTAAAGACCACTCTAGTGAAGAAGAATTATTAACAGAATTATATAATATGATGAAACAAATTAGAAGTGCTAATAGGAATTATTTTTCACATAAAACAGTAAAAATTGATGGAAAAGATAAAGTAGTTAAAAGTTTTCCTTGGGGTGCAGATCCTGAAGGCGGACATCCAGTAATGAAATTGAAAAGTTTAAGAAAGGATGGTAAATAATGGCTAATATAGTAAACTATTATTACGTGCCTGGTAACTCACACGGTTTGAGTCATCAAGATTGGGCACACGGATTAGCAAAAATCGGACAAGCAAATGGTGCATTTAACGGAACTGAATCTGATGGTGCAAAAACTTGGAGATTTGTTAAATGGGATACAGACGTTATGCCTTATCCTGGAGAAAAAGATTATTCAGCAATTGATGAAGCATACAAAAAAGCAAGTTGGGCTAAAGCAAGAGCAGTTAGAAATGCTTTATTAGCTGAAACAGATTACCTTGCTTTATCTGACAATACTATGTCAGCAGAAATGACAACTTATAGACAAAATTTAAGAGATTTACCTACTACATATCCGAATATAGACGATATAGTATGGCCAACAAAACCAGAATAGATAAATAGGAATAGAGAGAAACAATGGCAACACTAAATTTATCAGCAATTAAACCTACTTGGAAAGGCACATATGCTTCAGGAACAGCTTATGTTGTTGACGATATTGTTCAATACAATGACGCAGGTAAACTAGGAACGTATATCTGTATTACTGCTTCAACTGGAAATGCTCCATCAACTGCTGGAACAGTTCACGCAAGTTGGAAATTACAATCGCAACAATCTACTGTTTGGGACGGAAACCTTGCAATGGGAACTGCTGGACAAGCAATAAAAGTTGATAGTGCAGGTACAGGATTTGAGTTTGGTACTGCTGGACAAAACAATTCTTTTGTTAATAAAACTGCTGACTATACAATTTTACCTGCTGATGTTAATGGAATTGGAGAATATATTTTAGGTTGCAATGCTGTAGGTTCTGATAGAGTAATTACTTTACCTAGTTTAGCAGCGGTTACTGGTACTTGTGTTATAAACATTTTTTGCGATGCTAACACAACGGTAACATCTGGAGTTGGACAACACGAAGTAAAAGTTAATCAAGACTCTGGAGATAACTCTGGTGCTGAAATTTGGTCTGGTACTGTTAGAGGAGATTTCGTAAGACTATGTAAAGTTGGTGCTGCTTGGCAAGTAATTGACCATAAAGAAAGTTATTGGGAAAGACGATATATGGCGTCTGACCAACATATAAATGGATACAATCACGAACACTTAACAGCTGGTGGTTGGAACGTTTATCAAAACTCAACAGGTAACGGAAACCTTGATGGTAACTCTTGGGGTAATTGTTGGAACACTTCAAACAATGAATTTATATGTCCATTTGACTGTTGGGCAGATATGAATATGGGAATCTTTCCATCAGAAGCAAATGACCACGGTTTAACTTGCTCTTGGAGAGTTAATTCAGATACAGTTTATTACCAACACCACAATCAAGACGATAACAGAATTATGGGTCCTGATGGAACTGTAAGAATTGTACAAGCTTGTACATCTGGTTGGGACATTGAACCTTGGTGTAGAAACAATGATGATAACGGTTGTAATACTTACGGCGGTTATTCTGGTGCTACAACACAATTATATATCAGAGCTTGGAGAAGATACTCCTAATTAATTAAATTCTGCTTTGTTATAGTAAACTATACTAAATAGTATAGATGGAGATATAATGATATGCTTGACATAAAAGAATTAACTAAAGAAGTTCACCAAAACGCTGAAAGACAAGAGTTTGTAAAAACTTTAATGTCTGGAAGTATTGATCCAAAACATTACGCAATTTTCCTATACAATCAATTAATTTGCTACTCTACAGTAGAAAAGTACGCTTTAGAAAACGGACTGTTTAAAGATACAGATGGTTTACAAAGAGCGGAACATATTTACTATGACGTAAAAGCTTTATGGCCTAACGACAATCCACCACTTATAACACAAAGTACTGCTGATTATTGTAAACACGTTGATAGTATTAGAGAAGATTCTCATAGATTATATGCTCATATATACACTAGACATTTAGGTGATTTGTCTGGTGGTCAAATGATAAAAAGAAAAACACCTGGACCAAATAGATATTATCAATTCAAAGATGGTCAAATAAAAGAATGGAAGAATATTGTTAAAGAAAGAATTAATGGATATTTAAATGTTTATCAACATACAATAGTTCCAGAAGTTAAATTATGTTTTGATTTTGCAACAAAACTATTTAAAGAAATGAACGAAATACAATCTTATTTGGATCCTTTAGTTAGAGTTTTAGAAGATAAAGGAGGTGGAGGACAATGGCAACCTGAAAAATCAGAAGCGCCAAAAGTTGGTCAAGTTATGACTAGTGAATATATTGAAAAGAATCCTTTAGAAAATTAATGATTTGGGAAAGATTAATAAGATTAGAAAAAGATATTGTA
>MDTE01158772.1_pt1 | contig 12567 bp, 12 predicted proteins | sample 811231 | NCBI WGS metagenome assembly MDTE01 (sample SAMN05326651, study PRJNA326480) | marine metagenome | isolation source: seawater | place: Indian Ocean: Red Sea | collected 2010
AACATTTCAGTTATGGTTTTGTCTAGAAATTCGTAATCTTTTCCCTTTTCAGGTTTATATAAGCTCAGTCTTGGCATAACGTAAGTATTTATCTACGCATAAATACTGTAGTCGGAGAACGTGTATGGCAACTAATATTAAAACAAAAAAACAAGAAGTTTTCAAGTATGTAGAGCTAAATTTAGGTGGAGGCATGATAGATGTGGAATTAGATCCAGATCATTATGAAACTGCACTAGGAGCCGCTCTAGCAAAATTTAGACAAAGATCAGATAATTCAGTTGAAGAATCTTATATGTTTTTACCTACAGTTATAGATCAAAACGAATATACGCTACCCACAGAAGTTGTAGAAGTTAGAAAATTATTTAGAAGAAGTATTGGTTCTAGAACAGGTGGAGGAGACGGTGGCACGCTATTTGAACCTTTTAATCTTGCCTATACAAATACATATCTACTCGCTAGTTCAAATATGGGCGGACTTGCAACTTATAATGCGTTTGCAGGATACCAAGAATTAGTAGGTAGAATGTTTGGATCATTTATAGAATTTAAATGGAATACAACAAGCAAAAAACTGACTCTTTTACAACGTCCAAGAGCAGAAGAAGATATATTGTTGTATGTCTACAACTACAGACCAGATTTTGAGCTTTTAGATGATTATCTTGCAAAGCAGTGGATTAAAGATTATACACTTGCAAAGTGTAAATTCATGCTTGGGGAAGCAAGATCTAAGTTTGCCACTATAGCTGGTCCACAAGGTGGTTCTGCACTTAACGGTGATGCCTTGAAAGCTGAAGCTACTGCTGAGTTAGAAAAGCTAGAATCTGATGTATCAACACAAGTGGGCGGTGGTGTTGGTTATGGATTCACAATCGGTTAAAAAAATCACTTGACAACCTTTGTATAATATCGTATAATAATTACATTATACAAGGATGAACTATGATTATCGGTATATGCGGGTTAATTGGTAGCGGCAAAGGTACTGTTGCTGACGTACTAGTTGACGAACATAAATTTACAAAAATATCATTTGCAGATAAGCTAAAAGATGCAGTATCTGTACTATTTGACTGGGATAGAGATATGCTCGAAGGAGATACATCTGAGAGCAGATATTGGCGTGAACAAGAAGATACTTTTTGGACTAAAGAAACAGGCCGTAAAGTTACCCCTAGATCAGTGTTACAAGAATTTGGTACTGATTGTATGCGTAATGGATTTTTTGATGGAGTATGGGTAAGTTTTGTGAAGAAAGAAATAATCGAAAATCCAGACAAAAATTTTGTTATTCCAGATGTACGATTTATTAATGAAATAGAAATTATTAAAAGTTTAAAGGGCAAAGTTTGGTGTGTTAAAAGAGGTCCTGATCCTTTATGGTTTAGACAGTATCAAGATTTAGGAATAGAACCAACTGATGTACATCCTAGTGAATGGAGATGGGCATCTGCTTCTTTTGACTTTAATATCTACAATGAAGGAACAATAGATGACCTTAAAAATCAGGTACAAGGTCGCCTTGCTTCCACTTTATTCCACGCTTCTGCAGAAGCCGTTGGCAATTAGCACAAATTGTTTTTAGGTTAGAAAAACTAGTATTAGTTAAGTTACCATCTATATGGTAAACATTATATTGTTCCGGTTGACCTACAAAACCACATTTATCACATTCTTGTTTTAATCGGTATCCTGCTTTATACCAATTTGGTATGCCATGTCCTTTACCGTTATGTAAACAAGACTCACATTGTTTTCTATAATAGGTTTTGTTTGCCTTTTTATAATTTACAGCGGCTGGTTTTTGTTTGCAATATTCACATAAAGGACGCATAACGTATTTAGCATACCTTTTTACCCCCTTTTATCGGTATTTTTTCCGGGGTGTTTTTCAAAAATCGTATAAATACTTTTAACAGTTGTTAATATACAGGAGAACATAAATGGCTAATTTAGTATCACCAGGTGTACAAGTAAGTGTAATAGACGAAAGTTTTTACACTCCGGCTGAACCTGGAACAACGCCTATGATTTTCGTTGTCTCAGCACAAGACAAGAAAAACGGAGCAGGCACGGCAACAGCGGCAGGAACTACCAAAGCGAAAGCAGGTACTCCTTACTTAATCACATCACAAAGAGATTTAACAGAAACATTTGGAGATCCAATCTTCAAAACAGATACAAGCAATAATCCAATCAACGGCGGAGAGCTTAATGAATATGGATTACAAGCGGCATACTCATACCTAGGCGTAAGCAACAGAGCATTTGTTGTTAGAGCAGACATAGATCTAGCTGAGATCGAACCGAGTGCAAGTGCACCAGCGGCGGCTCCAGCAAACGGAACATTTTGGTTTGACACAGCCGTTACAAAATATGGACTATTTCAGTGGAACGGAAACGCGGCGACTGTTACTGGTGGACAAACATTTACAAATAAGGTTCCAACTGTTATAACATCAAACACAAATCTTGTTGGTGAATCCAATACAGGATTTCCAAAAGGATCAGTAGGACAAATTGGCGATTATGCTATAGTAACCACAACAACTGTAAATAAAATTTACTACAAAAATAAATCAGGTACTTGGGTAAAAGTTGGTACGCAGGCTTGGGTAGCTAGTTGGCCAACTATACAAGGTTCAGCGGCAAATCCAACATTAAGTAATGGGCAAACAATCATTATTAATGGAACTACTGTAACAATTTCAGGCACAACTGTTTCAGCAATGGAAACAGCAATTGATGCCGCAGGAATTACTGGTATTACTTCAGCAGTAGTAGATGGAAAATTAGAAATTTACAGTAACGGTACATCAACAACTGATGGATCAACTGATGAAGATGGTGCAATTCAAATAAGTGCAGGTGCTTCAGGCACATTACTTGCTGACTTAGGAATTACAGCAGGAACTTATTATGCTCCACAGTTTGTAATTCAACCTCATACACAGGTTCCAGAATTTAAAACTGCTGACACTAAATCAAGACCAACTGGTTCTGTTTGGTTAAAAACAACAGAAGCAAATCTTGGTGCAAATTATAGTGTTAAAAAATATAACAGCACAACTAAACTTTGGGGAACAGTTCCAGCACCATTGTATACAACACATAGTTCAGCTTTATACAACCTAGACAAATCAGGAGGCGGTATAAACTTAACTTTAGGCCAAGTTTATATTCAAGCGAATACTACTTTAGCAGGTGATGAAGAAGGCGACTTTACATTGTTTGCAAGAAATGCCACTGGAGCAACTACTATAACATCTTCGGCTGTAACAGCAAGTTCAATTGCGGCAGGAGCCAAAACATTTACAATGGCAGAAAGCATTGTTGGACAAGAAGCTATGAATAATCATATTACTGTATCCTTCACAGCCACAGGTGCAACTTCAGATGCTGATGTAATAGCAGAAGCTATTAACAGTTCAGGCTTTACAAATATTGTAGCTACAGTAGATGCAAGTAACAGAGTTGCAATTTCACATAATGATGGTGGTGAAATAAGAATTAAAGATACATCAAGTGCATTACAAAACATAGGTTTTGCGGCATATAACTATACAACAAAGTTAGGTACTGCAAATCTTTATACTGCACCAACAGGTGATAGTGCATCAGACTTCCATGCTTCAAATTGGAAGATATTAACTTACACAGCAGGACCAAATGCACCAACTGCCTTAACAACTAATGGTAGATTATGGTACAGCTCACTTGTAGATGAAGTTGATATTTTAGTACACAACGGAACTACTTGGAAGGGTTATCAAAATGTTTACTCTACAACAGATCCAGAAGGTCCAATTGTTAGTGCAACTGAGCCTACACAACAATCAGACACAACTCCGTTGGTAACTGGTGACTTATGGATTAGTACAGCAGACTTAGAAACATATCCGCAAGTACATAGATACAATGCAGATTTAAGCAAATGGATTGCATTAGATGAAGGCGATCAAACTACTGAAGACGGTATACTTTTTGCAGATGCACGATTTGGTACAAGTGGTGGTACTGCAACAGCGGCACCGTCCGGAACAATCAAAGAAATGTTAGTGAGTGATCACTTAGATACTGATTGTCCAGATCCAGCATTATATCCAAAAGGTATGTTGCTTTGGAACTTACGTAGAAGTGGATTTAATGTTAAGAAATTTGTACGTAATCATGTTGTAACAACAGATAAAAACGTTAGAATGGGTGATGAAAGCCAAGTTAACTATTATCCACATAGATGGGTTACTGAATCAGCTAACCAAACAGATGGATCAGGTTCATTTGGTAGAAAAGCTCAAAGAAAAGTTGTTATACAAGCACTTCAGGCAATGGTAAACAGTAACCAAGACATTAGAGATGATGAATCAAGGCTGTTTAACTTAATGGCTTGCCCAGGTTATCCTGAGTTAATTGGTGAAATGAATTCACTTAATAATGATAGAGGCTTGACAGCGTTTATCGTTGGTGATTCACCGTTCAGATTAACTTCAGATGCAACTACATTAAATAACTGGGGTAAAAACGTTAACCTTGCAGTAGAAGATAATGATAACGGACTTGTTACAAGCAGTGAATACTTAGGTGTGTTTTATCCAAGTTTATTCACAAGCGATAATGCAGGTAAAAACATTATTGTTCCACCAAGTCATGCAATACTAAGAACTATTGCTTTAAGTGACCAAGTTTCGTTTCCATGGTTTGCGCCAGCAGGAACTAGACGAGGTGGTGTAACAAATGCAACTGCTTCAGGATTTATTGATTCAGAAGGCGAATTTAAATCAATAGCTTTAAATGAAGGACAGCGTGATACTTTACAACAAGTTAATGTAAACCCAATTACATTCTTAACAGGTGCAGGTTTAGTAAACTTTGGTCAGAAAACTAGAGCCGCAAATGCAAGTGCTTTAGATAGAATCAATGTTGCACGTTTGGTTGTGTATCTAAGATCACAACTTAAAAAACTTGCTAAACCTTATATCTTTGAACCAAATGATAAAATCACACGTGATGAAATCAAAGCACAAACAGATAGCTTGATGCTTGAGTTGGTATCTCAAAGAGCGTTATATGACTTCTTAGTAGTATGTGATGAGTCAAATAATACACCTGCGAGAATAGATAGAAATGAACTATATTTGGATATTGCAATAGAACCAGTAAAAGCTGTGGAATTTATTTACATTCCATTAAGACTTAAAAATACTGGTGAAATAGCAGGACTCTAAACGGATAAATAAAAGTAATAGGAGCATATAGATGGCAATTTCAACACTTTCAAGATTAACAGTACCACTGGACAGTAACGCAAGTGCATCCAATCAAGGGCTGTTGATGCCAAAGCTACAATACCGTTTTAGGGTATCGTTAGAAAACTTTGGAACATCCAGTCCAACAACTGAGCTTACAAAACAAGTAATAGATGTAACTAGACCAAATGTAACATTTGATCAAATGACAGTTGACATTTACAACTCAAGAGTATTCCTAGCAGGAAAACATACTTGGGAGCCTATTACAATTAATTTCAGAGAAGATGTTAGCAACAATGTTCAAAAATTAGTTGGTGAACAACTACAGAAACAATTTGATTTCTTTGAACAGTCAGGTGCGGCTTCTGGTAGTGATTACAAATTTGTTACTAGAATTGAAATACTTGATGGTGGCAACGGAGCAAATGCGGCATCTGTTTTAGATACATACGAACTGTATGGTTGCTACGTAGAAAATGCAAACTACAATACATTAAACTATGCAACTTCAGAACCTGTAACTGTTACATTATCTATAAGATACGATAATGCTATACAGACTCCGCAAGGAACAGGAATTGGTACAGCCGTAGGAAGAACAGTTAATACTGCAATTACTGGCGGTGGTTCAACATAAAATCTTTAGCAATTATAAATTAATTAAAGGGCCTTCCGAGGCCCTTTTTTTATGACCAAAACCTAATCTTATTATATACATACTTAATTCTTTAGGCTAAATATTAGTATGAGCTTCTTGAATGGATTTTTAGATAATGTAGTATCTGGGGCATTGAACCCAAAAGGTAATCTTGCAGACTATCAACACGGTGCAAGATTATATGTTGACGATAGTCATAGACTAACTCCCAAAGTTAAATTTCTGTACCATGTGAGTTTTAATATTAATTCACAAGCGGCAAGTATAATTCCACAGCTTACACAAAAACATAACAACGAACTTAATATGTTAGTTAAGAATGTGCAACTTCCTGCATTTAATATTCAGACTGATGTCAAACATCAATATAATAGAAAACGTGTTATTCAAAAAAGAATAGATTACCAGCCTATCAATATACAATTTCATGATGATAATTTTGGTGTTACTACAGCATTATGGGAAGCATATTATAGGTATTATTTTAGAGATGGAAACTATGCATCTGTTCAACCAGATGGTTCACCAGATCCAACAAAAAAACAATTTAAAAATCCTACACAATTTAACAGAGGTACTGCTTTCGCAGAAAGACAATATAGATATGGTTTTGATAATGATAGTTTAGAACCATTTTTTAATAGTATTGTAATATATCAAATGTCACGTAAGAAATATACAGCAATGACATTGGTAAATCCATTGATTGCATCTTGGCAACATGATACTATGGATAACAGCGTAAGTGATCCTGTTACAAACAGTATGTCAGTTGAATACGAAACCGTACATTATAGTAGAGGTGCTATAGGTAAGGGAGGTCCAAAAGGATTTGCAGAAGAACATTATGATAAAACACCAAGTCCAAACTCATTACTAGGTGGAGGTTCATCTAGTTTATTAGGCTTAGGTGGAGTACTTGCAGGAGGCTTTGGCGTAGTTGATGACATAACTGGTGGTAATGTAACTTTTGGAACAGTTTTAAAAGCGGCAAACACACTACAAAATGCAGGTAGCTTAACAAGTTCTGGTATAGGTGGAGAATTATTAAGCGAAGGAATATCAGCAATAGGAAGAACAACAGGCATTGATGTAAGTGGGGTTGCCAATACAGCGTTTCCTAAGGGAGGTGGAGGAGGTGGTGGACTAGCCACTATTGCTACAGCGGCCGCTTTAGTAGGCGGTGGAGCACTATTAAATAATGCAGGTAGTAGCGGAGCAGAAACTTCATCCACAAGTTCATCTTCAAGTAATAACCCAAGCGGTCCTGCTGAAGGAATGTTAGCAGAGGAGTAAAATATGGTGCAGTTAAATTTACCTACTAAAGAAGATACAGGTAGTAGCGACAAAGTAAAAAGATATTTTAATACATACTACGGATATCAATTAGAATTTCCTAGCAATGACGTAGATGCTGTAATTGGATTTTTGTCTAATAAAGGTTTTGATAAAGTTGCGGCACAGTCTACTGGCTCTGTATTATTACAACAGGCAAAAATAGATGGTATAAAAGTTTTTGAATTATTAGATACTCTTAAAGGTTTAGATAAACTACAATTAAGTTACACAGTAGCACAAGTTTTAAATTTCAATAGACAAAAGACAAGCACACTTGGCTTTAGGGTTGAAAATAGAGAAAGTCCTTTAGAAGCAAGAAATATCATGGGGTAAACCATGGCAAAACAATTTGCTCAAGGAAAGTACACTTTAAAAAATCCAACAAAATACGTAGGTAGAAAGACACCAACATATAGAAGCAGTTGGGAATTTGCCTTTATGAAGTTTTGTGACGAGAATCCTTCCATACAAGCATGGGCCAGTGAAGCAGTAAAAATACCTTACAGAAATCCATTAACGGGAAAACATACAATTTATGTTCCTGATTTTTTTATTCAATACAAAACTAAAAAAGGAAAAAACATGGTTGAACTTATAGAAGTAAAACCAGACAACCAAACAGTGAAAGAAAACTTAGGTAGGTCTAGACATAATCAACTACATTACGCTTTAAACCAAGCAAAATGGGAAGCCGCAAGTAAATATGCTAAATCAAAAGGTATCAAATTTAGGGTAATTACAGAAAAGGACATGTTCCATCAAGGCAAACGATAAATACTACAGCAATTAAGTGAGTATATAATGACCAAAAAATTAGAAGAGATTCTTGATCTTCCTGATTCAAAAGAAATAATCAAAAGTGATAGAGAAAAAGAAATACAGCAAGTTCAACAGCAACAAAACGAAACATTACGTGATATTGCAGAAATGGACAAAATAACAAGTGCTTTCCCAGCCGTAAAAGGACTTGGTGAAATGGCTGATACAGAACTTAATGAAGTTGCTTCAAAGGCAATGGATGCTTACGATGACTTAATGGATCTAGGCATGAATGTTGAGTCGAGATACTCAGGAAGGGTATTTGAGGTAGCTGGAGGTATGCTCAAAACCAGCCTTGATGCCAAGGTTGCAAAGATAGATAAAAAACTTAAAATGGTAGAACTACAACTACGCAAAGAAAAACAAGATAAAGATGGTAAAATTGACGGTGAAAGCATTGTGCAGGGTGAAGGTTACATTGTTACGGACCGCAATAGTTTGCTAGAAAAACTAAAGAATATGGATAAATAATTTATAAGGACGGAAATATGTTTGAAAAATATCTAAATGAAGCAAAAAAAATATATGAATTTAAGATCGGAGTAGCAGGCGAGCTTCCAGAAGGATTTGCTGATGAGCTAGAGCAATGCTTACAAAGGTTTAGTGTTGCCTCAATGAGTGCAGGAAAGAAAACTCCTATACAAGAACGTCCATTAGATTTTCCAAAAAAGATGAATTGTGAAGTCACATATTGGGACACAGGTTTAAATTATCCAACTACACCACAAGTTTTAGAAGAATACATTGCACAATGTTGCAGTTGTGAAAGAGAAGATATTCTTGTAAGAACTGAGGCAGATATTAGACACGAATATCAAGATACAAAAGAAGAAAATCCATATCAATCAAAACTTGAAACAGAAGACATGGGACAAGCTGAAGAAAAACCTCAAGAAAAAGTTGGGGATACAAGAGTTATGGAACTTTTAAAAGAGTTGGAAACTACTAGAAAAGAAAAAACTAATGATCCTATCGCAGATGTTAAACCAGGCGAAACCAAAGATATAAGCGATAACATTGGTACAACATCACCTATAGGGAGCAAATAATGAATGATAAAGAACTAATACAGAAACTCACTGACATTCAAACTGAAGAGCAGTCTAAGAAACAAAAAATTAATGAGGCGGCTACGATGAACATTTCAATGACAGGAGATGATGCAGGTCAAGTTGGACAGTTAATGGCAATCATGCGTAATGCAGGAATGGATGCTAAACCAGTTCCGGCTGATATGCCAATGCCAATGAGACATGATATTGAAAAATTTAGATCAGCAGTTGACGATAATCCTAATATTCCAGGTAAAGACGATGTGCCTGGAGACCAAGATCTTCAAGCAGGTGCAATTGGTTCAGCATTAGGCGGAGCAATTGGTCAAGGAATTACAGGTGGACCAATAGGTTCAGCACTAGGTAGTGTTGCTGGCGGTGGTGGCATTGGTGGAGCGGCAGGTGCCGCACTAGGCGGAATGGCCGGCGGTCCAATAGGATCAGCTATCGGTGGTGCAATAGGTAGTAAACTTACACAACATGATAAAGACGATCCAAAGATCCCAGGTAAAGACGAAGTTCCAGGTGATCAAGATCTTAAAGCAGGTGCATTAGGTGCCTTAGCAGGAAGTGTAGCTGGTGGTGCCGCAGGACAAGTTTTAGGTAAAGGTGTAGGCGACATGGCTGGTAAAGCAATTGGTGGTATGGCAAGTAAGCTAGGACCTACAGCAGGAAAAATTGGCACAGCAATTGGTAAAGCTCTACCTTCAGTAGGTGGTGCGGCAGTTGGCGGTGCAATTGGTGATAAACTTACAGGTGAAGCAGATGGTGATTATGCAAATTCTCCAGATGAAAAATTTGCACCATACACTGATATGACTAATCCACCAACAAATGATCTTAACAAATCAAAAAAATCCTATCCAAAAGTTGCAGGCGGAGATAATCCAATGGCACTAGCAGACAAAATTAAAGAAGAATTAACTACTCTATACAAAGAGTACAAGTAATCTTTCCTCCCAAATAGGCTCTTCGGAGCCTATTTTTTTGAGTAAATACTGACACTATGGTAAAAAGTTTAGATGGCGTTTTAACCAAAAAAGCCAATATTAGAGAAAGTTTTACAGAAGATCAAATTGCAGACCTAAAAGCCTGTGCAGATCCTAATTCAGGATATTTACATTTTTGTAAAAACTTTTTTAATATTCAACATCCTGTTGATGGCAAGATGTTGTTTAATCCTTTTGAGTATCAAAAAAGTTTATTAGAAAGTTATCATAATCATAGATTCAATGTAAACATGTTGCCAAGACAAAGCGGAAAAACAACTACTGCCGCGGGATATCTTTTGTGGTATGCTATGTTTCATCCTGATCAAACAATATTAATCGCCGCACACAAATACACAGGTGCTCAAGAAATTATGCAACGCATAAGATATGGTTATGAATTATGTCCAGACTACATTAGAGCAGGTGTTACAAACTACAATAAAGGATCAATGGAGTTTGAAAACGGTTCACGTATTGTAAGTGCTACAACAACTGGGAATACAGGTAGAGGTATGTCAATTTCTTTACTTTATTGTGATGAGTTTGCTTTTGTAAGTCCAAGTATAGCAGATGAATTTTGGACATCTATATCTCCAACACTAGCAACTGGTGGTCGTGCAATCATTACAAGCACACCAAATTCAGATGAAGATACATTTGCTATCATTTGGAAAGAATCACAAAATAAATTTGATGCCAACGGTAACGAACAAGATGTAGGATTAAATGGGTTCCATGGTTTTACAGCAAGATGGGACGAACATCCTGATAGAGACGAAAAATGGAAAGAAGCTGAATTAGGTAGAATCGGAGAAGAAAGATTTAGAAGAGAATACGGTTGTGAATTTTTAGTATATGACGAAACACTTATTAATGCTATTAAATTATCAACTATAGAAGGTGATACACCTTTAATGAATATGGGACAAACACGTTGGTATTCAAAATTAAAGTCTACTGAAAATTATGTTGTTGCACTTGATCCTAGCATGGGTACAGGTGGAGATTATGCGGCTATACAGGTATATGAAATACCTTCTTATACTCAAGTAGCAGAATGGCGCCATAATGAAACTCCTATACCTGCACAAATTAAGATTATGAAAGATATTACAACTTATATACAACAACAATGCGGTGATGCAAACAACATATATTGGAGTGTAGAAAACAATGCTATAGGTGAAGCGGCACTGATTGTAATAAATGACTTTGGTGAAGAGAATATACCAGGACTATTCATTAGCGAACCAATTAGAAAAGGACATGTAAGAAAGTTTAGGAAAGGCTTTAACACAACACATGGATCTAAAATTACAGCTTGTAGCAGATTAAAAACCATGGTAGAAAATGATCAATTAAAACTTAAAAGTAAAGCATTAATTACTGAACTAAAGAATTTTGTAGCAACTGGTACTAGTTTTAGAGCTAAATTAGGGCAAACTGATGATCTTGTCAGTGCAACGCTACTTGCACTACGTATGATGAATGTATTAAAGGACTGGGATCCAAGGATATATAACACATTTACACAAGCAGAAGGCGATGACCTAATAGAACCCCCTATGCCTATCTATGTTACAGGCGGTTTAGGATAAATATTAATATGAAAAACCTTGATTCAATTGCAAATGAACTATTCAACAAAATTAGAGGGAGATATCCTTCAATTACTGTTGGTGATGGTGATGCGACTATTACAAATGCACCTAAAGATGCAAGATTTTTTGAATTTGATTTTGCAAAAGGCAAAAAAGTAAGCATAAGTCTTGATGAAAAAGATTTAACAATAATGTACAGTCAAAAATTATTTGACACAGAAGATAAATCTATTAAAAGCAATTGGTTTGCTTTTTTAAAGGAATTAAGGCAATTTGCAAAAAAGAGAATGTTAAACTTTGACACAAGAGACATAACTAAATCTAATTTGGATAAAAGAGATTACCAAACATTAAGCACGGAGAAGCAGATGAGCGAATCGAAACTATACGGAACAAGCAGAACTAGTTTTCAAGATATTGGTTCAGCTAGAATGGTTATAAAGCATTCACAGCCAATTAACCAAGAACAATCAGCAGGTAGAACAAGAGATATTGCTGGTATCTATATTGAAAGCAAAGATGGAGAAAGATTTAAGTATCCACTTAAACATATGAATGGTGCAAGAGCAATGGCAATGCACGTATCAGAAGGTGGTAATCCATATGATGACTTTGGTAAGCATATAGTTGGTTTATCTGAAGAATTATCCAAGCTAAGAAAATTCAAATCTTACATGAATCGCTCAAGTGTAATGGCTGAAAGTTTAGCAGGATATTTAGATGTTGTTAACGAAAGAATTGAAGCTGTTAAGAAAACGGCACATGCGTTACAGTCAAAAGCAAAATACCAAGAAGCATTCGAGAACTTCGAAACAACCGTGCTAGAAGAAGTTCCAGAAGATGTTTCAAATA
>MDTE01086109.1_pt1 | contig 12566 bp, 11 predicted proteins | sample 811231 | NCBI WGS metagenome assembly MDTE01 (sample SAMN05326651, study PRJNA326480) | marine metagenome | isolation source: seawater | place: Indian Ocean: Red Sea | collected 2010
AAGCAATCGCGCGAGGAGGCCGATATATTGTCCCAGGCTATCGTCCAGGCCAAGGATAATATTCACTATTGTTCGGAGTGCTACAATTTTACCGAGCGCGGCAGCGAGCGTTGCGACGTATGTCGCCACCCCAATCGCGACCCCGGTTCGATCTGTGTGGTCGAAGAGGCCAGCGACGTACTTATTTTGGAACGCGATCAATTGTGGCGCGGCATGTACCACGTTTTAGGCGGGGTGCTGTCGCCGCTCGACGGCGTGCGGCCGGACGATTTGCGCATTGCCGAATTGGTAGAGCGGGTGCGCAACAACCAGGTGAGCGAGGTCTTTTTGGCGCTCAACGCCAGCGCCGAGGGCGACGCCACCGCCCACTACATCTCGCATCAGTTGATGCCGCTGACCAAGGTGTCCGGGCTGGCGCGCGGGCTGCCGGTGGGCGCCGATCTCGACCTGGCCGATCGCGTTACCCTCTCGCACGCCTTCGCGGGCCGCTTGTCGCTGTGAGCTGAACGCAATGGACCGGCGCGACGTATACAACCTGCCCAACTTTCTCACCGCGCTCAGGATCGTTTTGACGCCGGTGTTCCTGCTGCTGCTCTTCGCCGATACCTGGTACTGGAAGAGCCTGGCCTTCGTGGTCTTCAGCGCCGCGTCGCTGACCGATTTCTACGACGGCCAACTGGCGCGGAAGGGCAACCAGGAGACGGCGCTGGGCCGCTTCCTCGACCCGCTGGCCGACAAGATCCTGGTGACCTCCGCGCTCATCGCGCTGGCCCTGAACCGGATGGTCAACGTCTGGCTGGTCGTACCCATCGTCGGGCGCGATATACTCATTACCGGCATGCGCCTCTACGGCATCTCGCGGGGCCGGCAGATGCAGACCTCGCGCCTGGCCAAGTGGAAAACTGCGGTCCAACTCTTTACCGTCCTCTTCATCCTGTTCGTCATCGGCCTGGAGGAGACCGTGGGCCGCTTCGCCGGGGGCGAAACCTTCTTCTTCGATGAAAGGCTGATCCAGGTCCTGGCCAATGCGCTGTTGGCCGGGGTGCTGCTTTTGACCTTGCTGTCGGGTTGTCACTATCTGTTCCGCGCCACGTTTTCCAGCGCTGGGGAGAGGACGACGCTACGCTGACCAGATTGATCGCCACGCTCTTCTATTCCGGCTACGCCCCGATCGCCCCGGGCACAGCCGGCACGGCGGTGGTGGCCGTGCTCTACTGGCTGGTCTTCCTGTTGATCTCCCCGCTCGATACCGTCGGTTGGTGCGTCGTGCTCGCCATTGCCTTCGCCGTCGGGGTCTACACCGCCGATAGGGCGGCGCCAGAGTGGGGCAAGGATCCCGGCCAGGTCGTCATCGACGAGGGGGTGGGTTTTCTCTTCACCGTGGCACTATTGCCCACGGGCGCGTGGACGGCCATCGTGGGTTTTTTTGTATTTCGCGCGTTTGATATCTTCAAACCGCCGCCGGCGCGGCAACTCGAGGCCTTACCCGGGGGGTGGGGCATCGTCGTCGATGATGTGATCGCGGGGATTTACGGCAATTTGGCCATCCGGCTGGTGTGGCATTTGGCCGAGGGGGCGGGACTTTGGGGCGGTCAATAGCGGATTGCGGCATACTTTAACGAGAGGCAAGGGTCTATATATGGCGAAAGCAAACGGACGCGGAGAGGATGGCGACAAGGCCAAAGCCCTGGAGTTGGCGATGTCGCAGATTGAGAAGCAGTACGGCAAGGGGTCGATTATGCGCCTCGGCGACGAGGGCGGGGTGCAGGAGATCGAATGCATCTCCACGGGCTCGCTGGCCGTCGATGCGGCGCTGGGCATCGGCGGTCTGCCCAAAGGGCGGATCATCGAGATCGCCGGTCCCGAAGGGGCGGGCAAGACCATGCTCACCCTGCACACCGTGCGCGAGGCGCAGAAGCAGGGCGGCACTGCGGCCTTTATCGACGCCGAGCACGCCCTCAACGTGCAATTCGCCAAGCGCATCGGCGTCGATGTCGAGAATCTCATTATTTCGCAGCCCGACTCCGGCGAGCAGGCGCTGGAGATCGTCGATACCCTGGTGCGTAGCGGCGCCTTCGACATCATCGTCGTAGACTCGGTGGCGGCGCTGGTGCCCCAGGCCGAGCTAGAGGGAGATATGGGCGATTCGCACATGGGGCTGCACGCGCGGTTGATGTCGCAGGCACTGCGCAAGCTCACCAGTTCGATTGCGCGCTCGCACACCTGCTTGATTTTTATCAACCAGTTGCGCATGAAGATCGGCGTGATGTTCGGCAGTCCCGAGACCACCACTGGTGGCCGCGCGCTACCCTTCTATTCCTCGGTGCGCATCGACATCCGCCGCATCGCCCGCATCAAGGATGGCGATACCGATATCGGCAATCGCACCCGGGTTAAGATCGTCAAGAACAAGGTCGCGCCGCCCTTCCGCGAGGCCGAGTTCGACCTGATCTTCCACGGCGACGAGATCGGGATCTCCTACGAAGGCGACCTCATCGACATCGGCGTCGATAAGGGCCTGGTCGATAAGAGCGGCGCCTGGTTCTCTTACAATGGCGAGCGCCTGGGCCAGGGCCGCGACAACGCCAAGACCTTTTTGCTAGAGAACGAGGCGGTGCGCGCCGAGATCGAGAGCAAGCTGCGCGCTGAGTTGGGTCTGGCCGCGCCAATGGCTACAGAAGACGGCGGGGACGAAGAAACCAAAAAATAGTGGACGACGAACTGCAAAAGGCCAAGGACGCCGCCTATCACTATCTCAGCTTCCGCGCCCGCTCGGTTAAGGAGGTGCGCGACAAGCTCGAGGAAAAGGACTACCCGGAGGAGATTGTCGCGCAGGTCATCGCCGACCTTGAGCGACAGCGTTTTCTCGACGACTGCGAGTTTGCCCGGCGCTTCGTCGAGGCGCGTCTGGCGCGGGCCAATGGCTCGCGTAAGCTGGCGCAGGATTTGCGCCGCAAGGGCGTCGGATCCGAGATCATCGATGGGATACTGAAGGAGTTTGCGGGTGAACTCGATTCGAACGAGCGGGCGGTGGAATTGCTGGGCAAGCAGGCCTGGCGCTACCGCGGTTTGGAGCGCGACAAGGCCAAGCGCCGGATGCTGGGATTCCTAGCCCGGCGCGGCTACGACGCAGATATGGCCCGGAAGGCCGTTGATCAAGTATGGCAGGAGTTAGCGGATGAAGTCGAAGGAAATTAGGGAGACCTACCTCAGCTTTTTTGAGGGCAAGGGCCATGCCCGGGTGCCGTCGGCGCCGGTGGTGCCCCAGGACGATCCCACGCTCTATTTCACCAACGCCGGCATGAACCAGTTCAAGGACGTATTCCTGGGGCTGGGCAGCCGCGACTACACGCGCGCGGTTGATACCCAGAAGGTCATGCGGGTCTCGGGCAAACACAACGACCTCGAGGAAGTCGGCTACAGCCCCTGGCATCACACCTTTTTTGAAATGCTGGGCAACTGGTCTTTCGGCGACTATTTCAAGAAGGAAGCCATCGAGTGGGGTTGGGAACTGGTCACCGAGCATTTCGGCTTGGACAAGGAACGGCTGTGGGCCACTGTCTTCGAAGGCGACGATGCCGTCGTCGCTGATGAGGAAGCCGAGAGCTTCTGGTACGAAGGCACCGACCTCAAGCCGGGTCGGGTAGTGCGCCTGCCGGCCAAGGAGAACTTCTGGGAAATGGGCGCAACCGGTCCCTGCGGCCCGTGCTCGGAGATCCACTACTACCTGGGCGACGACCTCGACGCGCAGAGCGACCGCATGCTCATCGACGACACGGGCGACCTGGTCGAAATCTGGAATCTGGTGTTCATCCAGTACAATCGCGAGGAGTCGGGCGCGCTGCAACCGCTACCGGCCAAGCACGTCGATACCGGCATGGGCTTCGAGCGGGTCTGTAGCCTGTTGCAGGGGGCCAAGACCAACTACGAAACCGACGTCTTTCAGCCGCTGATCGGTCGCATCGCCGAGTTGTCGGGTCGCGAATACGGCGGTGACAACCGCGTGCCCATGCAGGTCATCGCCGACCACGTGCGCGCCCTGTCGTTCACCGTCGCCGACGGCGCCCTGCCCTCCAACGAGGGCCGCGGTTACGTGCTGCGCCGCATTTTGCGCCGCGCCTCGCGCTACGCGCGTCAGCTCGATCAGCACGAGCCTTTCATCTACCAGTTGGTCGGCATGCTCGGCGAAACGATGGGCCACGTCTTCCCGGAAGTGGCGGCCAAGAGGGACCACATCGAGCTGGTGATTCGCGCCGAGGAAGAGGGTTTCGGCAAAACCCTCGACCGCGGCCTCGACATCTTCGCGAAATTAGCCGCCAAGGGCCAGATTACCGGCAGCGACGCCTTTCAGCTTTACGACACCTACGGCTTCCCGCTCGATCTGACCGAGCTGATGGCCCGCGAGCAGGATATTCCCGTGGTCGAGCGCGAGGCTTTTGACGCCGAGCTCGACGCCCAGCGCACCCGCGCCCGTGCCGCCACCGGCAGTAAGTTCCAGGCGACCGAGGGCGTCGGCGACGCGCTGGAGGGTGAGCACTCGCTCTTTGTCGGCTACGGCGAATTGGAGACTGCGGCCGAACTGGTGGCTATCGAAAGCGGCGAAGATGGCCAGGTGCGGCTCTTTTTGGATCGCACGCCCTTCTACGCCGAATCGGGCGGCCAGGTTGGCGACCGCGGTCGCATTGAAGGCGACGGTTTTGCCATCGCGGTAGAAGACGTGCAGAAGGCGCGCGGCGGCATTGTCCACATCGGTCACCTGGTCGCGGGCGAAGCGGGGGCGATCGCGGGTAAAGTGCGGGCACAGGTAGACCGGCAAGCCAGAGTCGATGCGGCGCGCAATCACACCGCGACGCATCTCTTGCACGAGTCGCTCAGACAGACCCTGGGCGACCACGTCGGGCAGATGGGCTCGCTGGTGGCGCCGGGCCGGTTGCGCTTCGACTTTTCGCATTTTGCGGCGGTCGAGCCGGGGCAGTTGCGCGAGATCGAGGAACGGGTCAACGAGCAGATCCGCGCCGACCTGGAGGTGGGCACCTTCGAAGAAGATTTGGCCAAGGCCAAGGAGATGGGGGCACAGGCCCTGTTCGGCGAAAAATACGCCGACCGCGTCCGCGTGGTGAAGATCGGCGAATTTAGCCTCGAACTCTGTGGCGGCACGCACGTTGTGTCGACTGGTGAAATCGGGCACTTCGACTTGTTGTCCGAAAACGGCATCGCCGCCGGCACCCGCCGCAGCGAGGCGCTGACCGGCCTGGGCGCCGAGCGCGCGGTGCGCCAGCGCCGCGAATTGCTGGCCAGCGTAGGTGCGCGGCTCAACGCCGCGCCCGAGGAACTGGAGGATAAGGTCGCGGCGCTGCTGGGCCGCAATCGCGAGCTGGAGCGCGCCGTCGATGAGTTGCGGCGCAAGGTCGCGGCGCTCGAGGCGGGCGATATGTCGAGCGGGGCGCTCGACGTCGATGGAGTCAAGGTCGTGGCGCAGCGGACGGATGTTGATGACGTGCCGAGCTTGCGCACCATGGCCGACGGGTTGCGCGAGAGCATGGGGTCGGGCGTCGGCGTGCTCGGCGCCGATATCGGGGGCAAGGTGTCCTTTATCGCCGTGGTCACCGATGACCTCATTCAAGGCCGCGGCCTGAAGGCCGGCGATATCGTTCGCGACGTAGCGCAACTAGCCGGTGGTTCGGGCGGCGGCAAACCGCACCTGGCCCAGGCCGGCGGGCGCGACCCGGGCAAGATCGACGAGGCGCTGGCGGCGGTTGGGGATATCGTCGGGAGGCAGCTGGCGGGCTAGCCGGCCGGGGGATCGAAGTGACGAGCAGCGTATTCGAATACTTATCGGCAGTGCGCCGGCGCCGCGGCGCCGGCTACCTCACCCTGCTGGATCCAGATCGCCTGGATCCGGACGAGCTCGACGAGCGCGCCGCGCTCTGCGCCGAGGCCGGGGCCGACGCCATTCTCATCGGCACCAGTCTGATGTTTTCGGCGCGCAACGCCGCGTGCTTTGAGCGCGTCAGGGCCCGGGTCGATGTCCCCGTGATCAGCTTTCCCGGCAGCGCCAGCCAGGTAGTGCCGACTGCCGACGCGATTCTCTTTCTGTCGCTGGTCAGTGGTCGCAACCCCGAGCTGTTGATCGGCGAGCACGTCAAAGCCGCGCCGCTGCTCCGCGAGTACGGGGTTGAAGCCATCCCCACCGGCTATATGCTGGTGCAGTCGGGCACCCTGACCTCGGTGGAGTTTATGAGCGACACCCGGCCGATCCCGCGCGCCAAGGTCGATATCGCCATGGCGCACGCCCTGGCGGCCGAGTACCTGGGCATGAAGCTGGTCTATCTGGAGACGGGCAGTGGGGCCGACGCCTCCGTACCCGACGAGATGGTGCGCGCGGTTGTCGGCTGTGTCTCGGTACCGGTCATCGTCGGCGGTGGCATCCGCGACCCGGAGACGGCGCGGGCCAAGGTGGCGGCCGGCGCCAGCTTCGTCGTCACCGGCAGCGTCGTCGAAGACGACCACCGGCGTTTGCGCGAAATCAGCGAGGCGGTCCACGGCGGGGTATGATGGCCGGTTACGTAGATATCCACAGCCATGTGCTGCCAGGAGTCGACGACGGCTCGCCGTCGATCGAGGTGTCGCTGGCGATGTTGGAGGTTGCCATCGGCCAGGGCGTCGGGGCGATGGTGCTGACGCCGCACCTGCGTCCCTTCGACGGGCCCGAGAAGGAGGAGGAGCACTGCGGGCGTTTCGCCGAATTGCAGGAGGCCGTGCGCGATGCTGGTCTGGAGATCGATTTGCATCTGGGGTCGGAGATCGCCTTTCGTTTCAATATGCCCGAAGTCGCAGCCTGGCCTTCGGGGCATCTGGCCGATGCGGCCTACGTGTTGACCGATTTGCCACCGGGGCCGCTTTCGCCCGGGCTCGAACAGGCGTACTTTGAGCTGCGCTCGGCCGGTTACAAGCCCATACTCGCCCATCCCGAGCGCCATCGCCAGCTATCCAGGCATCCCGAGCAGATCGAGCGCCTGCGTCAGCAGGACCTGCTCTTGCAGGTCAACGCCGGCAGCCTGCTCGGCAAGTTCGGGCGCCGGGCTCAGGCCACGGCCGAGATGATCGTCGAACAAGGCTGGACCGATTTTATCGGCAGCGACGCGCACGATTTGGAGAAGCGGCCCCTGTCGCTATTGGTCGAGGCGCGGGAGCGGGTCGCGGATTTGTGCGGCGAGGCCGAAGTCGCCCGGGTCTTTCGCGACAATCCGGCCTGCGTGCTCAGCGGCGACGATGTGCTGCGTGGCGAGGAGTCGCTGCGGCAAGCGGTGCCCCGGCGGCGCGGCGGATCGGCGCGCCGCAAGTCGCCGCGACGCCGGAGGCCGAAGATGGGTTTTTTTCAGCGCCTGTTAGGGCGCGGAACCAAGCGCTGAGAGATTGGCAATGCCAGAGAAGACAGCTACCATCAAAAATCTCCTGGGTATTCACGCCCGACCCGCCGCGCTGCTGGTGCAGGCGGCGGCTCAGTTTAAAGCCGATATCTACTTTTCCAAAGGCGATGTCGAGGGGGTCAACGGCAAGAGCATTATGGGCGTGATGATGCTGGCGGCCGAGCAGGGCGCCGAGGTTGCGGTCCGGGCCGAGGGCGAGGACGCGGCGGCGGCGGTCGAGACGCTGGTCGCGCTGTTGGAGAGCAGTTTCGAGGAGCCGTCTTGACGACGACTACACCACAAAGCGGTTACACCGGAATCTGCGTATCCCCGGGCATCGGCATTGGCCGGGCCTTCGTCTATCGCAAGGGCACGCCCGCGATCACCCGGCGCCGCGTCGCCGGGCACCAGGTGGCTGTCGAGGTCGAGCGCTTCCGCAACACCTTGCACCAGGCCGGCGATGAGATCCGGCGCATCCGGCGCATGGTCGCCAGCGAGCAGGGCGAGGAACTGGCTCAGATCTTCGACGCCCAGTTGGCGATGCTCCAGGATCCGGGCATCAAGGAAAAGACCGAGGCCCTGGTTGGCGACAAGCTCTATTCGGCAGAGCGTGCCTATGCGCAGACTCTGGCCGAGCTCAAAGCGTCTTTCGGCAATATCGAGAATGCGTACTTGCGCGAGCGCGTGCACGATATCGACGACATCGAGAACCAGGTGCTGATGCGCCTGGCGGGTGCTGAAGTGCAGGCCCTGCACGCACTGCGCGCCAATACCATCGTCATCGCCCACGACTTGCTGCCCTCGGAAATGGTGCGGCTCGAGCGGCGCCAGGTCAAAGGCGTGGTCCTCGACATCGGGGGCGCGACCTCGCATGCGGCGATCATCGCGCGCTCACTACGGCTGCCCACGGTCACCGGCGTCGGCGATTGCTCGCGGCAGGTATCCAGCGGCGATCTGGTCGTCGTCGATGGCAACGAAGGCCGGGTCCACCTGCGGCCGGATCACGAAACCGAGCGCCGTTACCGCTCGCAACTGCGGCGCCAATTGCGGCGCGTGCGCGACCTGGACGCGCGCCGCGACCTGCCCGCCGTCACCCGCGACGGTCTCGAAATTACCCTGATGGCCAATGTCGATGTCCCCACGGAGGTACAACTGGCGTTGGACTACGGCGCACGCGGCGTCGGCATGTACCGCACCGAATTCCTCTACCTCAACTACCGGCTGCCGTCCGAGGAGGAGCAGTTCAAGGTCTACGCCGATATCGTAGAGTCGTGGGCTCCGCACCCAGTAGTGATTCGCACCCTCGATTTAGGTGGGGACAAACTCTCACACGTTCTGGACACACCACCCGAGGCCAATCCCTTTTTGGGCTGGCGCGGCATCCGCATCTGCCTCGACACTCCCGAGCTATTTAAGACGCAGCTGCGGGCCCTGCTGCGGGCCGGAGCGTGTGGCGAGGTGCAGATCCTGCTGCCGATGATATCCAATCTCGACGAACTGCAGCGCGCTCGCGCACTGCTCGAGGAGGCCAAATACGAGTTGCGGGCCGAGGGGCGGTCTTTCGCCGAGGACTGCAAGCTCGGCATCATGGTCGAGGTGCCGTCGATGGCCCTGATGGCCGACCGATTCGCCAGTGAAGTCGACTTGCTCAGCCTCGGTACCAATGACCTGACCCAGTACACGCTGGCCGTCGATCGCGGCACCAGCAAGGTCGCCGGTCTCTATGAGCCATACCACCCGGCGGTCTTGCGGTTGGCGAAAATGGTCTGCGACAGCGGCCGTCGGGCCGGCACGGCGGTGAGTATTTGCGGGGAGATGGCCGGAGATCCTCTGGCCACCGCGCTGCTGATCGGCTTGGGGCTCGAGCGGCTGAGCTTGAGTCCGGGCTTGATCCCGGAGGTCAAGGAGGTCATCCGCGCCATCAGCGCTGCGCAGGCGCGCGAAGTCGCCGTCGCGTGCCTGGAGATGCGCACCGGCAAGGAGGTGCGCCAACACCTCGAAGATGTCGTCGGCAAATACCTGCCCTTCTGGCACCACGGACACCACTAATGGCAGATATCGACAAAATCTGGGCAGTCATACCGGTCGCCGGATCCGGTTCGCGACTCAGGCCCCATACCCACACCCGGCCCAAACCCCTGTTGCACGTGGCCGGACAGCCCATTATCGGTCATATACTCGACCAGTTGGCGCTGGCCGGCATACGCCGCGTAATGCTTGTCGTCGGCTATATGGGCGAATTGATTGCCGACTACGCGCAGCAGCGGAGCGATTTTGCGGAGGTGGCCTGGGTCGAACAGAAGGAGTTGCTGGGGCTGGGCCACGCCATCGCCCTGACTCGCCCGATCGTCGGGTCGGACCCAATGCTGATGGTCTACGGCGACACGATCTTTCGCGCCGATCTGGGGCCGGTGCTATCGGCGCCGGGTGACGGTCTGCTGGGTATCCGCAAAGTGGAGGATCCACGGCGCTTCGGGGTGGTAGTAGAAGAGGTCGGCCGCGTCGCCCGGTTGGTGGAAAAACCCGCGAAATTCGTCTCCGACCAAGCCATCGTCGGCGTCAATCTGGTGCGCGCGTCGGAGCAGCTGTTCGCGTGCCTGGCCGATCTCATGGAGCGCGATCTCCGGCAGCGGGGCGAATTCCAATTGACCGATGCACTGCAGTTGATGGTCGAGCAGGGCGCGCATCTAGGGACCTTTCCGGTAGCAGATTGGTTCGATTGTGGCACCCAGGAGGCCATGCTCGAAACCAATCGCCATCTGTTACAGGACGCGCCCTTGCCCACCCATTGCACCGATACCGTCGTCATACCGCCGGTCCATATTGACCCGCTGGCTGAGGTGCGCGACTCGGTCATTGGTCCGCACGTCTCGATAGGCGCCGGTGCTCGGGTCCGCCATACCATCGTGCGCAACGCCATTATCGGCGAACAGGCTGATGTAAAGGGCGCGCTCATAGAAGATTCGCTGGTCGGTTTCCAGGCCGTGCTCAAGGGCCGATGGAGCCATCTCAATATCGGCGATATGTCAGAGATAACCACATAACCAATCGCTGCAACAAGGAGCAGATAGCGAATGTCCAAATTTCTGTTTACTTCCGAGTCGGTGTCTGAGGGCCATCCGGACAAGGTCGCCGACCAGATTTCCGACGCGGTACTCGACGCGATGATCGCCCAGGATCCCAACTCGCGGGTCGCCTGCGAAACCATGGTCACCACCGGTCAGGTTGTCGTTGCTGGCGAAGTCACCAGCAAGGCCGATGTCGATATACAGGCCCTGGTCCGCGAGGTCGTGGCCGATATCGGTTACAACGACCCCGAGCAGGGTTTCGACTATCGCTCGTGCGGCGTCCTGGTCGCCCTCGACCAGCAGTCGCCAGATATTTCTCAGGGGGTCAGCGAGGGCGCCGGGCTGCACGAGGAGCAGGGCGCTGGCGATCAGGGCATGATGTTTGGCTACGCCTGCCGCGAGACGTCGCAGCTGATGCCCTTGCCGGTCACTCTGTCGCACAAGCTGTTGCAGCGCCTGACCAAGCTGCGCAAGGGCAACAAGATCCCCTACCTGCGCCCCGATGCCAAGTCGCAGGTCACCGTCGAATACATCGACGACAAGCCCAAGCGGGTCGATGCGGTGGTCATTTCCACCCAGCACCACCCCAAGGCCACGCACAAGCGGATCGAGCGGGATATGATCCAGCAAGTGGTCAAGAAGGTGATCCCGGCGCGGTTGCTCGACAAGGATACCAAATACCACATCAACCCCACCGGCCGTTTCGTCGTCGGCGGTCCCCACGGCGACTGCGGGCTGACCGGGCGCAAAATCATCGTCGATACCTACGGCGGGATGTGTCCGCACGGCGGCGGCGCCTTTTCGGGCAAGGACCCGTCCAAGGTGGATCGCAGCGCCCACTATATGGCGCGCTATGTGGCTAAAAACGTGGTCGCCGCTCGCCTGGCCTCGCGCTGCCAGGTGCAGTTGGCCTATGCCATCGGCGTGGCTGACCCGGTATCGGTGCTGGTCGATACCTACGGCACCGGCGCGCTGTCCGACGAGGCAATCGCCGCCGCAGTGCAGGAGGTCTTCAAACTGACGCCCAAGGGCATCATCCAGACGCTGAAGCTCAAGCGTCCGATCTACCGCAAGACCACCAACTACGGCCACTTCGGTCGCGAACTCGGAGAGTTCGTGTGGGAAAAGACCGACAAGGCCAGGGCGCTGCGCCGGGCGGCGGGGGTCAAGTAGGAGAAAAAATCGCCGGGCGACCTTTGGCGTATTATATTACTGATTGACAGTCTACATTCTTGAAAAGGTACTATAGGGAAGAAAGGAGACCGACCATGGATGCGGTGAGAGGAGCCGGCAAGTACGGCTGGCTGGGCGCACTCCTGGTGGCCGGGGCGTTGGCGGGCTGCACGGTAAAGCCCCCCCAGGTGCCCAGCACCAACTGGGTTGTGAGCATATCCGTAGCCGACGACCGCACGACGATAGAGCAAGTTGTGTCGGATCGCAGCGACTTCCTCAAAATCGACGACGAGTCGCTGCTAACGGTGGATTTCACGTCGGACTTCAATCGGCGCGAGGAAGTCGGCAACCGCCTGCGGGTCACGCCGACGTCCAACACGTTCGGCACGCCGATCGGCGCAATCAATCTTCCCGGTCAGGATTTGCCAAATATCACGGTCGGGCTAAATGCCATTCTCGGTCAGGATTTGGAAACGGGCGCTACGGTGCCGCTGATTCCGGGCGGTGGTTTCGAGGTAGACGAAGTGTTGCCGGTGCTAGTCGGTGTGCGCTCGCTGACCGTTAGCGAAGGCTCGATCCAGATCGACATGATCAACAACCTGCCCTTGACGCTGTCCAGCGTGCGGATGGCACTTAGCGACCAGGGCGACAGCTCGCTGGACATTCCCGCCGGTGCCATCGACGAACTCGATCTGGGCACCGTTGCGAGCGGCGCGTCGGCTTCCGGCACCTTCAGCCTGGCGGGGCGTCAGATTTCCAGCGCACTGGCCATATCGGTTACCGGCCAGACCGAGGAGGGGCAGAACGTGGTCATCGACGCCGACGCCGCGCTGAGCATTGCGGCGTCGATTAGTGAACTGACTGTCGAACGAGCCTTCGCGGTGATCCCGCCGCAGGAATTTTCCGCCAGCCAGGT
>MDTE01084250.1_pt1 | contig 12565 bp, 10 predicted proteins | sample 811231 | NCBI WGS metagenome assembly MDTE01 (sample SAMN05326651, study PRJNA326480) | marine metagenome | isolation source: seawater | place: Indian Ocean: Red Sea | collected 2010
ATCGATCACACGAGTGGTGAATCATCGGTGAATCCTCGAAAACCAAATCGAGTAAACGGGAGACATCCATTGTCTTCCCATTGCGGCTCCGTTCATCCTAATGCGGGTGTATCCTGGGGAGCAAGTCGATTCTGATTATTTTGTGAAACAACACCCTGTGGCGCAGCGATGCCTAACATGCGGTAACGCCGGTCGCGCCGTAGTACTGGTTCGAGGTGGCGAGCCAGCGGTTGTTAGCCGGTTCGCTGGTACCGAGTCAGCTGCGGTGACTCGTCCGGTGGAATTCATCGGAATGGATTTGGCAGGGCGTTACTTTATGCTGGATACGGTGGGCGGCTGGCGTAGCGATGCGATCTTGTGATCGGATCACGCGCTGAGCAGACTCGCTGCAAATTCACCCTTGATTCTTGATCCGTGGCATCTGATTTATGGTGATGACTTTGGGCAGGTTGCCTGCTTGCGGGTCAAGATCTAAGATAAATTGCCGGTACGGGGCGTGGCTCAGCCTGGTAGAGCGCTGCGTTCGGGACGCAGAGGTCGCTGGTTCAAATCCAGTCGCCCCGACTGTGGAGGGTCGTTGTCAGTGATGGACAGCGGCCCTTTTCTGTTGACAGGATCAGGAGTTACGACGCCCGCGGTCGACTTTCCGCTGCGCTCGCTCCGACCCCCCATTGGGTCCACAATCGACAGCAAATGACCACCCTTGCGTAAATTTGGTGCAAGCATTGGTGCAAGCAAACTCGGCGTAGTGGTGGCCGATTCGGCCCGCTGCTGCGACGTCGCGGCGGAAGTTTTGCGGGCATCTGGAGAGGCCGCCTGCGGGGTTGCCGCTGCGCTTGTCGGTAGCGTGGCGGTCACTGGCAACTCAGGCAACGCATCGAGCGCGCCGTGTACGTCCAGTAGCCGCGGGTCGGTGTAGACATTCATCGTCAGGTCGATACTCGAATGCCGCAGCGCGGCCTGCGCGGTGCGGGGCGCGACACCCCCTTTACTGAGGTGCGTGCCGAACGTGTGCCGCAGCGCGTGCACGTCGATCGTGCGGCCGCGATCGTCCCGCTTGGGGATCCCGGCCAGCTTGAGATCGCGGTCCAGGATCGCGCGCAGCTGACTGGAGACGTGGAACACCGGCAGGTCGCGGGGCAGGGGAGTCGCTGCGGCGTTGCTCCCGGTGGGTTGCATGCGTTGTTGTTGATCGGTTAGCCAGGCACGCAGCTCGGCCGCCAGGTCAGCGCGCAGTGGAATGTCGGCTCCGCGGCGGCTCAATCGGCTGAAGATGTAACGACCACCTTCCCGTGCTGGGGTGAGGCCCTGTTCCGTTGAACAACTCCGAACTCGACAAACGAACGCGCGGATGGTCCGTAGGAAGGACGAGAAATAGACGTTTCGAACCGTTTCCATGAGGAGAAACAGTCGAAATGGTGCTGAAATCGTGGAGGCGCGGGCAAGTTCAGGGTACGATCGATCCAATTGCCCAGTGGTGTGGGCAGGACGGATTCCATTTGGGAAATGTCGGCTGAAGAGATCATGAATCGAACAACGAATCGAATCGTTCTGGCGGCAGGAATCTTCTGTCTGGGAGTACCGATCACCCACGCATTCGGTGGCGACACTTACACCGTGTCGAGCAATACGCCCCCGTACCGGCAATCGTCTCTGAGCGACGGTTCGGTGAAAACGGTCTGGTGGAACAAGGATGCCGGCGGGAAGAACGTGGTTTCGATTGACATCGGGCTGGATCGTCAGATCAGCCAAGTGATGTTCTTCGCCGCGTCGGCGGACAAGTATGCCTACGACTACGTGATCGATGTGGACGGCAAGCGGGTTGCCTCCGGCACGGCGGACAAGCCGGACTGGTACGGAATTGCGTTTGACGCACCGAAAAAAGTGTCCCAGGCGCGGATTGAAGTGACCAACGCCCGGTTGGAAGGGTGGGTGGCCATTGGCGACATCGTAATGGGTGAACCGGTCGCTCCACCGTGGGAGGAAAACAGGCCGATCGCGGAGGTGAAGAAGGCGATCTACCGCGAACCTTCCCAGGGAGGAGGCGCCCCGTGTATGTGGACTTTCTACTCCGGGCCGAAGCTGGAAAGGCTTGAACAGAACTGGACCGATACGGGTGATATCTGGAAGAACAGCATTCCGCGTCTGTCACTCGACAACGGCAGAACGTGGACGAATTGCAAACCGCGGCCCGACGGTTACTACACCCGCAACGGATACACAATCTGGGAATGGTCCTGGGCTGACCCGATTTATGATCCGGCCAGCGGCCTGTTGGTTCAGCCGTGGAATCGACAATTGCTTGTGGGTCGCCAGTATCATGATTTCCCTTACTACATCACGTCCGCCGATCACGGGAGGACATGGAACGACCCTGAACCGCTGCGCTATGAAGAGGGAGAAGATTTTGACCCTGAAGATCCCGCGAAGCCGGCTTTCCTGTTGAACAATCAGGCGCAGCCCGGATTCCTGATCCGCCTGCGTAAAAGTGGCGACCTGTTGCTGTCGGCCTGTCTGGCCAACGCGCCGGATGACCCCAAGAACGGTGAGCGGGTGTGGAAGCTCGGCGCCCTGTGCTGGAGAGGCCGGTGGGACGCAGCGGGCGAGAAGTATCAGTGGACGGCCGGAAAACGTGTGCAGATAGACGCCGAACAGTCATCCCGTGGGCTGCTGGAGGCGGACCTGGCTGAACTGAACGATGGGCGCATATTGGTGGTCTGGCGCGGATCCGACAATCAATACACAACCGGGCATAAGTGGTTCAGTTTGTCATCCGACAAAGGCATGACGCTGACTAAGCCGGCGCAGTGGAAGTATGACGACGGTTCGCCGTTCTACTCACCTTCTTCGTACCACCGGCTTCTTCGCCACAGTGTGACCGGCAAGCTGTACTGGCTGGGGAACATTTCGCAAGAACCGCCGGTGGGCAACAGCCCCCGCTATCCTCTGATCATCGCGGAGATCGACGAAGAGAAGGCCGCTGTTAAGAAGAAAACCGTCACAGTGATCGACGGCCGCCAACCGGACCAGCCGGCCGGAATCCAGTTCTCCAATTTCTCATTCTTCGAGAATCGCGAGACACACAAGCTCGAGATCTACCTGACCTGTTACGGTGAAGATCCCGGCAATGTGCATAACGCCAATATCTACAAGTACAATCTGAAGTTGACCGAACTCTCGGGTAATGCCGGAAACGGACGCTGAGAAGCGAACCCTCCGACTTTGGATTTGCCTGAATGGGCTTCAACTGGCTTGATTACACGATCCTGCTCGGGTACTTCGCCGTCATCCTGCTGATCGGTGGGGCATTTGCCATAAAGATGTAGTAGCAAGATCCTATGTAATCACCATTGATAAACAGGGGACGTATTTCGCTTTGCAATCGAAAGATAATTCACTCTTAACCGTAGATACTAAGGGTGGCAAAGTTATAGATATCGCTGACTATGGTGAAACGCTACAGCACTTTTGCTTTGATCGAGATGGCAAGCTAAGAATCAAGAAGTTCCCCAATTTGTCGACAATTCATCCCCCGCACCCGACCATGCCATCACCAGCAGCAGACGTTTTATGTGCAGCTCCTTCGGTTGGTGTATCCAGACGCTACCAATATAGAGGCTGGCGCACAGCGTGGGCCAGTAACCGGACCCGCACCGGCGGCAGGAGGGGCGGCGTTATTTTGTGATGCCGCAGTTGGGCAACGCCTGCTTCAGTTTGGCGATACCGGCGTCGGTGACTTTGGTGCGGTAGAGGTACATTCCCAGCAAATTGGCCAACCCCTTGAGATGCACCAGTCCGCAGTCGGTGATCCTATCTGCATCCATTCAGCAACGAACCACCTGCACGTTGGCCATGCGTTTCAGCTACGCAGATCCTCTCGGCCTGAAGTTACCCGTGTCATGGGTGAGTGTGTGCGAATAAAGCGTCGAAAGCTCTCGGATCGAATTCGATTGCGTCCAGATCCCAGCCAGCCTTGGTTAATCTGGACATAATAGCCATAACTGTCTGCCCAGAGAATCAGTTCGGCTAGCTGAGCCGCGGTTTCAATGCAGAAAGCATGGGTGTGCCGTGGAATCCAGACGATCAATGGCAAGTCAATATCACTCACAAATGGCCGCGCAGCTTCGTCACTATGCCAAACGACATTACGGTTCGGGTATTCTTTGTGGCCGACACTTCCCTGACCAGTCTTTGTTGCCCCCACGCTTGAGTTGATCATCTGCGCGATCCACTGGACATTTTCACTAATGTTACCCATGCGATTATGTTCGTAGCGGTTCTGTCTCTTGAAATCGTCATCTCGAGCAGTCGCCGAAATGCCACCAATCCGTTGCTGCTCATCCAGGAATGATTGGGTCATACCGTGAGTGCCCGGATGAGACCAAACGAAGTGCAAGTCGTAATCGCCCGTGACCGCGTTCTTGAAATACCCCCTTGGGTGCGCCGCGTAGTCGGGGGGATTCGCCATCGCGTCCAGCTCGTGGTAGGGAACCGCCCGGCGCGCTGTACGCGACTTGTAGAAAATCTTCCACGAGTCAGCACCTGGTGTCAGTAGCGGTCCCTGTACATAGATCCGGTACACTTTCAAGTCGTCTACTGTGTGGGGGATGAAGACGAATTGCATCGCAATGCCGGAGTTATGGTGCGCAGCACCTTCCCAAACCTGTCCGCCAGGAACACGCGAATACAATCCCTCTAGATCGGGCCGGCGCGTGAGCCACTGAATGGACAACTCGGAGGCGTTGCGTTGCAGGTAATGGATGCGTTCTTCGGGCAACCAAAGTGGGACAGTGGTGGCATGCCAGCCAGCTCTTCTATCGTCACTGTTCTTGAGATCCCGCAAGGCCTCCTGGTGTGCATGTTCCTGCTTGGCTTTGAAGCTGGCTCCCTTCTTGCTGAGCACTGGGTCACGTAACACAAACCCAGCCATTGGGCCCCAGTTACATGATTTGCCGTGGACGCGGTATCCTTTGGTATCGTAACCCCACTGCAGCGGTTGAACGCCGACAGCGCTATCACCAGAGTGAAGCGCAGACCCGATCTCTCGACTTCCAATGATGGTATGTTGGCTATCCGCGACGTTTTGGAGGGCGGCTTCGTGCTCAGGGGGCACCCCCACCTTGTGGCAAGCAGTAGCTCCTCGCTTGATTCCTGGAGACGAGAATGGCATAGGCATACCGCTGTAAAGCAAAAACTGCAATCAAATGCGAAAGATGGAGTATTTGGAGACTATATTTCACCTTGGAGCAGATGTCTAATATTCGATCGCCGACACATAACGCCTTACTGACATCGAGACAAATCGGGCAAGAACTGAGAGATACAACTGTGCCCTTCCGGTACCGACGCTATGTTCCCCTCGCGACATGCCAAGCAAGATTTCTCGCGGTGGCAGGGGAACAAGGGGGGGGCAAATTGAAGCTTCGCCGCCGCGTTCTGTTCTTCCGGGAAAGCGGCACTGGGTGATTCGTTTTCGACAAAACGGCTCGTCGCCAATGCATGCGTCGTCGTTGACTCTCGCCGTGAAACCAAGCCAGCAACCGGACCCGCACCGGCGGCACGCTGAGTGGCAATACGGCCAACAACAACGGCGACGGTTTCCTGGTAGGGGGATTCGGCGAAGGCTTCAGCCTGTCCAACACGGCCACTTTTGAATTGAACGAAGCGACCGATAACACAGGCCAGGGCTACGAGATTACGGGCACACCCGCCAGTGGTAGCGGCACCAACACGGGCAGCGGCAACGGCAGCAACGACAGCTTCTGATCTTGGGCCGCGTCTCGTTTGACTCTGTTTTTTGCTCGCGGTAGATTGCTGCAAATCACTGTCAGTGGTCCACCGTCAGCAACCGAGCCAGGCGGCGGCACTCGTCAGCCGAGAGCAGGGCACCCAGTGCGGCTGCCAGCGCCTCGACTGGGTCGGTCTTCGCGGTCGACGGAAAACGGGTGCAAGCATTGGTGCAAGCTGGCGCAGCGAGTGCCGCAACACCTTGGTTTTGTGGGGTTTGCGGCACAGGCGCGCTGCGTTCGCCTGCGCAGAGGTCGCTGGTTCAAATCCAGTCGCCCCGACTGTGGAGGGTCGTTGTCAGTGATGGACAGCGGCCCTTTTCTGTTGACAGGGTCAGGAGTTACGACGGTAAGGTCGCTATCGTCAGGTGGGTAGCTTTCCTCGAGAACCGGGAACAAGTATGCGATACACCCTGATCCTCGTTCTGCTCGGACTGACCAAGTGCTGGTTGGTTTCCGGCGTGGCAGGTACCGAGCCGACGGCCCACAAAACCGCTGTCCTTGGTGACCACGATGCCACCCGGGTTGATGCGCTCCTGGCAGTTTCCAGAGATGGTCTGCAGGAGACGCAGCTAGTACCGGAAGCAGCGAAAATCGATGGAGCAACGCCGAACGGCTGCCAAGATTCGGAATGTCTCCAACGTACGTCAGTCGGCGACGACCAGGTTGCGACCGCTGGGCTGCTGCTCCATTACGATTTCCGACATGGCAGCCTACCGGAGGCGAATGGACGCATCAAAGATCTTTCTGGTAGCGGTATCCATGGGGTAATTCGGCCGACGATGGCGCTGCCTCTACCTGTCAAGCGTACAGGTTGGCTTGAACACCGCGTCTTGCAGGCAGACGGTCGTGGGGGCTGGGTATCGCGTCCTGCGAAGATTCAGGCGATTCAACACCCGACTGCCACGATGACCATGCCTTTTGGCCTGGTGCGAATGGACAACGGTGAGCTTGCATTGCAATGTAGCGCCGAAGGCAAACCAACCAGGCCGGTGATTGCCTTCAGCCGTGACGATGGCGACACGTGGACCGACTTTTACGAGATTCCGGGCGCCAGTGGCCGGCCGATGTTGCTGACCTGTCATGGGGGTGGCATGTTGTCGTTCGTGGCTGGCCGCCGGCACTTTAGCCACGACTACGGTCGCACCTGGAACGACAGCGTCGCGCACCCGCCGACACGTGCGGGTCGGCCGTTTCATCTGGAAGGAAACGCCTGGGTGGACCGCGATGAGGCTGGCAAGGCCAAAGCCATTCTTGAGCTGGGATGGCATTACGCCCCGGGCAAGACGCATCCACGCGATGACGCGACTGTCGTGTTTCGTCGCTCTCTCGATGGAGGCCGTTCGTGGATCGATGAATTCAGTCCGCCGCAATGGAAGTTCACCATGCGACATGCCGGCAAGTCCTGGCTGCGCGGCGTGAGTGAAGGCGCGATTGTCCGCGCTGCCAACGGTGACCTGGTTGCCGCGCTCCGCAGTGACATGCCGCCGCGTTTCTTCGACGGTCCGCATGACGACAGTCTGGAAGGAACGGCCATCAGCATCTCACAGGACGATGGCAGGACCTGGTCGAAGATGAACATCCTGTTCTACGCCGGGCGCCATCACGCCAATCTGCAACGACTGCCGAACAACGATCTCGTTTGTACCATGGTTGTGCGCGATGATGTCGACGGCCTGAATCGTGCCAGTGATCGCCGTGGCTGCGATGCGTTGATTAGTCGAGACAACGGGCAAACCTGGAACGTCGATCGTCGCTACGAATTGGATGCCTGGCGGTATGATCGCGACGACGGCTACTGGGTTGATGGGAAATGCGGGCACATCGCCGCGGTAACGCTTCCCGATGGGCATGTCATCTCTGCCTATGGCCACTATCTGAAGGGTGCTGCTGTACTGATCAAGTGGCACCCGGATGCTCGTCCGGCCATGCCGGTCCAGCGCGATTTAGAGGGTCTGGAACGATTTGCGTCATCCGCCATGCTCGGCCAGATCGCGCGTCCCAACGTCGATTATCGGGTGCAGCCATCCGCCTTGGTGCTGACGGGCCAGGCGTGGATCCAAGTCCCACTGGAAACACGCCTGGCGGCGCTCGACAAGAATGGCACGATCGAGCTTGTCTTCAAGCCGCAGCAACAGGGTGGCATGCCGATATTAATCGCTTGCGCGGCACCTGGCGTCGATGGGTTCCGCATCGCCTACGACCAGCGCAACGTGGCGTCGTCGAGTCAGGTGCTCTTCAGCGACCAGCGCGTGCAGTCGGATCGCATGGAGTACTCAATCCAAGTGAACGGCCAGAGTGACCCGCGTCCTTTCACTACCGATTTCCAACAGCTCGCCTACGTGATGCGCGGCGGACATGGCACTTTCTACCGAGACGGTCGCCGCTTCAGCAAGCAAACGGAAACGGGTGACGGTGGTTCCCTGTTTCACTACACGGTCAAGAAGGCCGGCGGGCAGGACAAGTTATTCATCAGCATTGGCGGTCTGGTCGGAGACGCAGTGGCCAGCAGTGTCGTTCAAGGTGAGCTGCACGCAATCCGGATTTACGATCGGCCCCTGTCTGTTGGGGAACTGCAGCGTAATCGTTCCGCGACGGACTAGGATGGCCCGTGTCGCCCACAGAACGGGAGCGGACCGGGGTTTGCAGGCTCAGAGAGCTTGTTGCTGCAATTCTGGTGTTTCTGAAAGGGGACCCGAAAGGGGACAAGGCACCTTCAAGCGCCGGAACTTGTGGCTATGATGCATAAGTTGAGCTGTTGGCGGAATGAACCCAGAACTAAAGTACTACTCGGAGTGTGACATGGCGTTGGCGATCGATTCCATGACCGATTTTCTGATCGATTTTGGTGCGAAAGAGGTGCCGCATACCAACAAAAATTATTTCGCGCACGCGGTTGGCGTTTATCGGGATATGAGAAAATGGCAGGCGGACGACGAAGTCTGTCGAGCCGCTATGTTCCATTCGATCTATGGGACCGAGGGTTTTCAAACGCTCACACTACCTCTGAATCGGAGAGACGAACTGCGCGACTTGATTGGTGTTCGCGCGGAAAAGTTAGTTTACGCCAATTGCGCGATGCAGCGGCAGGCCTTTTACTGCGCGGTTGCGGACTACGACGACCACTATCGACTTCCAGATCGCCTTACGGGCGGATGGCTGGAATTGACACGATGCGACTTCGAAGACTTGATGCGACTACACTTGTGTGACTTTCTGGAACTGGTCGAACGCACTGCAATGTGGGATTACGAGCGCAGCACCATGGCACTAATGAGCGAGCGGTTAGGTGGTGTCATGCGGCAGGCTTATTTGGAGACCTTCGCGCGTGAGCCACAGCTTGATTGATTTGAGGAAACAAGCGTGGACTCGCATAGTGGAGACATCCCACGATGTCAGCATGGTTGACTTTCCTCGCGCAAAAGCGTCAGCAGCACCTCGACGAGTTGTGTGAGTTCTTGCAGATTCCCAGCGTTTCCAGCTTGCCGGAATGCGCAGAGGCAGTTGTTGAGGCTGCCGAGTGGGTGGCAAACCGCATGCAATCTGCCGGGATCGAGGAGGTGCGTGTCTTCTCGACAGGCGGCCATCCGGTGGTGTATGGCGAGCATCGGCACGCCACCGACTGTCCTACCGTACTGATCTACGGTCACTTTGATACGCAACCGGTTGACCCGGAGGACCTTTGGGAACAACCTCCGTTTGATCCACTCATCAAGAATCAGCGTATTTACGCGCGCGGAGCATCAGACAACAAGGGACCGATGTTGATCCCCATCCTGGCAGTTGAAGCGCTCCTGAAGACCCAGGGCACGCTGCCTGTCAACGTGAAGTTCTTGTTTGAAGGTCAGGAGGAAATCGGCAGTCCACAGATCCCGGAATTCCTGGAGACGCACCAGGAGTTGCTCTCTTGTGATCTGGTTGTCAGTGCTGATGGCGTCCAGTGGGCAGCAGACCAGCCTGCTATTTATTTAGGTTTCAAAGGCATCTGCGCACTGCAAGTTGACGTGCGCGGTCCGGTCACCGATCTGCACTCGGGTATTTTTGGCGGTACCGTACAGAACCCACTGCATGCGCTGGCGCATCTCATCAACTCGATGCGCGATGCGGACGGTGGGATCTGTGTTGAGGGGTTCTCTGACGATGTGCAGCCGCTCAACGATTTGGACCGGCAGCAAATTGCCGCAGTTCCTTTTGACGAAGAGGCATACAAGAACCGGCTGGGAGTGAAGACACTCTTCGGTGAGCCCGGTTACACCACGCTGGAACGTGCCTGGTCGCGACCGACTCTGGAGGTCGTGGGTGTCTGGGGAGGATTTCAGGACGAGGGGATCAAGGCTGTCATGCCGGCGGAGGCTCACGCCAAGATTTCCTGTCGTCTGGTTGCCAACCAGACGCCGCAGGCCATTTCCGAGGCAATCACGCGCCACGTAGTACGCCACACCCCGCCCGGTGTGACTGCAACAGTCGTCTCGCTGGACAGCCAGGCGTTGCCTTATACGATACCGTCCGATCATCCTGGCAATCAGGCGGCGCATGCCGTGCTCAAGAAAGTCTATGGTAAAGACCCGTATTACGTCCGACTGGGTGGTACGTTGCCGATTTGCGATATGTTTCTTGAAAAGCTTTCTGCGCACACGGTGATGTTTGCATTTGGATTGGATGACGAGTGTATCCACGCGCCCAACGAATTTTTTCGGCTGCAGAGTTTCGAACGCGGGTTGCAAGCGTATGGTTTGTTGCTGGAGGAACTTGCGACGTACCCTCAGGGAAACCAGTAACGCGATACAAGGATGCGAATTGCCAACGACCCGCCGGTCGAGAACCACTTGATGCCGGTGCAAGGTCGGTTACGCATTTCCGCAATGGTGATACCGGTTTCTGCTAAATACGTCGTGGCATTGCCGCGCTGGATCAGCTGAACCAGTTGTGCGGTTCCGGGTCAGGATCGCGTAGGGCCTGAAGTCGGAGCAGATCGCAGTTGGTGCTGTTATGAACTTGATCGACCGAGGGCCCAGTGGATCGCGTTGAGGAGTAGCCGCTCGAATGCGGGTTGGTGGAAGTTATCGTGGTGGCCGAGCGAGGTGTAGAAGACACGGCCGCCATAGATGTTCGTATTGGTCCAGGCCACCGGTTGCGGCTGTTTTCCGGCGATTGCGCCTTGCAGGATCGCGGTCGCGGAATCCACGAGCGGCTGGGAGGTAAATAGCAAATGGGATCCCCTGAGTTCTGCGACGTCGACGTCTTGCAGGAACCGGCGAACGCTGGTGCCGGGCGGCGCTGTAACAGTAAATCCTGGACCGAGCTCTGGCCGACCCGAGTCGTTTGTTCCCAGGATGTCACGATTGAACTCGGGCCAGGCGTGGTGACCAGTCGGTGGTTTGTCGTCTGGCAGGCAGAACGCGCTCCTGATGGGTCCGATCCCGATCAGCGGCTTGCCGGATCGGCAGAACTTGCGCACATGCGCAAGTTGTTCTTTGGGCAGCAGGCGCCCCTGAATGCTGAAGATCGCCAGATCGGCATGGTCGAGGGTTTCGATTCCGGAGATGTCGTGCCGGTCCTGGGGATTGCTTGAGAGGAAGGTCACTCGATATTCCTTTCCCAGGTGCTTTCGGGCGAACGCGGGCAGCGTGTGCGCGGCTTTGTATTCGTCCTCTGCCATGACGAGCACGATGTGCGGTCGCCGATCCGCTTGAAATCGAAACTCTGGTGTTCCAGTAAAGGCGGTGCTGGTGAGGGTGGGACACCAATTGCGCTCGATGTGCTCAACGATCAAGTCGGTGCCCGTAAAGTGGCTGACGTACGGGGCGGCATGCGGTCCGTAGATCGTATCGGTCAAATCACGCATCAGCGCGACGTTCTTTCCGAACCGGACCATATTCCGGATACCGAAAGGCCGCCCCAGTACACACATGTTAGTATGGACGCCCATGATGATCAGGTTGTCGATCCCACGGTGTTCGAAGAGATTCCAGATTTCTGACCCTGAAGCGCTGATGACATCATCTTTATGGATCTCGAGCGCTGCCATCTGCCGTGTGATTTCCTGATAGGATTCTGGTGGACAAGGTGTCGGACAGCAGCAGCCCTTGACCTCGATCGGATAGTCGAGATCGCGATCGTCCGTGCGATGGCACCAGGAATCGAGTCCCTCTGGTTTGTTCCGGGCGATGGGGAGGTGCAGCGCACGCTGGCGTTGCGGTGTGTCCTTGTAAAAGTCGACAACGCTACTGGGCGCGTGAATAATGGTGGCGCCGCGCTGGCGCGCTATCCGCGTGACTTGATTCATTCGCCGTGGCATTTCCAGGGAACGCTCGATTGCCGGTACGCAGCCGTTGGAGTCCCACATGTCACAGATCAGCAGCGCGGTACGTTTGAGGTCCCATTGGACCTGCCGTTCGACGACGTGAAAGTAGCCACTGCCCACTGCAGTCTCTTCTCTGGAACGAAGTTTCAGTTGGATTGTGTGCTTGGATTGCCCGCAGACAAACCCGACATTGAGTGTTGTCACGACGAGAATGCTGGTCAGCAATACTCTGGATCTAGCCATCTCGATCTGCCTGTTTGCTGAAATCGCGGTTCAATTTCTGACCGTTCGATTCCATGGTTCTGTCGGGTTGATGGGACGGGATGTGGCGAGGGCTCACGCCTTGATTTCAGTGTGACACAGTTCGTCTCCGCGGCGCTGTTTTGTAGAAGAGCGGTCTTCGACCAAGGTGCAGTTCTGCGGGGATACCGCATGATGTAGCATCCATGGCTCATGGGGTGCCTACGCTGAAGGC
>MDTE01113368.1_pt1 | contig 12565 bp, 7 predicted proteins | sample 811231 | NCBI WGS metagenome assembly MDTE01 (sample SAMN05326651, study PRJNA326480) | marine metagenome | isolation source: seawater | place: Indian Ocean: Red Sea | collected 2010
ATCACCCTGCAGGCCGGTGGAATCCTGTCCACAAAGATGAAGGGGCCGAGCGTGTTCCCCGATCAAACGGCCGGCGTGCTGGATGCACGTGCGACGGCCGCGAAATGGACACCGAGTTCGGGTGAGGATCGCTGGCGACGCGGCATGTACACCTGGCACTGGCGGCTGACGCCTCATCCGCTGAAACCGCTGTTCGATGCTCCCGAGGGTGTGACCTCCTGCACCCGACGCGATCGATCCAACGTCCCCGTGCAGGCGCTGGCACTGCTCAATGACAGTTCCTTTTATACGGCCGCACGAGGCCTGGGCGGCTGGAGCTGGAAACGGGGGGAGTCGAACCCCAAATGCGTCGACGCCCTGTTTTTCCGGTGTCTCGGGCGTACTCCTTCACAGGTTGAACGCACGGTGCTGTTGGACCTTTTGGCTGATCAACGGAGGACATTGATCAGCGACGTTCGTGCCTGTCGTGCCATCCTGGGGATCGATGCCGCAGCCGATGGGGACCGCCTGGCGGACCGGGCTGCGTGGGTGCTGGTCGCAAGAGCGGTGCTCAATCTCGACGAGTTCTTTACTCGGGAATGACGATGGCCATCGACAACATTTTGCCTGCCGCGGGCTCGACGGTTGTGTCCCGTCGTGCGTTTTTCGGCGCTGGTGGTGTGTCACTGGCCTCTCTGGCGATGTCCGATTTGGCCACTGCCGCCAACCAGCCGACGTTGGCACGGTCGCACTTTGCCCCCCGGGCCCGTTCGGTGATCTTTCTGTTCCAAGTCGGGGGGCCCAGCCAGTTGGACCTGTTTGACCCGAAGCCGGAATTGAACCGGCGGGACGGCCAGGAGTTGCCCGAAAGCCTGCTGAAGCAGGTCACGTTTGCCCAGATCCAGGAGAAGCGGCCACGATTGATGGGCTCGCCCTACCGGTTCCGCCGTCACGGCGAAAGTGGAGCGTGGGTTTCGGAACTGGTGCCGCACATGGCCGGAATTGTCGACCAGATCACGATTGCTCGTACGGTACGGACCGATGACACGAACCACATGTTTGCCGAACTGTTGATGAACACCGGCTGGCGGCGATTCGGCAGGCCGAGCCTGGGCAGTTGGGTGGCCTATGGCCTGGGCAGTGAATCGCACGAGATGCCGGCGTTTTTGGTGCTGGGGTCCAAGCCGCGAAGCAAGAGCGCCAACTACGGCAGCGGGTTCTTGCCGTCACAATTCCAGGGAACGGTGTTGCGCGACGCCGGGGAACCGATCGTGAACCTGGCCAACCCGCCCGGTGTCACACCCGGACGGCAGCGACTCACGATCGACGCGATCAACCGTTTGAACCTCCGGCGGCTGGAAGCCACTGGCGACGACGAGATTCGTGCCCGGATTGCCAGCTACGAGATGGCGTTCCGGATGCAGGCCCGGGCTCCGGAACTGCTCTCCCTGGGCGGTGAGACACGTGAGACACTGGGCCTGTACGGGATCGATGATCCCGCGAAACCGTCGTTTGCGAGAAATTGCCTGCTGGCCCGGAGACTTGTTGAGAAGGGAGTCCGGTTCGTCCAGGTGTTCCACGGTGACTGGGATCACCACACCGACATCGGCAACCGTTTGCCTCACGAGTGCCGTGTCACCGACCAGGGCTCGGCCGCGCTGGTGACGGACCTGGCCCGCCGAGGGTTGCTGGATGACACGCTGGTCATCTGGGGTGGGGAACTGGGGCGGACCCCCGTGGCACAGAAGCCGATGGCGGCGGGAGGCCGCGTGGGCCGTGATCACCAGATCGAAGCCTTCACGATGTGGATGGCCGGCGGCGGGGTGCGGCCCGGCCAGGTCATCGGCGACACCAACGACCTGGGGTGTTTGCCGACCGAGGACGGCTGGCATGTCTATGACCTGCAGGCGACGATCCTGCACGCGCTGGGCCTGGACCACGAACGGTTGACCTACCGTTACGAGGGGCGTGAGTTCCGCCTGACCGACATTCACGGCGAGGTGAAACCGGAGCTGTTCTCGCGGGCGTGAATCACACCTGCCAGCCGGCCCGGAAGGCCGGCTTGATCAGGCCGCTGGCCCGGGGGTTGCCCGTCGCTGTCAGGGTCTTGTGGTCCCAGCCGAAGCCGTCGCCTCCCGCCCGGTAGGCCACGTTGCCCAGCAGGACCGTTTCGGTCAGCGGTCCCGAGTAGTCGAAGTGGCAGGTGGCCGGACCGCCTCCGCGGATTGCTGCGGTCCATTCGCGGTAGAAACCCGGCGAGTCGGCGACCTTCTTCACCTCGATCTTGGCTCCCTGGAATTTCGCTTCGGGCAGCAGTTTCCGTTTCGAGAACCCGCACAGCAGCATGCCCTCGCTGCCGATGAACAACGTGTTGTTGCCCCCGGCGGAAAGCCCGTGCTTTCTCAGGATGTCGGGCCCTTTCTGGGCGTGGTACCAGTGCAGCATCACCTCGGATCGGTCACCTTTGGAGGGGAACTTCATGTGAGTCGCCATCGATCGGGGAGTCGTCAGCGAGTGGACCGGCGGTCCCGAGGCCGAGACATGTGTCGGGTAGTCGAGATCCAGGGCCCAGAAGGGAATGTCCAGGATGTGGCAGCCCCAGTTGCCGGTCTCTCCCGTGCCGTAGTCCCACCAGAACCGCCAGCCGTAGGGACAGTAGGTCGAGTGGTAGGGGCGTGGGGCGACCGGGCCCTGCCAGAGATCCCAGTCCAGGTGGGCGGGGACGTCGGGACGATTGGTGGGCACCTTGGACATTCCACGGTTTCCGCCGATCCAGCTGTGGACTTCAGTGACCGTGCCGATCGCGCCGGCCTGGATCAACTCGACCACACGGTGGACGTTGGGGATCGTGTGACGCTGGACACCCAGTTGCGTGGCGACCTTCTGCTTGCGGGCCAGGTCGGTCATCTGCCGGACTTCCCAGATCGAATGCGCCATCGGCTTTTCACAGTAGAGGTGTTTGCCGAGTTGCAGGGCGGCCATCGACGGATGGAAGTGGGTGTGGTCGGGGGTGCTGATGACGACCGCGTCGACCTGCTTGGCCACCGCGTCGTACATTTTCCGGAAGTCTTTGAACTTCCGGGCTTTGGGGTATCGCTGGTAGGCCTTCCCGGCTCGCGCGTCGTCCACGTCACACAGTGCGACGACATTTTCTCCCAGCCGGACCATCGATCCGAGGTTGGCCGCTCCACGTCCACCGATCCCGATGAAGGCCAAGTCGATCTTCTCGTTGGCCGCCGCGTGGGCCCGCCGGATGCCCGTGCCCAGGAACAGGCCGGTGCCGACCGCTGCGGCACTTTTCATCATGTCACGACGATTGATCGAATGGCTCATGGAGAGGGTTCCGTTGTCGGGAGGGCGTTGTGCGAACGGCGTGGTCGGTCGGCGATGTCCGGTGGGGTCAAAGATCCCTGACCCGGCGTCCTTCGCACAGGACCTGGCGCACTCGCTGGAATTCGTCGAAGTAGGTCTGTTCGGTGTCGATTCCCAGGTGGTGGTAAATCGTCGCGTGCAGGTCAGCCGGGGTGACCGGTTTGTCAGCGATGTGCCCGCCGTTGCGGGTGGTGGATCCGTAGACCTGTCCGCCGCGGACTCCGCCTCCGGCGAGGATTGCCGTGAACGCGTGAGGCCAGTGGTCGCGACCGGTCGACTTGGTGTTGTTGCTCTGGGTCACCTCGCCCATTTTCGGCGTGCGGCCGAATTCCCCGACGGCGACGACGAGCGTCGTCTCGAGCAGACCTCGCTGTTCGAGATCGTCCAGGAAGGCCGGGAAGCTCTGGTCGAACATCGGGCACAACAGGTTCTTGAGCTTGGGGAAGTTCTGTTGGTGCGTGTCCCAGCAGGTGTTGACCCCGTCGATCTTGGTCGGGTCGATCCAGTTGACGGTGACCAGCGGGACCCCGGCTTCAAGAAGTCGCCGGGTCAGCAGCAGGCTCTGGCCGATCCGCGTGCGACCGTAGGTGTCACGGACGGCCGCGGTTTCGCGATCGAGGTTGAAAGCCCGGCCGGCTTGTTGTTGCAGGAAGTCAAATCCCCTCAACGTGTCACGGTGGCGGCTGGCGACGTCGATGTTGCGGTCGTTGCGGATCGGGCCCGATCGTTCGAACTGCGACAGCAGGTTCCGGCGTCGATCGAGCCGATCGATCGAGACGTCATCGGCCAGCTCGAAGCCCTTCACCCGGAAGTTGTCCTTGTTGGGGTCGCCGTCGACCAGCACGGCGTCGTGGCTGCGGCCCATGCGACCGGCGGTCTGGCCGGCGATCAGCCGGGACTGGCCTGGGAACTGCAGGTACCAGGGCAGCACGATCGAGGGCGGAAGTCCGTTGTTGGGCTGACCGAATCTCATCGCCAGCGAGCTCATCGACGGCCAGTCCTCCGGTCGGGACTGGTCGGTGATCGGGGGGAACGGGTAGGGGCGTCCGGTGTAGAGTTCGCTCATCGCCGGGCCGTGCACGTTCATCCTGTGCGTCATGGACCTGAGCAGGCAGAGCTTGTCGAGCCGCTGGGAGAGTCGTGGCAGGTGTTCGCAGACGCGAACGCCGGGCTGGTTGGTGGAGATGCCGTGGAACTCGCCGCGGACTTCGACCGGGGCGCCGGGTTTCATGTCCCAGAGATCGATGTGGCTGGGGCCACCGAAGAGAAACACGAAGACGCAGGACCGAGCACGGGGGGCGCGGGCGGCGGCGGCCTCTCGCAGACGCAGCAGGTCGCCGGTGCCCAGGCCCAGCATCGAGAGCCCGCCGATTTCCAGCAGGTGCCGTCGCGTGGTGGGTTGCTGAGACACTGGACCATTCATGAGAGTCATTAGACCGCAAAGCCACGGCCGAGTGCAGTCCCAAGTTGTTCTTCAATGCCAGATGGCCGGGTCAGGCCAGTGGCTGGGCCCCTCGCATGTCGGCGTACCCGCCACCTTTTGACCCGCTGGGGTATTCGCCGAAGTACCTGCTGTCGTCGGCCGGCTGTGCGGCGGGCTGGAACCGCACGTCGCAGGAGAGCCTGACACGGGATCGGGGCGAGACGTTGTCGAGTGAACCATGCAGGGTGAACATGTTGACCAGCAGCAGGTCACCGGAACGGAAATTGGCGGTCAGGAACCTGGTGTCGCGGTCGACGACCAGTTGGACCGGGTTGACGTCCGACGCGCCACCGTAGGCGGCGGCCTGGACCACGTCATTGGAGCGGTCGGCCGTGTAGTCCACGGCCAGGAACTGGTCGATCAGGTCGGAGAACCGGTTGGAGTGTTCGACGATCGCCAGTGGCCCGTCCTCGACCGGGATGTCGCCGATCGGGATCCAGGCGTTGATCATCGGCTGCGCGCTGCCGGCGAAGAACGGGTAGTCGTAATGCAGGGCGGTGGCCCGGCCAACCGGCGTGGGGCGGAGGTAGATCAGGTCGAAGGCCCGGGCGGGTTCGGACAGGACCGTGTCGAGGACCGACTGCATTTCCAGCCCGTGGGTCAGGCGTCTCAGGATCGGACCTTCGCTGACCCTCTGCCAGAACAGACCCTCGTCTTCTGCCGGATCGAGCCTGCGGCTTTTTCCGGTGGCCACGCCCTCGGCGGGTGGATCGGCGATTTCGCCCACGCCGGCGAGTTGCCGGAAAACTTCTTCCCGGGCGGCCAGCACCAGGGCGGGATCCAGGCAGTCTCGCAAAAAGAGGTATCCGTCCTCGGCGAGACCGTCGGCAAGTTGGGCCGAATCCGATCGGTCACCCTCGAAGGGTACCAGGGTGCCGATGCGGTCCTCGGGGATCGTCAGTCCCTGGATGGTCACGGGGTGTGGCAAGTGGTCGGGCATCAGGAGGGCTCGTCGAGCGAGATGACGTTGGCGACTCCGCCATCGACGGGAATCGTGTGTCCGGTGATGTAGGCTGAGGCGTCGGAGGCCAGGAAGGCGACGGCTCCGGCCACGTCGTCGGCTTCCCCCCAGCGGCCCAGTGGCACGCGGGCCATGACCCGGGCCGAGCGTTCGGAATTGTTCTGGAGAGCCTCGGTCATCGGGGTGCGGATCCAGCCGGGGGCCAGGGCGTTGACCCGGACTCCTGAGGAACCCCACTCGGCGGCCAGTTCGCGCGTCAGCGAAACCAGCCCGCCCTTGGTCATGCAGTAGACCGACCCGGCGCGACCCAGTCCGGCGATCCCGCCTCCCAGGGCCGAGATGTTGACGATGCTGCCGCCACCCAGCCGGGTCATTTCACGGCCGACCCTCGCAGCGACCTGGAACGCCCCGCGGAAATTGACGGCCAGGATCGCCTCGACATCCTCCGGGTCGTAGTCCAGGGGGTCGACGCGGCGATGGATGCCGGCATTGTTGACCAGGATGTCGAGCCGACCGAGTTCTTCGATCAGTCCGCTGACCAGGCGGTCAACGTCGTCCGGATCGGTCACATCGCACCCACGGCCCAGCACCTGGGCCCCGGTTTCGGTGGACAGGCGATCGGCGGTCGCCGAGGCGGCTTCGGCGTCAATGTCACTGAGAACGATCACCGCACCCAGTCGGGCCAGGGTCCGGGACGACGCCTCGCCCAGTCCGCGTGCACCGCCGGTCACCAGGGCCACTCGGCCGGTCAGGTCGAACAGGCTCACGCCGACTCCTCCCGGTCCGCATCCACCGGTGGCTGGAACATCTCCAGCGTGTAACCGTCGGGGTCGTGCATGTAGATGACTCTCCCCCCCTTGTTGGGGCCGGCGGTGATCTCGACCGGATCCGACTTGAAACTGACCCCCGCCGCGGACAGGTCGTCAACGGCGGACAGCAGGTCGTCGACCAACAGGCACAGGTGCGAGTTGCCCGCCCGATTGGTCCCGGTGGCTGCGGGCTCGCCGGCGTGGTTCATGTACTGGACCACCTCCATGGTCTGGCGACAGTCGGGGCTGATGCGGAACGAGGCCACGTTCAACTCGACACCGTCGTAACCGGTCTGCTGCCCGACGTACCCGGCCGTGACGCTGGGCCTTCGCCCGATCAGTTCCATGCCGAGCAGGTCACGGTAGAAATGGATCGAGCGTTCGATGTCGGAAACCGTCAGGCCGAGGTGGTGGAGGTCCTGGAAGCTCCAGGTGGATTCGGCGGTACTCACGGGGGCTTCTCCTGAAAGAAGGTTCCCCGTTCTGTAACACGGTGATCGGCGGTCCACAAGCAACCGGTTGGGTGGAGATCCGGCGCGGAGCGTACCGGGGTAAAGGTCGCGGGCCGGCTGCGGAACCGGTGAGCCGTCGGCTCGCGGGTCGCTGCCAGGGATGAAGAAATGAGGGCGACAGGATTCGAACCTGTGACCTACGGATTAAAAGTCCGTTGCTCTGCCAACTGAGCTACGCCCCCTCGGCCTCGAGACGCCAATCGTAGCGAGTGCGCGTGCGACGGGTCGAGTGCAATGCGAGGGGCCCGCCGTGGCTCAGGCACTGCCGAAGTGGCTCTACCAGTGGATCTCGATCCTCGCCATCAGCCCTTCGAAGGTCAGCGAGTCGTTGATCTTGTAGAGGTTGTCGGCCTGGACGCCCTGGATGAAACGGGCCGTCGACAGCGTGTTGTGGTAGGTGCCCACGTAGTAACCACCGGAGAATCGCCAGTTGCCGTTGGGGCTGTCCCAGCCGAGTCCGATCTCGAGTTCGGTGACCGGCACGAAGCGGCTGTCATCCAGCGAGGCGGTTGCGTCGAGTGATCCGGGGCGTGTCTGGGTGTATTCACCGGTGACGTGCCCCAGCAACAGGGATGCGGCTCCACGGACGAACAGGTGGAAGCGGCCGTCGAAAGGACGCTCGAGTTCGAGTCCCAGGCGAGGTCCGACTCCGTCGAAGCCAACCTCGGTGTTGACGTCGGCGCTGTTGAGCACCGAGTAACCGGCATGGAAGTCCTGGTCGATTCGCGTGTACCGGGCTCCAACGGTCAGGTCGAGATAGTAGAGGTCGCCGTCGTAGACCGTACTGCGGTAATGAGCGTCGATCACGTCGAAGTCGATGTCGAGCGAGGATTCGGCCGACAGGTACTCGGTCGCAACCGATGTCGTGTTCGGGTGCATCGTTGTGGGGGAGAAATAGCCGGTCCCTCCGGGAAGGGATCCGCTGCCGTTGGTCTGGCTCTGGTAAAACCAGTAGTTGGCCGAGATGCTCGATTCCTTGGTGAGGTTGGAGGTGAACCCGACCCGGAAACCCGGTTGGTAGTCGGGATCGGCGAACAGCGTGGGGCCACGAGGTACCGCGTTCCCGGCAGCTCCCTCGACCGGAGTGGCGTAGGGGACGTCCACGGTACGAGCCTGGAGATACAGGAACTCGCCGGTGATCCCACTGCGATGGTTCTGCCTGGTACCGCGGTTGGACGGCGCACAGTCTTCCTCGGCCAGCAGGCGATCGGTTTCCAGTTGGAATTCGGAATCGGCCTCGTGGTCCACTGGCAGGACCGACGAGGACTCCCGTTCGTAGTCGATGTAGGGAGAGATCTCTTCCTCACCGGGTGGTTCGGAACTCTCGGCGGCTTCGGCTTTTGGCTCGGGTGCGGCCACGGAGGCCGGGTCGATAGCTGTCGGCTTGGGCGGAGGAGGCTCCACTTGGGGCTGGACGGTCAGATCCACGCTCCGTGGAGGGATGAGCAGGTCTTCTGGCGCAGTCGATGGCCCGGTTGTCTCTTTTGTCTGGTTTTCCTGGGCGACGGCCGGACGGATTGAGAACCCATTGGTGAATCCGATCGTCAGCAAGACCATGCCGGCAACTACAAGGCAACGCATACTCTGACCTCTTGTCCCGTGGTTCTAACGATCTAACGAACAGAACGGTCGACCGGATTGTGCAAATTGTGAGGACCGCCGACATCAATCTGTATCGGTCATCACGGTCCTGACGTTGCGGATTTTGTCCGTTTTGAAGGGATTGGGTGGAGGATCAGGCACAACAATTTGCTCTCGTCCCTTCATGGTGACCAAAACACTTGGCCCAAGACGAACAATCCCCCATTTCCACAAAGGCATTACAGACTGTTTAGCTTGTGTATACTTTGCAGACTTGGCAGTATTACAAGGTCGATGTTTGTCGGCAGTGGAGAATCCTGCTGATTCTCCAGCTTTGATTGTACGGGTCATCACGGTGGACGGCTCAACGGAATTGGTCCAGGGCGGGACTGTGGACGGACGTCCGTTCGGACGTTTTTCTGGCTTATAGACCGCCGAGCACTCCCTTGATGACCTGCCGCTTCGACTTCACCAGAACCGCGCGACCGGTGCGCCCATCTGTCTGTTCTGTGTCGGAGTGCGTTGTGTCGGAGGTTTCCTTTCTGCGTCTTTGAGACTCTCTCTCACTGATCAAACGTCATTCGTTTCTTTCAGGATGTGATTCGATGTTTTTCACGCCTTGGCTTCGCACGTTGGGTAACCGTCTTCGTTTCCGGACCGTTCGCAAGGACCGGAAGAAGTCATTGCAGAAGCGATCCGGACAGCCGACTGCCGCTGCGGTAGAACTGTTGGAGGACCGGACGCTGCTGACGATGACCGTCGATGCATTCACCGCGACGACGGCCACGATCACCGGTGACACAAGCGACGACGCCCTGGTGCTTTCGGTAAGCGGTGGGAACCTGGCCCACAACTTTACCGGGGCCAACAGCACTGGCACCTACGACAGCGCCACCGATTTTGATCCTTCGGCAGGAATTCAGACGATTGCTGTTCCGGCATCATTCGATCCGACGACGGTTATTACCGTCCAACTCGGTGACGGAGCCGACACGCTAACAATCGACGATTCGAGCGGGGCTCTACAGGGCAGGCTCAACATCAACTTCGATGGCGAGGGGGGGGCCGGCGACACCCTGATCGGTCCGGATACGGGGGGCCTGAATTTCTCGTTGACGGCGAGCAATTCCGGAAACGTTGGCGGGGTCGGCGTCACTGATTTCAGCAACGTGGAGAACCTGTCTGGTGGAACCGGTGACGACACCTTCAACGTCTCTGCCGGGGCCGGCGTGGACAGCATCGACGGCAACGGTGGCAGCGACAGCGTGTCGGTCAACGCCGGTGGCAACACCGTCGATCATGCCGTCACCGGGCCGGATGACGGAACGATCACCGTCTCCGGTTCGCCCGCTCTCGACTATTCCTCGGTCGAAACCCGAACCATCACCAATGCGCAGGCAGCCGGCGTCACGGTTTCGGTTGCCGGTGGAGACGGGACTGCCGACGGCAGCGATTCGTACGAAGTCCGTCGCAGTGGCTCGGATCTCCAGGTCCTGATCGACGGCACCGTCGCCACGTCGGTGCCGTTTGCCGACGTGGCCGGAATCACCGTTGCCGGCACAGCCGATGACGACACGCTGACCGTCGACTTCGGCGGGCAGGCGATCACCAGCGTGATTCCCTCGGGCGAACTGGACTTCAACGGCGGCGCCGGAAACGATGCGCTGGTCCTCAGCGGAACGCCCACGGCCAACCCTGCAGCCATCACTCACACCTTCGACAATGCCTCCGACGGCAACATCGACATCGACGGCAGTGTCATCAACTACACCGGGCTGGCACCGATCACCGATACGCTGGTCACCGGCACCCGCACGATGGTCTTCAATGCCAGTTCCGAGACGATCACGATCAGCGACGACGGTGAAGCCGGCGACGACGAGTCTCGCATCGATTCGTCCGCCGGCGAACAACTCGACTTCCAGCACCCCACCAACGCGCTGGTCATTCGCGGCGACGGTGGTGACGACACGATCGACTTCGACGGCGTCGACAGCCAGTTCCCCGGCACCATCGCGCTGACTGTTGATGGAGAAGGCGGTACTGACAGCGTCAATTTCAATACAGCTCTTTCCCTTGCCGGGCTGACTGTTACCGGTGAGTCGATTGCTGTTGATGCTGCGATTACCACGAACGGAGCAACTCTTACCGCTGTCAGTGCAATTAGTGTGCTGAGCAGTGGATCCCTTGATGCGGGTGTGGGGAACACAGCAACTCTCACAGCGACATCCGGTTCGATCACCGGCACCGGCGATGGGTCTCCGGACATCACGGCCGGGACGATCAACCTGACGGTTGGTGGAGCGGGCGGCGAGGTCGGCGGCGGTTCGGCGGATCCGTTGGAGATCGACGCGACGACGGTCAATGCGACATCCGACGGGGCAGCAGGCGATGACATTTCGATTGAAGACACGGCCACGGGGCTCGTGGTTGGGTTGATCGACGCCGGCTCGGCCGACGTGGTGGTGACGTCGGTGTTGAACATTGTTGATGACGGGGATGCGGCGGCCGACGTGGTGGCCGATACATTCACAGCCACCGCGGTCAGTGGGATTGACCTCGAGACGACCGTGGGGTCGGCGAATCTCACCAGCACATCGTCCGGCGACATTTCGATCGGTGAGACCGACGGTCTGGATCTGGCGGGCATCTCCACTGGTGGCGATTTCAATTTGACCGCCTCGGGTGCGGTCACCGGCAGTGGCGTCGTGACCGTTGGGCAGGACACCTCTTTGACAGCCGGTTCGGCCAACAACATCACGTTGAACAATGCGAGCAATGACTTTGGCGGTCCGGTGACGGTCGTCAGTGGCAACGACGTCACATTGCAGGACGTCAACGCCCTGGATCTCGGCAATGCCACGGTCAGCGGCGACCTCGACATCACCGTTCCGGGCGGTGCATTGACTGACAGCGGGACCATTCTCGTCACGGGGCTGACCGACCTGAATGCCACGGGCCAGGATGTCACGCTCGATTCGTCGGCCAACGATTTCAACACGATCGAGGTGAATGCCGCGGCCGTGCAAATCGTCGATGTCGATGACATCGATCTCGGGAATTCGGTGATCACCTCGACGCTGACCCTGGATGCCGGTGGCACCGTCACCGACGCCGCGGGCAGCAGTTTCGCCGTGGCGGGCAACTCCACGATCACTGTTACCGGCGGAGGAGACATCACGCTGGACGACGCGCCCGACTTCGACTCGGCAGACACGATCGGGAACGAGAGTTCCTTCACGGGTGCCAACCTGACGGTCACTTCCGAGATCAATGGGCTGAGGCTTCAGACGGTCAGTGCCACTGGCAGTGTCGTGATCGCCAGTGACGGAACGATCGAACTCAATGCACTCGGCAGCCTCAACACCGGCACCAGTTTGTCCATGACGGCCAGCGGCGCGAGCAGTGAAATTGAATGGGACGGGCCCGGCACGGTTGGCAACGGTGCTGTCCTGTCGGCGGGAGACGACATCGATTTCAGTGGGACGCTGACCGTGACCAGCGGCGATGCGACTGTGCTGTCTGGAAACGACATCGATTTCGACGAGGCAGGAAACCCGGCAGGGTCGCTGGGGGGCCTGCTGTCTGTTGTCAGTGGCAACGCCACCCTGACGGCCAGCGACGAGATTTTTGGTGAGGACCAGAAGGCCACCGTTGACATCGAGGCCGAAGTCATCACGTTGACCGCTGCCAACGGAATAGGACTCACTACACCGAGTTTCGATTCCCGGCTCCAGCTCGATGCCCGCACTCGGCTGGATGCCACGACCACAGACAGTGATGCACAGATCGAGCATGTCGGTGGCAACCTTGTTGTCGGCCTGATTGACCCGGGGGCCGGCAATCTGCAACTGCTGTCCTCTGCCGG
>MDTE01152117.1_pt1 | contig 12565 bp, 12 predicted proteins | sample 811231 | NCBI WGS metagenome assembly MDTE01 (sample SAMN05326651, study PRJNA326480) | marine metagenome | isolation source: seawater | place: Indian Ocean: Red Sea | collected 2010
AATTTGAACTTAAAAATTATTAGATTTGTCTATGAGAAAAAAAAGTTGATGATTTGATAATATTAAAAAAAAAGTAATCTCATTTTGTTTGAATTTAACTATAAGATCGACTATCCATCTTTAACTTATGATGAAATCAATTTTGATTTGGAAAATCATAAGCTTGAGGACGAAATTAACCTAAGAACTGATTTTATTAGCAAAGGGATATCAATATTACGTATTGATCATGATGAACCTGAAAAAATGTGCAACAAATTTAAAATTTTAGGTAATTTCTTTGGTAAGAATCTTATACGAGATGCGACTAGAAGATCTTCCGACAACAAATCAAATAAACAAGTTAGTATGAATACGGTTGATTCAGGGAAATTTGTTGGGCCCCACTCAGAAACTTCATTCAGCCCAGCGAGACCAAGTGTAATTGGTTTTGTCTGTCTAGACATAGATGATAGTCAAAAAAATAATGGATTAACAACATTAATTGACGGGGCAAGTTTATGGAAAGATTTAAGTATTCAGACTAAAAGTATATTACTTTCTAGTAATATCGATTACTCTTTATCAATAGATACTCCCACATTGAAAAAACTGCCAAAAGGAAAAAGGCAGTGGTATTTGGAATACAATGGGGTAAAAAATGTTGAATTGGATGGTGATAATAATAAGATAAATTTTGATTTTAATATTCCTTTCGTAACCGAGCATCCACTTGAGAGATTTTTAACTATTACAAATCATTCTTTTATTTTTCTAAGTACTGAGCCGCAAATACTAGAAAGACGAGTAAATTTATCAATATCAGAACCTAATAAAATTAATGAAATTAAGGAAGATATACACAATGCATTAAACAAAAATACTTTTACTTTTAAATGGGAAAAAGGTTTGGTTTTATATTTAGATAACTTTAGATTTATGCATGGTAGATTGCCTTATAATCTTAATCTTAAAAGGAAACTATATATTACTCAGTTAAGAAATTATGTTTAATGTTTTAAATGGAAGAGTAAATTTATCAATTTATGTACAACTTAAGTTTATTTCATCTATACTTAAAAATTAAATAATTGGTGACTTCAATGGATGAAAATTTATCTAAATACCAGGATGCTTTTATTGAAGCATTTGAACTTGAAGATAAAAATCTGTTAAGTGATTTGAAATACCAAAGTATTGATGAGTGGGACTCAATTGGTCATATGGCACTAATGGCAGAACTTGAGAGTGCCTTCGATATTACAATAAAAACAGAAGATCTTATAGTGTTTGAATCCTACAAGCAAGGAGTTGATATCTTGGCTAGGTATGATATAATCGTCAAAATCCCTGTCTAGATATAACTTTTATTATTAACTAATGTCATTATTAAGAAAACCAATTGTTGTTAATAAATTTAGGGAATTTCATGATTATGTAAAGTCAAACAATGGACAGATTGGCATAAAACAAAGAGGCCTTGATTTAAATTTAAATAATGCATGCAATTTGAAGTGTGAGCACTGTTTTACTCTTTCGCCGAAAATGTTAAGAATAAATGAAAGGATGAGCGTAGAAAAAATATCAGAAATAATGGATCAGGCCCATGAGTTAGGTATATTTGAGATTGATTTACAAGGTGGTGAACTACTTTTAAATAAGGAATATTTATATAAAGTTCTTGAAGCGATGGGCACTGAAAGATTTTATGTATATGTCACAACAAATGGCTATTTTATGACGAAAGAAGTGGCTGAAAAATTATATTCTCTTGGAGTTGATAGATGCTCTGTAAGTATTGATAGTATGGATCCTGAAACACATGATACTTTTAGAGGAAGAAAAGGGACTTGGGAAAGAGCAATAAATGCTTTGAAATTCGTGCAAGATGCTGGGATTACTCCATATTTAAATATTACTGTAGGAAGATATAATGCTGATTCTGAAGATCTTAAGTTACTTCTCGATTACTCAAAAGATAATAAATACACAACTTTGCTTAATGTTGCTACTCCTGGAGGAATGTGGGCTAGTGTTAAAGATATTTGTATTAATGATGAGGACAGAGAGCATCTTATAAAACTTCGTAAAGAATACAAAAATATCTTGAGAAATTTATGGGATCCCTTCGATAGGAATAGAGAGGGTGTAATAGGATGTAATACAATTAATAGACTATACATTACACCAATTGGCGATGTACTCCCTTGTCCCTATGTTCATATAAAAGTTGGCAACGTCTTTGAATCTTCATTAAAAGAAATTTCTGAAAAAGGATTCAAAGTTAGATACTTTAGAGAATACAGTGAGAAATGTCTTGCAGGAGAGGATTTAGAATTTATTGAAAATTATATGGCTAAGGGAGATACCACTATTTTTAACCCTGCTCCTCTTGAAGATTTATTTAAAGGAAAAGAGCTTTTAGAAGATACCGTATCACTTCCTGCAGGCCGAAAAGCGAGTTAAATATGAAATACATGCTCATTACTGGAGCAAGTTCTGGCATTGGATTTCAAACTTTTTTCAAATGTTTTAAAAAAAATATCTACCCTATCGCAATAATTAGAAATAAAAAATCTTTCAACGATAATATTATTAATCAAAATCTTGAAAATAAAGAATTTTCAGTTATTTATTGTGATTTAGAGGATATAAATTCTGTTGGTAATATTGTTAAAGAGGTAAAAAAAATCACAAAAAAGCTTGATCATCTTGTACTTAATGCAGGATTTATTGAGACATCTGCTGCATTAATGACAACTAAATCAAATATTGAAAAACATCTAAATATTAACTTTATCAGTCAAGTTCTAATAGCACAATCAATCTCAAAAAGTTTCTTTATTAAACAAAAAAAAGGGACTATAGTTGCAGTTAGCAGCTCAGCTGCGATTGATGCAAATGAAGCAAGAATGGCTTATGCATCATCTAAATCTGCATTAAGCACTGCAATAAGAGTACTTTCAAAAGAGTTGGGAAAGATAAATATTAGGGCAAATACTGTTGCTCCAGGACTTACAGATACTAAGTTGATGCAGAACTCTACACAACCTGACCAAATAAATAAATTTATAAATGAATTATCCATTAAAAGATTGGGAAGAGCTGAAGAAATTGCTAGCTTGATTCACTTTTTATCATCAGATGATTCTTCATTTATTACAGGTCAAGTCATTTCAATTGATGGAGGAATTAGATGAAAAATAATTCAAAAATTAGTTTACTGGAAGCACGTTCATTAAAATTGCGAGATATTTGTTTACAAATCGGTAAAGAGGGTGGTGAGAATGCAGCACATATTGGAGGTGCTTTATCTTGTATTGATTTTATTGTCGGTGTCGATGATTTTTTTAACTACTCTTCTTCTCCAGAAAGACTGAGATCTTTAGTATTATCGAAGGGACACGCTTGTCTATCTTTATACTCTCTTATGATTGAGGCGGGAATTGTTAATAAAGATCAATTAAAAAGCACATTTGAGAAAAATAATTCCAAATTCTTAGGACATCCATGCAGAAACCTAGACCTAGGGATAAGTTTTTCGACTGGAAGTCTTGGGAATGGCTTAGCGCACTCTGCGGGTAAAGCTCTTAAAAGAATGCAAACAAAAGAAACCAATAGTTTACCCATTGCTTGTATCGTGGGAGATGGGGAATGTAACGAAGGAATTATTTGGGAAACCTTTGAATTTATAAATCAAAAAAAAATTTCTAATCTTATTATTTTTATAGATTGCAATAAATGGCAGCAAACACAAGAATCTATTTATTCATTTGATGACTATGCTTCTTTAACAAAAAGATTATCCTCATTTAACAATATTGATTTATCCCAAATAGATGGTAATAATCATTTAGAAATCAAAAAATCATTAGAGAAAAAAAGTGATTTCACAAAATTAATAGTTGGCAAAACTATTAAAGGAAAAGGATTTGATATCTTTGAAGATAATAATAACTGGCATCATGGAGTAGTTACTCAAGCCATATACGATCAAATATCTTAACTATGAAAAGTATTTCTATATCTTTCTCTCAGAAAGATTCTAAAAAATTAAATATTCTCGGACTCAGAGCTACATATGGGTTAACTCTTTATAAGTTAAAGAAAAGTAATGATCTAATATCTGTTTTTACAGCAGATACATCTACTTCAGCGGGATTAGATAGATTTAGGAATGCATACCCAGATTCTTTTTTTGATTGTGGGATAGCAGAACAATGTATGATTTCGACAGCTGCAGGTTATGTTGAAGAAGGTGGTACTGCTTTGGCTTCAACTTTTGCTCCGTTTCTAGTCTTAAGATCTGCTGAACAATTAAGATTAACTCTTGGTTATATGAAATTGCCCTTAATTGTTACTGGATTGGCTAGTGGTATATCCTTAGGTTTCTTAGGATACACTCATTGTTGTATAGAAGATTTAGCTTTAATTTTCAATATCCCTAATATATTTACTTATATTCCTTCTGATTGTTTTGAACTAAATAAAGTTCTACCTTACTTAATAAACCTTAAGAAACCAACTTATATTAGACTTACAGGGCTTGCTAAGAATAAACCTGTTCATGATAAAGACTTTGAGATAGACTTTTATAGTCCTTTAGAAATATTTTCTGGAGGTAATGATCTATTAGTTATTTCCTCTGGGGCGATTTCCTCTAATGCAAAGTTTGTAATTGAAAACTTAAGCGAAGAATATAAAAGAAAGTTGAGTTTTATAGTTTTACCTTTTATTGACAAAGTTAAAACAAAAGAGATTCTCTCTAAAATAATTTCTAATTATCGTAATATTTTAGTTTTAGATGAGGGTACATATGGCGGAGTAACATCTTTTCTATCAAATATAATTTTGGAAAAAAATATTTCAATAAAATTTCACTATAAGGTTCATCCAGATTATTTTCTTAAATGTGGAGATTATCAATATATGCTCAGCCAATGTGGCCTAGACTGTAAGAATATCGAATCAACTATAAAAAATATATTAAATTAATTATTCGTCTGGCCACATTAAATCCAAATATGATTTCGAAATTAAACTTCTTTTGTAAAAATCTCTAATTAAACATTTATAACCATAAACATTTTTAAACTTTTTTACTTGAACCGCATTTATTTCTATGGTCATTTCAGGAACAATTTTTTTTCTAAAACTTGCCGATTCAATTCTTGTTAAATAGAGTTTTTTGGGTGGCCTTAATTTAGAAAAAAGACATAAAGAGGCAGTCTGACTCATTGTTTCTAATTGAAGCATTGCAGGCATGTTGGGGTCATTCTCCCAATGACACTTAAAAAACCATTCATCTTTATTAAGATGCATTATGGTTTTTGAATTTTTCTCTTCATTACATTCAACTACTTTATTTATGAATAAAAAAGGATCTCTGTTAGGTTGAATTTCAATTAAATAATCATACATCTGAAATATTTTGCTTTGTTAATACTTCAAAAAAATTAATACCATCCCATACTACATCAAATTTAAGAGCATTCCCTATTGGTACTATCCTATCTGGAGTTTCGAAAGCTAATTCATTTTTAAGTTTTTTAAGAAATTCCATATTATCAGTTGGTAAATATGTAAGTGTTTGAATATCTTTTTGCCAGGAATTTACGAAATCTTTTATTGATTCAAATCTAATTATACAATTGGTATGATCTAAATCTTTTAAATTCATTCGCGAAAATTCATCTAAACTCTTTTCAATAAATAATCTTCCAAAAATTAATTCATCTACAAAGTTTTGTTTTTTATCAATAATAGATTTTTGAGTCTTAAGAAGATTTTCAGTAGAAATAATTCCTGATTCAAAATTATCCTTTATTTTATTTGATGATAATAATTTGAAAAAATCTTTTTTTGTTGTAGCAAATTCTTCTTTATTACCCCTAAAAAATATTATGTGAGGAGATGAGCACGCTTTAAAAGAAAGATTTAGTGAATCATTTAAAAATAATTTGGTAAATCTCTCTTTATCTTGGAGAGATTTCCTCAGATAATAATTACAATCAATTAATGCAGCAGAAAATCTTGTTCTAAATGCAATATCTAAAGAGGCATTGGTTTGTTGATTTTTTTTAATCTCGTTAATTGTATTATTATTACCCCATATAATTCTCACGTTACATTGCATACTTACAATCGAAGAATGTAAATTTTCTGAATTGTCCTCAAAAAAAATCTGGCTATATTGATAGTCTGGTCCAAGCACTTCATCTAATATTCTAACTAAATTTTCAATTTCCTTTTTTTGTATAGAATTACTTAATCTTACTAAGTTAATATTTCCAGATAAAAATGATGGTATCCATGTGTAAAAAGGCATTAAAAGAATATTTGAAGATGGAATATGATAAACAATTCCTTTAGGGATTCTGGCTGTTTTTTGACTTGAGACCCAAAGGTTATATCTTTCGATTGAATATTTCATAAATTCACATAAATCTATGATTTCAGGATTTTTAGTTTTTAAAGCATATTTCTTAAAAAGTTCTATTAATTCCTTAAGTTTATTAATTCTTTTGACTTGATTAATATAAGTTTTAGCTTTATTAGCTAGAGAAAATTTCAAGGCAAAATCTAACTTCTCTTTGTCTTTAATAAACATCGCTACAACCTCTTAATTCGCTTTTCCTTAATCTACCTAGAACCTTAAAATACCTCCCTTTTTTTCCACATAAACAATTATCTTTCCCGTAGCAAATACCAATATCTTCTGTAACTATGGAATGTCCAGGATAACTTTTAGGAAGAACTGAGATACTTTGAATAAATCCAGGTTTAGCTAATTCTTGTATTTCTAAATTATTATTTCTTACACAAATATCTCCATAATCATTACTATGAAAAAATCCTTTGGAACATTCCATAAATATAGAACCAGTTTGCTCAATCATTCCATAATAGTTTTTACAATTTATTCCAGGTAAATAGTCTTCAACCTCCCTTTTAAAAACCTCATTATTTACTTTATATTTTTCCATTTTTTTCCACCCACCTCCGTGTAGAAGAAAACTATTTGCTGAATTAATCCTAACTCTATTTTCTTTTAAATATTTAAGAAGGATTAAATATATATTGCTTGTAAATCCAAATATTAAAAATTTATTTTTTTCATTGCTTATTTTTTCTAACATTTCAGGAATAATATTATTATCTTTATCAAGTAAAAAATATGATTCTTTAGCGAAAAGAGAAAATCCCTTGATAGCTGCTTTTTGAGCATCAAAGTTGAGTTTATTCGATTGATCTTTGTTAGCAATAACATAATAATTCAATCTATCTTTTATAGATATTTCAAATGCATCGCTAAAGATTTTTATAAGTGCTCTTTGCTGATTTACTCTTGTTAATCTATCTGTGTATATATTACTTTTCACACCACTTGTGCCAGAAGATGTCATTTTCAAAATTTGATCATTTTTTAAATTTACCGAAACTAATTGACTACCCTTGAATAAATTCGCATGAACAAAAATTTCCTCTGGCTTATCATTAAGATATTTTTGCCAATTTAGATTATCTACCAATAATTTAAATTCGGGACAATTATCATAATGAAATTTGTGCAGTTCACATAGATTTTGGTTTAAATTTGAATAACTCATTTTATATTTTTTTTTCCATAATCTTTAGTAATTCCGAATAAGAAATTTTACCATTACTTGTTAGAGGAATTTGTACATCAAAGACTTTAATCTTTGTTTTGTGCATAGTTGAATCTTGTGCAATTATATTAATTAATTTTTTCTGGGATAAAGAATTTGAGTTTGGTAGTGCAATAAATAAAAATTCATCATTAGATACTATTGCAAAATTTTCTGATTCTTCTGAAATTTTCATCTCTAACTCATCTAAGGCTATTCTATGGCCATCAATTTTTGCAAATCTTGATTCTCTTCCAGTAATAGTTATGCAATTATCTTCATCAAGAAATCCTATATCTCCCGTATTAAGAACACCTTTAAATTTATCAACAGAATTTATGATATCCTCATAATTTGTGAAATATCCTAATGAGATATTTTTACCTGAAAAAATGAGATTTCTATTAACTCTGTAATTATATTGATCTTCGTATAGTAGTTTAACTCCTTTTATAACTCTCCCAACTGTCCCGATTTTATTGGGCTCTTTAGTTAAATTTAAAAAAGTCAATCTTGCAGTAGCCTCTGTTTGACCATACATTATAAAAAGATCAAAATTAATTTTTCTTGAAAGTTCAAGTAATTTTAGTTGCATTTTTTTATCTAATTTCCCTCCCGCCTGTGTAACTCTTTTCAAGCTGTTTGGAAAGAGTTTAATAAAATCTAACTTTAATAAGGATTTATAGGTTGTTGGTACCCCCGAAAAATCTGTAATTTTATAATTATTAATATCATCCCAAAATTCTTTTCTTAAGAATGAATTACTTTTTGAGATGATATATTTTCCTCCCTTGAAAAGAGTTGTATTTAGAATAGACAAACCATATGAATAGCTACAAGGTAAATTATTTATAGCAATAGTTTTCTCATTATTCATTAAGTAATTACAGATAGAGGTGCAATTCGCTATTAAGTTTTCATGAGTAATCCCAACAAATTTAGATACGCCACTACTACCTGAAGTCCCTAGTAAAAGTATCGGTTTTTTATCTATAGGATAATCAGCTTTTATAATGCTTTTTAATTCAACTATTGAAAAATAAGAAGTTCTTATTTGACTCTTAATGTTTAGTTTTTTGAGAGAGAATTCACTCCCGATAATATAATCACATTGGAAATTTTGAATTAAATTTGAAATTTGTTTATCTACAATCAAAGAATCAATTAGAATTATATTTTGATTAGATATAAGCAAACTAATAATTGCAATCGTACTTTCAATGGATTTATCATCAATTACTACACAAATTGATTTTTCTCTTAAGCATTGCTTAAGCTCTTTTCTTGATTTTTCATAATCAGAAAAATTATATTCTTTATTTTCACAAATAACTGACCCTTTTTTATATAAATCATCAATTATTAAACTCATGATTTTATAATGGGGTAATGACCTAATTATAGTATCGAATATTGAGTAAATGCTCTATATAGTAAGCATAATTATTTTAAGAAATATATTCACCTTATTAATTTTTTTTAATGTTTGATTAAAATTTATTAATTCAAAATCTTTGTAAAAATATTGAATTTTAGCAAAATTCAATATTTAGAATTTGTTATATAAAACTCTTGATGCTTATAATATTGATAATTCCAAAAGCTTCCCGAATAAATATTTAAAATCTAAGAATATAAATGGTCCCCTCATTTATCTAAAGCAAAATGCCGGAATATCTACAGGCAAAAGGATAAATAAGATTAATATTTGGAGAATTATCTAATAGGAAAAACTTTATGCGGACTTGATTCACCCTTGATAAAATAAAAATTTAAAAAAAAAATAAAAGATATATCAGCATTTGTTATTTTATTAGATTTTTTTTTCTTTAATTTGTTCTCTATGTTATTAATTTCTGATTATTCGATTTTTGATAAAAGATTTTTCTCTTGAAGTTTATCTATCAAATCATAAAGTTCCCAACATGGAACATTTAATCTCTCAGCAATTTCTAGCAATGTTGTTTCCCCATCGCAAAGGCTTATAAAATCCATCATTAATTTAGTTTTGCCTTCCCATTTCTTTTTTGAGATTGTCGGATAAAGTTTGTATTTACTCATTTGAGGTTCGCACAAAACATTTATTTTATATTTTTGATCTTTTTCAATTAATTCCAATGACCTTCTTAATGCCCAATACCCTCCGTCAAGACCATTGGGCGTCACTACTTTGCCAAGGGTATCTAATGATGTGTGGTACTCAGGAAAGTCTTCAAAGCGCGATCTTAAAATAGTAGCGATTGGCAAATCAATTCCCGGTGCGCAGTACTGACGTTCATCACTCCCTCTATCAAGCCATGTATAAGTTTTAAAATTAGCATCTGTCCATTTCAAAATATGTCTGGCAACTTTGTCACTTTGTGTATTACCATTTCTTGAAGGAATATACGAATATGCTCTTTCGTCACCAATACAAGTGATATTAAACCCACCAGCAGTCTTAGCTTTCATATCTATATGGTTACGACTCAAATATGTAATAGAACCAATTGTTTCAGGAACAAAAATAATTCTATAAGTAAAACGTCTGTTTTTTAAAGTCTTTATCCACTTCCCGAGAAAGGTTAATACTGTTGGTCCAGATAACTCATTATTAGCCATTGATGGGTGGCAAATATAAGAGCTGAGAAAAATTTCTTTGCTTGATAACCCAGGAATAATTAGCTCTCCGTAATTAAGACATCCATTTTTTAACTCAGAATCAATAATTACTTTATATGTGCCATCTACAAGCGATTCATATTGCTCTTGAGATAAGCAGAAACCCCATCTCTCTTTGTAGTAACTTGTAACGTAAGGTATTGCATTTCTTTGTCCTGGAAGAGTATACAGATGACTTTTTAGTTTTTCTAGAGATAATTCACCCCTAAAAGGAATGCTATAACCAAAAAGGTGAAGATTATTTTCTTTGAAATCGCATATTTTCTTACCACTTGGAGTTACTATGTATGCCTCTTTTACATTCCATTCCTTTGGAACAGTCCAGTTAAATGCTTTCGAACCAGATGGAACGCTAAATATCTTTAGATTAGGAAGATGTTCTTTAATCTTGAGTAAGGTTATCCTAACCCCTTCACCAGTTATGCTTCGATTAATAGGCCATAATTCATTTGCAAAATTATAGATTTCTTCCCCTATCATTAATATTTAAACTTTATTTAATTAAATTTTATCATTATGTATAGGATGTGATAAAAACCTTTTTTATGCAAGGGAAAATCTTAATCTTATTGTGTTTAGTTTTGAAAATTATTTAACTAAGCACTTCAAATAGTAAGCGTTTTATTTATTAAACCTCAAAACAAATTATTTTTTTCTATCTTCTTTTACAGATGAAAAATGCCTTCATTTGTGTAAGCTCTATCCCAAAGTTTTTTGAATACTTTAATTACTATTTTTTGATATTGTTCAAATTTTTAACTTCTCAAGGTTTTCATGTAAATGGAATATCTCATCATCATTCTTGATAATATTGACAATTTCTTCAGGGCTAATAATATCAAAAACAGATTCTTTATTCCTAGATCGAATATAATTATAAATAATCTTATCTAACAGAATATAATCACTTAAATTATCTAATGTAATCCTATAGCCGGATAAATCAGTTTTATTTTCATATGAATAAAGTCTGTAGATATGTGATTGATAAAAAAAAGGTGTAACATGTTCTAGATCATATTCTGTAGGATCCTTTTTATCAAGAAATTTTTGAGATTTAAATATCTCGATATCGTGTCCGTGAGGAAAAGTTCTTTTTAAAGTATTTGAAATATAATCAATTTCAATATTTTCTTCAATAATAGATAACATTTCTGGAATTATTTGACTATAAATCAAAGGGCAATCTCCTGTGATTCTTACTACATATTTAGGCCTCTTCTTTTTAATTATCTCTTTAAATCTGCTGAATACATTTAATGGATCACCTCTAAAATAATCTATATTATTAAGTTGGCATAAGTTACAAATAGAATCATCTTCTTCGGAAAAAGAAGTGGCTACAATTACTCTTACATTGTTTACAGTTTTTAATCTGTTAACGACATGTAGAATTGTGGGTTGGCCACAAATAGAAAGTACTGATTTATTAGATAATCTTCTTGATCCATTTCTAGTTTGGATAATAATCAAATTCATATTAATAATTAAGAAAAATAATCTATTAACCCTCCATCTCTTTTTAAATCTAAAGTAGAACAATGTAAGCAACCCAGCATTGTATAAAAATGGCGATATTTAACAGGAATCACATTCAATTTAAAGCTCTCTAATTTCTTTATGAGTGATATCTGACTTTCTTCTACGCAGACTGTGTCTTCGGATAAAGAGAATACATTTAATCCTCCCCAAGGAGAGCTTATTTCTGAAATTGGGGATGAAAAACCCATAGACTTTAGTTCTTTTGATATTGGCTCTCTTATCTCTTTAAAAAACTCTAATTCAAATTTTGGCATCGCAGTCACATCAGAAAAATATATTTTTTCCCATTTAGAAAAAATTTCCGGAACAGTTCTTTCATCGACTCTATCACCATTAAGTAATACTAAACCTGGAGCAAGAGGACAAATAGTTGAATCAAGGTGACTTGATCTGTAGGTATTAGTAAGATGAATTCTATAACTACTGCCTAAAAATTTTTTAAGCCATTTAAAACCTGATAGATTAGCTGTACTAGATACAAGATACAAAATATCAACCCCAATTCTAATTATGTTTGCAGCATCAAATATAATTTCGTCATCTATAAGATATGTAAAATCCTCTTTTATACCACCACTTAATTCTTCATGTTTCTTTGTCTCATTTATCTCTAATTTTGATGGTTTTTTGTTTAATGGTAGGGAGAATCCTGGTGGGAGTGATGGCTTTGGAGCAAAAATCCATTTAGCATTAGATTCTTGTTGTAAAGAGTTAAAAATATTGTAAAAAGCAAA
>MDTE01037719.1_pt1 | contig 12564 bp, 8 predicted proteins | sample 811231 | NCBI WGS metagenome assembly MDTE01 (sample SAMN05326651, study PRJNA326480) | marine metagenome | isolation source: seawater | place: Indian Ocean: Red Sea | collected 2010
AGGATGCTGGTGACGGTTCACAGGCTCATATTATTGAGCTTGCTTCAGGATGGATGGCTGCTAACGCCGATCATGTTGATGGTTGGATCGCTTCAGCTTCAGCTTCTCTAGCTGCTGGTGACGCACCAGACATTATCGAGGGACCTGAAATCGCGTCAGGACCAGCTGATGACGCAACTCACGGGCATGGCGCTGAGGCTTGGTATGAAGTCAATCAGAACCCAACGGGGGCTGCTGATGATTCATTAGATCCAATTACGATCATGATGGCGAACCTTGAAGGTGATGCAGTTGGCTCGTTCCCTGAAATACGTGAAGGATTCGAAATTGCTGTTAAGCAAATAAACGAAGACTTCGGTGGTATTGGAGGACGTCCAGTCAGCTTCACCCCGTGTGTTCACGGATTCGATCCAAATGCTGCAATTAACTGCGGTAATGAAATCGGAGAAGCAATGCCACATGTCAATGTAAATGGTATTGAATTCTTCACACCAGCACTTTGGCCAACATTTGTTAATGCTGGAATTCCAACCTTGCAGACAGTGCCTATTTTCGTTTCTGACTTTACAGTTGCGGACAATGGATACTCAGTATGGGGTGGATGCCCACTCTCATTCCCAGGTGCAGCAACATACACTGTTGAAACCGTTGGTTATGAGAAGATTGCAGTGTTATACGCCAATACTCCTCCAGGTCTAGAGTGTTTCGCAGACACAGAGGAGCGTTTCTGGGATTATCTGTTAACTGAATACGACTTCGCTTGGCAAGGATTCCCTGATAACTCAGGTGACCCAACTGACAACGACGCCGTAATCGCACAGATTTCAGATTTCTTTGGTGATACTGCAGCTGATGAAAGAGTCATTTATTTCGGAATTCAGTCTTCTGACTGTAATGAGATTATGAATGCTATTACAGCAGCTGGCCTAGAGACCGATGTGATTGGTTCAGGAGCTTGTGTAGACGACTCCGTATTGGCAAACCCTGCTTCTGCAGGTGCCTTCTTCGGACAAGCTGGTTTCCTTGCGGAACGTCCAGACTTGTATGACGACTACGAATCATGGGAGATCATAACTCGTGAATCTCTACTTGATGAGAGCAGCTTAAGAACCTCGCCTGTATCTAACTTCCTTAGAACTGGATACGGAACAGGAATCTTGGTTTATCAGGTACTTAATGACATGATTGCAAATGGTCAGGATGTTGATGACCGTGCCGCTATCATTGCAGCCTTTGGCGCAATGGAGAATCAGCACGTTGTAGGTCAGCCACCTGTCAGTTGTACAGATAACACCGTTGAATTTCCTGCGGTTTGTGAGAAGACACTCACATTTACACGTTGGACTGGAAGCGACTGGGAATTGGGGCCACTAAATGGTGAAGATATCCACGTCGGTGACATCCAGAGCAGAGTAGCTGCTGGAAATCCACGAGGTTAATTCATTTATTGATTAACAAATTTTGTTAATCAAAAAATTAAAGGCCGGGGCGATCTAATTTTGGATCGCCCCGGTCTTGCATTTATAGGCGTTTAAAGACTAAAAACTTACGGGGACTATGGAATTATTATTTGGACTTTTTGCAGGACTTGGAGCCGGAGCAGTTTTTGGGATGCTTGGCGCCGGTTTGGTAGTCGCCTATCGAGGTTCTGGAGTCATTAATTTTGCCCATGGTTCAGTAGCCGCATACGCCGCTTACACTTGGGATGAATTACGTGAAATGCCTTCTGGTGATGTAGGAGTAGAGGGTGGTTCAATTTTTCTCCCATGGTTTGACCCCATACCAGAATGGGGTTTTCTGAAAGCTTTACATATAAACAACCTGCCAGTAGAAATACATATAATGGTCAACCCTCCCGTTTGGTTGGCTTTACTTATAACTCTTTTGATGTCAGCTTTCGTAGGGCTACTGATGCATTTATTAGTTTTCCGACCTCTTCGCAATGCACCTCTTCTTGCGAAAGTAATAGGTTCAGTTGGGATAATGCTCTATTTACAGTCAGTTGCCCTACTTAATTTTGGTGCTACAAATAGATCAGACGCAGGGTTTTGGGAGTTTACTTATACTTCGGAACCCATAAAGAATTTCTTGGGAATGGGCAAGGACATGCCAAGATCAAATCCGTATCTTGCACTAGCAGCATTAGTTATCGGCGCAATAATATGGGCTCTTTATCGCTATACAAGGTTCGGCCTTGCAACGCGTGCAGCGGACGAAAATGAGAAAGGCGCAACTCTCTTAGGTTATTCACCACAATTTCTGGCAGGTTTAAATTGGGTGATTGCATCTGTGATGGCAGGGCTCGCTGGAGTTTTATTTCTTCATAAAACCATGCCCAATCAGTTGAACCTTTACATTGTTGCTGCCCTTGGAGCTGCTTTAGTTGGCAATCTGACTTCAATTCCAGGAGCTACTCTCGGAGGATTAGGCATCGGAGCTTTCGCAAGTATGGGAGTGAGTGCTTCCGAGTATGAATGGTGGCCAGAATGGATACCACCAGAAGGAATACGTGCTTTCGCACCAGTTTTAGTGGTAATTCTTGTTCTATATTTTCGGGGACATAAGCTACCTATACGAGGCACGGTAGGTTTAGGTAGACAACCTCGTGCACCGGCTACCAAACATCCGATTTTAGGAGTGGGTGTAGGAGTCTCTATAGCTCTGGTGTTGTCCAACATTTTCATTTCTAAATGGGAGTCAACTTTAACAACTACGCTTGTAGCGATTTTGTTCATGTTTAGTTTGGTCGTACTTTTGGGATTCTTAGGTCAAATATCGCTCGTGCAATGGAGTTTGGCCGGTGTGGCTGCATTTGTTCTGATCAGATTATCAGCGGATGGAACCAAAATCAGGGCAACCGATTTCTTTATAGTAGACGGACCCGGTTGGCCTGACCCATTAGCTGCTTTAGGAGGAGTAATAGTAGCAGTTCTCTTAGGCTTATTGATTGGTATTCCCGCGTTAAGAATCAGAGGAGTCCAATTAGCTGTTGTGACATTGGCGTCGATCGTAGCAATGGAAGATTTAGTGATGCGAAATATTCCGATAATGGGATCAGCATCTAAAACTATCAATCCCACTCCGGAACCGGTGTGGTTCGGACAGTATGTCGGAGCTTTAGATAAGGAAAACCATCAGACTTCCTATTGGAAGTACACGGTTTTCGCAGTGATTATTGTAGCTCTCGCGGGCCTTTTCGTAGTTAATTTAAGGAGAGGTGTAATAGGGAGAAGGTTTCTAGCTATTAGATCTAATGAAAGAGCAGCAGCAGCAGCAGGTGTCAATGTGGCACGAACAAAAATGCTTGGCTTTGGCATTTCTTCATTCTTAGCCGGATTAGCCGGAGTTTTATTTGCTTACAAAATCCCAATGATCACGAGTGAAAATTTTAGCCCATTTGCTGGACTTGCACTGCTTGCTTTTGTCTATCTGGGTGGGATCACGACAGTATGGGGAGCCATTTTTGGTGGCATGTTAGCTGCAGGTGGATTGATATCAGAATTTGGAGCTCTTCACTTCCACGGTATAACCCAGGCTTACATAAATGCTGTGGGGGGTGTTGGATTGGTTGTCAACGCAATATTTACTAATGGAGAAGGTATTTCTTTAACTTTGACTAATAGTGCTAAAGCACTTGCAGCAACAATGAGAGGCACAACACCAGGAAGTAATGAGATTAAAGAACACTCTTCATCAGGTAAGGAGGTTTCATGAGCTCTTTACTTGAGACGAACAATTTAACTGTTACATTTGGTGGGCTTAATGCAAATGATCATGTTGACATAAAAGTCGAAACAGGAACCTTTGTGGGTTTAATTGGTCCAAATGGAGCAGGGAAAACTACTTTCATTGATGCAATAACAGGATTTGTTCCCACTTCAAAAGGAACTGCAATTTTTGATGGAAACGACCTAAGTGAACTTAAACCACACGAACGTGCCCAACTCGGATTAGTAAGAACATTCCAGTCTTTGGAACTTTTTGAAGATTTAAGTGTAAGAGATAATCTGCTTGTCGCAGCACATCCAACTGCTTGGTACACCCTTGTTTTAGATGTTTTACGAATCAAGCAAACCAATTCAGAAATTGAAGATCGAATAGACTGGGCTCTTGATGTCGCAGGGTTAAAAGGTCTAGAAGATCAACTGCCAACAGATTTACCTCATGGTCAAAGAAAACTAGTGGGAGTTGCAAGAGCGTTGGCCGCACAACCAAATTTAGTTCTCCTTGATGAACCAGCAGCGGGTCTTGATACTGCCGAAAGTAATGCTTTGGGAGGTCATCTAAGAAGCCTTTTAGATCATGATGTTACAGTTTTTCTTATAGATCACGATATGGGACTTGTTTTAAGTGTTTGTGATTTCATATATGTGATGGATTTTGGAAAGATTATTGCATCGGGCACTCCAGACGAAGTTCGTAATAACCCAGAGGTAGTAGCGGCTTATTTGGGAGAAGAAGCAGGAGAGATTCAAGCCCGATCAGCTGATGAACTTAGAGGCATTTCAGACAATGAGGGTGAGTGATGAATACTGATAATGGTCGACTCATTTCAGTTGAGAATCTACACACCGGTTACGCAGGGGTTCCTGTTGTTAGAGATCTAAACATCCATTTAGATGCAGGAGAAGTGGTGGCATTACTTGGTCCAAATGGAGCAGGTAAAACCACCACATTGTTAACACTCTCGGGATTACTACCGCTTCTTGAGGGAAGTATTAAATTGTTTGGTGAAACCGTAGATTCAAAAAACCCTCACAAGAACGCACTTCTTGGTTTATCACATGTAGCAGAAGATAGATCCCTTTTCTTTAATCTCACCGTTAAAGAAAATCTCCAGTTGGGGCTACGAGGAGATAAAGAAACACAAACTAAAGGCTTAGATGAAGCACTTGATCTTCTACCTGCCTTGAGACCTTTGATGGAACGTCGATCTGGACTTCTTTCTGGTGGAGAACAACAGATGCTTGCAATGGCTCGAGCATTAGTTTCACAGCCAAAAGTTCTTTTAGTTGATGAGATGAGTCTTGGTTTAGCTCCAATCATTGTGGAACAACTACTCCCGATTGTCAGGAACATAGCTGATGCGACTGGAGCCGGTGTTTTGATAGTTGAACAGCACGTACATCTTGCATTACAGGTAGCTGATCGTGGCTATGTTATGAATCATGGTGAGTTAGTAATGTCGGGCAGCGCTGATGAATTATTAGAACGCAAAGATCTTCTTGAAGCTAGTTATCTCGGAGCCGAAATTGATGGAGAGGAATCAGTTTGATGACGGCAAAAGATATTGTTTCAATTGCTCGTGTAGGTTTTTCTATTCTCTTTTTTTGGATGGTTCTAGCTGGACCTTGGACAAATTTAAAGACTGAAAGTTTTGGGGTGTTCGAAAGCCAAGGAGGTGCTGGATTCGGAATCGTTGCGACTATTCTTGGAGCTCTCATGCTTGTCATTTCTTTAGTTGTAGCAGCAGAAAAAGAATTCAAAATTGGCTCCTTCGCAATAGGAGGTAATCAACTTTTATTAGCTTTGTCAGCTGCTTCTTTTACTACGCTTTTAAGTTTTTTGATTGTTATTCATTCGGGTTCCTTTCGAGATTTAGGGAGTATTAAAGGTGCCGGCTGGGGAGCTGCGGGTGCATGCTTGGTCGCATATTTCTTTCCTCAGGCAATTATTACTGGACTTGGGTTTTTCGGCGTAGCTACTTCAACTTCTTTAAATGAAAACGATTCTAAGAAGGTTGCTTCTGGTGTATTCATTTCCGGTGCTTTAATAACTGTTTCTCCATTTCTAGAATGGTTTAAAACTGAAGAGAATTCTTGGACTGGTTACCAGCCTGGTTCTCCTCGAATGGGTTTTTTATTGTTATTTCTGGGGGCAACAATGACACTTGTTGGTCTTATGAGATTAAGGCCAAAGGGACTAGTTGAGCCAGGGGGACGTTTAGCACATCCACATTTGCAAACTGTTGTGGCTTTAGCAGCTATTTCGCCAGTAGTCGGTTGGGTGATTACAGGATTTCAACGTGAGGATATGTCAATAGGAATAGGTGTCTGGGTGGCTTTAATAGCAGGATTACTTTTATTAGGAGTTTCATTATTTGAATTCACAAGAAGAGAAGTGACCGCTTCTTAGCCGACTTTATTAGGAGAACCTAAGTCGACAGGAAATTTTTCTCTTCCGCGGAGTATTATTCGGGAATTGAACGTAGGTTCTTCGGTAATTGAAAGATCCGGAAAATGTCTTATCAGCCTGGTTACGGCAATTTCCCCTTCCATTTTGGCCAAAGCTGCTCCTAGGCAATAGTGAACCCCACTACCGAAGGAGACATGTCTGGAAGCATCTTCTCTTTTAACATCAAGTTCATGTGCCGTTTCACCCCAGAACCTGGGATCTCTATTGGCACTTCCTAAAGCGGTTAAAACTATTTCTCCCGCTTGAACCTGTATTCCTGATAATTCGACATCTTCTAAAAGTTGTCTCCCTGAATTCTGTACTGGGCTGTCGAAGCGTAAAAGTTCATCAACCATTGTTTCATCAACTGAAGGATCGTTTAAGACTAACTGAAATTGATCAGGATTATTAATAAGCGAATGGGTTCCATTTCCAATCAGATTTACAGTTGTTTCGTGACCAGCTACAAAAAGGAGACTAATCATTGAAAGAAGTTCCGGTTCAGTAAGACCTTCTCCACCTTCTTCAACTGCAATCAAATCAGTAAGCAAATCGTCCCCCGGCTCGTTTCTCTTCCATGCAAGAGCCTCTGTTAGATATTCGTTTAACTGTGCTCCACCCCAGATAGCTTCGTCAACCTGTTCGGGAGTGATGTTTGGTTCAAGAGTTTGAACCAGAGTTTGTGACCATTCTCTGACATTCAACATGTCGGCATCAGGGAGTCCCAACATGGAATGTATAACCACAAAAGGCACAACGAAAGCAAAATCCTTGATTAGATCGACTTCTTTTTTCTCTGCCAATTGACTGAGTAAATCATCCACGATTTCAGTTGTTAGATGACGCATTTTCTCAATACCTCTAGGCGTGAAAGTTCTCTGAACCAGTTTGCGAAGACGTGTATGTTCAGGAGGGTCAAGCATAAGTATTGACGGAGGTCGATCCATGGAATGTTCCTGCAGTTTTTTTATATGTTCAGGCATTTCAATTCCGGCGCGGTCACGTTCAACAGAGGTATTTGGATTTCTCAAAACTTCAAACACATCATCGAAACGAGTTACAACAAGATTACCGAACGGGGTCCGATGCACTGGGTCCTTATCACGTAACAGTTCATAGTGAGGGTAAGGGTTAATCAGGAAATCTGGATCGAATGGGTTCCATGAAGGTTTTGAATCAATTCCATTATTTGTGTCCATATTATTTACCTCAAGTAGTTAACTAGAGAAGATGACCCACCCTGTTTCCTGAGTTTATAGCTCCTTGGATGTATCCAATACTTTCAGCATCACCAATTATGTGGGTTTCAATTCCCGACTCTGCAAATTGTTCAAACATTGTTTGATTTGTTTTGATTCCCTCTGCAAGAATCACAGAGTCTGCAGAGACTTCAAATTCATTTCCATCTTTTTTGAAAACCACTGTGTTTCCTTTAATCTCAAGTACTTCAGCGTTGTTGTGTAATTTAACGCCGGATAAAGATATTTGATGGAGGGCTCGCCATCTTCGCGGATGTGCCATTTCGGTTGCCATAACAGGTCCACTTTCTATCACTGTGACAGTCCGATTCCTTTCGGCAAGGAAATGTGATACTTCTATCCCAACCAAGCCTCCACCAATAACAACTACGTTTTTGCCAATTGGCATCCAAAATTTTGATAGTTTTCTGATTTTCCACATATCTTTGAGTAATCCAAGTTTCTGCGCCGTCCACAGAATTATTTGATCTAATTTCTTAATTTCCTGAGGCATTTCAGAAGTTCTGGTTTTTTGCAAAAGTGATCTTAATTGATCTCTCGTCATGACATGTTTAAGTTCGGAACCTTTGAGACCGCTATTTGAAGTATCTGAGCCTGTAGCGATTACGACCGAATCTGGGTGAAACGACATTATTGATTCAGTGTCGGCAACAAAACCCTTTTTTATTATCACCTCACTATCCTTCAGCACCGTTTCAAACCAATTGATCAGATCTCCATTCTTAGGAGTGGTTAGTGAAGAAAATAGAGTTGTTCCTCCCAAACTTTCCATTTTTTCAAGCAGAGTCACTTTGTGACCTCTGTTTGAAGCTATTCGAGCGCATTCCAAACCTGCAGGTCCTGCTCCAACTATCACAACATTTTTTGACTTTTCAGCGTTTTCGATTTTTGTTCCATAATTTCCTAAACGTGCATTGACGGCACAAACAGGCTCACCATTCCAAAAGTTTTGAGCTACACATACGAAACAATTTATACAAGGACGAATTTTTTCGGGAGTTCCGTTGATCAGATGATTTGGTAGTTCAGGATCAGCAAGCAACTGCCTCCCCATTGCAACAAATCCACAGACATCATTCGAAATAAGTTCTTCTGCATCTTCAGGTTCTATTCGACCAACGGCAATTACCGGAATGTTGATTACAGATTGGATCCTTCCAGCAAATTTAGAGTATTGACATTTCTCCCACGGTAAAGGACCATCGGTAAAGCCCACCCCAGTTCCTGATGATGAAATAGCAGAAACATGAATTGCATCTGCTCCTGCTTTCTCAGCAATAACTGCGGTAGCTGAAGCTTCCTCGACAGTTATTCCATTTTCAATTCCATATTCTTGACCATCTATTCTCACGACAATCGCGAAATCAGAACCACAATTTTCCCTAACTTTTTTAACTATTTGTCTTAATAGGGTTGCTCGTTTTTCTTGTGATCCACCCCACTCATCGTCTCGTCTATTCCAAGCTTTTGAAAGAAAAGTTGAGATTAGATAGCCGTGGGCAGCGTGAATTTCAATACCGTCAAGACCTGCTTTTTTGATTCTTAAAGCAGCATCAACGAATGCCTGGATTATTTCTTGCAACTCTTCTGTGGAAGCTTCTTTAAAGTCAGGCAATTTTCCATCAGTAAGAGTTGCCATTTTCAACAGCTCATCATTTGTCGTATTGATAGTCATGCCTAAATTATCAATAGAAGGGATCGGCATCGAAGGAACGAGAACAGGAACATCACGGGAAATATCGAGCCCAGAGATTCTTCCATGATGGCAGGCTTGAACGATCATACTCCCTCCATGTTTGTGAACGCGTTCCGCAAGTTTTGTAAGCCCCGGTATGACTCGATCATCTGAAAGAGAGGGTTGATGTTTAGAAGTCGCCCCATCAGGCCATTTGACTGCTGAAGTTTCGAGAATTAATAGGCCTGCTCCGCCTTGGGCTCTCTCTTCATAATGTTGAAGTGTTTTTTCACTTATTAAGCCATCCTCAGTGCAATTATTTTGGTCCATAGCAGGCATGACAATACGATTACGCAATTGCATATGACCTAAAGTGCCTTGGGAAAGTAGTTTAGGAAATTTTTTCCGCATACCTAATTTTTGCGCATTCACAGCATGAAAACCACTTAGCAGGTCATCAAAATTAAATTAAACGGTTTATTGCCTTTGTACGCCAATTAGTAGTCGACTCAACAGCGTTAAATGTAAAGCAATGTATTCCTGCAATATTTAATTCATCAGCATGATTAGAAATTGGAACAATTAGTTTGTTCGGGTTGTAACCACGAACTGAAAGAAGCTTTAAAACAGATTTACGGTTTTTCTTTAGGTAACGAGTGGAAACACCCACGCCTAGCCGAAGAGAAATGTTAATCAGTTTCTTCATATCTACAACTCCTGGTAGACCTAGATGACAAGGAAGTGTCACTCCAGATTTTCTGCAATTTTCCAACCAGCCGGAAATTGTTTCTGCTTCGAAACACATTTGTGTTGCCATGTAGCCATTTAGGTTGCTTTCATAAATCATTTCTTGTTTTCTGATCAGAGATTCTGCTAGTGCTGCTTCAGGGATCGAAGGATGGCCATCTGGATATGAACCAATCCCAACAGTTTCGATTTTTGGATTTTTATCAAGAAAGGAGTTGAGTAAACCAGGCGCATCAGTGAAGGGTCCACGCTGATCAGCATCTCCGCCAATAATAAAGACAGTTTTTATACCAAGCGCCTCTATTCGTTTAATGATGCGAGTTACATGTTCTTCACTTTCAACCATTCGAGCTGCAAAATGAGGAATTGTTTCATGTCCTTTTGACAAAAAATTTTCACAAAGCTCAAGTGTTGCTTCGATATTTTTTGCAGGTGAGCATGTTATTGAGATTGTTGACGCTTGCGGCAGAAATTCTGCTTGTTCATAAACATTTTTTAGTGGAATCAACTCATATGTCATTCCGTCAATAAGTCTTAGCTGAGTGGATTTTCCTCCACGACCATTATTTGCTTTCTGGTTGGACCCCATTTCAACTAAGCCCAACTATTTCACCATTTTCGTCAATATCTATCCCAGCGGCAGCTGGGGATTTACCTAGGCCTGGCATCGTGCGCATCTCACCGCATATCGGATAAACGAAACCTGCCCCAACTGAAGCTCTTACTTCTCTTACAGGCAAGTTCCATCCGGTGGGGGCGCCTTTGAGAGAAGCATCAGAAGAAATAGACAAATGTGTTTTGGCAATACATACCGGAAGGTCACCAAAACCATTTTCGGTATATGAGTTAATTTGTTTGGAAGCAGTAGGTGAAAATTCAACTTCGTCCGCGCCGTAAACTTTAGTTGCTACCGTTCTGATTTTTTCTTCAATGCTCATTTCGTCGGGATACAAGACAGAAAAATCAGATTTTTCCTCCGTAGCTTCTGCGACCATTTCTGCTAGTTCGCTTGCACCTGCACCACCTTCTGAAAAATGACTAGTTATTGCACATCGTGCACCATTTTCTCTAGCTATTTCAGCGATTGCAGCTAAGTCAGCATCATGGTCTTCAGGAAAACGGTTAATAGCGACCACGGGACTAACTCCGTGAATTCGAACATTTTCGATTTGCTTTCTTAGGTTCGCTCCACCTTCATGCACTTCATCAGGATTTTCAGCTAATAGCGCTTCAGGTAGGGGTTTCCCAGCTACGATCCGATGGTTTCCCGAGTGTGCTTTAAGACCTCTAACTGTCGCGACCAGAACAGCGGCGTCAGGAGCCATTCCCGAGTATCGGCATTTGATGTTAAAGAAACGCTCTGCTCCCATATCTGCTCCAAAACCTGCTTCAGTTAGGAGGAAATCACCTGTGTGGATTCCTATTTGATCTGCAATTATTGAAGAATTTCCAGTTGCGATATTTCCAAACGGTCCGCAGTGCACAAGAGCAGGTGTCCCTTCAAGTGTTTGCATTAAATTTGGTTTTATTGCTTCTTTTAGGAGCACTGTCATCGCTCCCGCAACTTCGATGTCTTCAGCTGTAATCGGATTCATTTCTTTGTCGTATCCGACAACTATGCGACCCATTCTCTTTCTTAAATCTTCTAATGAGGTACATAATGCTAATGCGGCCATAACCTCAGAAGCAGCCGTTATGTCAAAACCAGTCTCACGAGGGATGCCGTCTAAACGGCCACCAAGTCCTATTGTTGCATTTCTTAGCGACCGATCATTTATATCTATTACCCGTCTCCAAGTGATGTTGTGGATATCGAGTCCCAGATTGTTGCCATGGAAAAGGTGAGAATCGAGCATAGCTGAACACATGTTGTGTGCAGCTGTGACTGCGTGCATGTCACCTGTCAGATGCAAGTTGAAAAGTTCCATTGGTACGACTTGTGCGTATCCTCCACCTGCAGCTCCTCCTTTGATACCGAAGGTAGGCCCCAGAGATGGTTGACGGATAGCGATAGTTGCGCGCTTTCCAATATGAGAGAATCCTTGTCCAAGCCCAACAGTTGTTGTCGTTTTACCTTCGCCTAAAGGTGTCGGTGTGATGGCCGTAACTACTACATATTTTGCTTTTGGTTTTTCTGCCATGGATTCAATCGCGTCAAGTCTTATTTTTGCAGCGCCTTCTCCGTAGATTTCCAAAGAGTCTTCAGGTATGCCGGACTCATTGGCAATGACATTTAAAGGTTTCAATTCTGCTTTACGTGCGATCTCTAGATCTGAAGGAAAAGACATGACGACCACCTCACGACGACCAACTGTTTAAGAATAATAATCTTAACTGTTATACCGCAAAGTGGGAAAGATTCCCACAATGTGGGATATGAAATTATGCAAATTCGTCAGGCAATTCACTTTTACGTTTTGCTATGAAATCAAGCATGGCTTCATCAATCGAATCGTCAAGTGGTGGGGGTTCATAATTATTTAACATTTTTTTCCAAATGGCGTTTGCTCTTTGTGCAGTGTCAAGACTGCCTTCTTCAGACCATTGTTCATATGAGTCGTTGTTTGCGACTTCCGAAACGGCAAAAGCTTTTTCAAAATTTGCGAGAGTGTGTTCAGAACCCAAGAAATGTTGCCCAGGTCCTGTCTCTTTAATTGCGTTTAGTGCTTGACCGTTTTCTGAGAGATCTACACCTTTGACGAGATTTGC
>MDTE01166892.1_pt1 | contig 12564 bp, 15 predicted proteins | sample 811231 | NCBI WGS metagenome assembly MDTE01 (sample SAMN05326651, study PRJNA326480) | marine metagenome | isolation source: seawater | place: Indian Ocean: Red Sea | collected 2010
CCAGGTGTCCGCTGACGGGCGCGCGGACGGTTAGCATCACCACTACTGGCGTCGAACCGGAACCCACCATGACCCTTGTAGCCGCCGCGGGACTGGCCGGGCCAGAGCGCCGAGGTCACAAGACTCATATCCACCGGAGTCTGTATCCGGTAGGGCTCGGCGCAGTTTGGTGCGGGCTGGGTGGGAGCCCACTTGGTGCCGTCGAACCGCCACAGGACGTTGGACGTAGCGCCGTGGCTGCCGGTGTTGCTGGGTTCCGGGGTCCCGTGAGCAGCCCGAGTAGGTGCGGGAGTTGCCGTCACCGGGGGCGGGGAACTGGCCTGGGCCGTGCCGCGTTGGACCATCCGGTCGATCACCTGAGTTCCGGCGCTGGTCCTAACGGTAAGGATCATGGATGCGGTCTGCAGCGTATCCGCCGAACTGACACCCTCCATATGCCAGTGGATCTTGGCCTTTTCTCCGGGAAGCACGCGCAGTTGTTCACCGCCGTAGGGAGACGGTGGGATCTGTATATATTCGCTGCGCTCCCAACTGGCCCGCGAGGGGAATTTTTCCCAGGTCCCGCTGGTCTGGGCCCGGGTGATACTTCCCTCGGTGAAGGTCAGCCGCGGGTTTACAAACTCGATGACCTCATCCGTTTCGTTGTAAGCCAAAATCTCGGTCTCACTGGCCGATAGATTCCCGTTGTTGTCAAAGGGCCAATAATATTCCAGGACTATGCCGCCTTGGTTGTAGAAAACGTCGGAAGATGGGGGTGCGAAGCCGCCCGGCGTAGTGGCTGGTTTGTGGGGAACGGCAGTGCCAGCCTGAGGCACAAGGGTAGCAGTAGCCGCTCTGGGCGTAGATGTCGGAGCTGGGGCAGCAACAGTCGCCGTCGGTACCGGGGTATCGGCGGGAGCAGGGGTCGGGACGGCCGTCGTCCCCACAGTAACCGGCACGGTAGTGTTGGCCGGCCCGTTAACCGGCGTGGGCTCTTGGGTCGGGGGTTCGGTCGCCGCCTGGCAGGCGGCCAGCAGCAAATAGGCTGCCGGGAGCAGAATTCCGGTCACGGTCTTTCTGTAGCTCATAGCTCGATGCTATCAAAGGCCCGTCACAAATTCGAACCGGAATCCCCATTGATTTCGCCAAATTAACTATCAATTTTTCTAATAATTCTGATGGGTTATTATCCAGCTACATGTTAAATTATGGGAAGTGCTCCAATCCTGATCGCCGGAGACCGGACCCATCAGCGTCAACGCCATATCCCCTGCCCGGCTGAAAGAGACACTCGCCTACCCCGGTTGGAAGGTGGTGGCGGCCTGTTCTTTCTTGGCCGTTTTCGTCGGCAGCATCTTCGTCTACGGGTTCCCTGTCTTCTTCCTGCACATCCAGCGGGACCTGGAACTGAGCAGCGCGTCCACCGCTTTGATATTCGCCCTGTCCCGGGGCGAGGCCGGGATCGCCGGACCCATCACCGGCTGGATCGTCGACAAGTTCGATTCGCGCCCCATCATCGTCTTTGGCGCGCTCATGGTCGGCGGTGGACTTGCCATCCTATCCATCGTCCATAGCTACTGGCTCTTCATCGTGGTGTTCATCGGCATGGTGGCGGTGGGCAACAACACCAGCTTCGGCCAGACGTTCTTGGCGGTCATCAACCGGTGGTTCATCAAGCGAAAGGCCGTCGCCATGACCCTCATCATCACCTCCTATACCATCGGCGGCGCGGTGATGGTGCCCCTGCTCTCCCGGGGCGTCGAAGCGCTGGGTTGGCGTTCGGTCTTGCTCTACTCCGGCATCTTCGTGGTGGTGTTGGCAGTCCCCACGTCCTTCTTCATAAGGCGCTCTCCTGAGAGCGTCGGCATCAACATCGACGAGTCGCCCGAGGCCCCGGACCAGCCGGCTTCGGGGGCCCAACGGCGCATAGCCGACAACGACTTCGGAATCAAAGAGGCCCTGAAGACCACCACCTTCTGGCTGATGCTCTGTGCCAGTTCCCTGCGCATATCGGTAACCAGCGGGATACTGGTCCACGCCATCCCCATCATGACCTGGAAGGGGGAGAGCGAGCAGGCCGGGGCCGACCTGATCGCATTGCTCTTCTTCATCGCCATTCCGGCCCGGTTGTTCTTCGGGCTCTACAACCCGGGGATACCCACCCGTTACATCCTGACCATGGGCATGACCTTTGGTGCCCTGGGCCTGTTCACCCTGATATTCGTGGACGCCGGATGGGCGGTCTATACATTCGTGGCCGGCATCGCCCTGTTGGAAGGCGCCACCACCCTCAACTGGGTGCTCATGGGCCAGTACTACGGGCGGCGCAATTTCGCCACCATCATCGGCATCATCACCGCCGTCTACAGCGTGGGCATGCTCACCTCCCCCCTGTTCCTGGGTTGGCTGTTCGATGAGACGGGCTCCTACCGCACCGGCCTGATAGTCTTCTTGGGGATGTACGCGGCCAGCGCCATTTTCTTCTTCTTCAGCTTCCGTCCCACCCGGCCCGCAAGGCCCACCGCCCAACCCGGCTAGCCCGCCTTCCCAGCGTCGGGCCTGGTAGAATGGGCCGTCCCAGGGAAGGTGCAAATGGCCAAGACCATACTGTTCGACATAGGCGGCGTCCTGGTCCACCTGGACTGGGAGAAGGTCTGCGGGCCGCTGTCCGAACTGTCGGACCTGAGCCCCGGGGCAGTAGATGCCGAGGTCAAGAACGGCCCCATCGTAGAAGAGTCCATGCTCGGCCATCTGACTCCTGACGAGTTCCACCTGCAGATCTGCACCAAGTTGAACGTGGACATCCCCTTTGACCGGTTCATCGAGCTTTGGAACAGCATCCTCCGTCCCGATGAATCTATATTGCCACTGGTCCAACAACTGGGCGACGGACACCGGCTGGCGGTCGCCTCCAACACCGACGCCATCCATTTCGCCCACACCAAGGACGACTTCGGAATCCTGGAATCCTTCCAGGAGTTCTTCCTTTCCTGCGAAATGGGCCTGCTGAAACCGGACCCCGCCTTCTTTCAACGGATACTGGGCGGGCTAGGCGCCCCGCCGGAAGAATGTGTTTTCATCGATGACCGGCCTGAGAACGTGGAGTCGGCCCGGACCCTTGGGATCGATGCGCTGCACTTCCAGTCCCTGGAGAAGCTGGAGACAGACTTGAAAACCGTCCTTTAAGGAGCCACAGATGCCCCAAAGCGAACCCATCCACTACAACGACGCCAACCCCGAAGTCCGCGCCGTCTACGACGACATCATGGCCACCCGGAGCGTCACTGACATCAACAACTTCTGGAAGCACATCGCCAACCACCCGCCAACCTTGAAGCACACCTGGGAGGGCGTGAAATCGGCCATGGCGCCGGGGGCATTGGACTCGCTGACCAAGGAGATGATCTTCGTAGCCGTGAGCGCCTCCAACGGCTGCCAGTACTGCCTGCGCTGCCACACCGACGCCGCCCGCAAGCTAGGCATGACCGATGAGATGCTGGGCGAAGTGCTGGCCGTGGTGGGCGTGGCGACCCAGTCCAACATCCTGGCCACCGGCTACCAGATACCCCTGGATGAAGACCTGACCTGACCGGCCAGGCCGGCTGGGCTATACTGGTCCGGCTAAGACTCCACTGGAGGACCAACGATGGCAGAGATATACGTTCTGGGAGGCGGCACCCCCACTCCCACCGAGTTCCGTTTCGGCAGCGCCCACGCCATGAAGATCGGCGACGAGGTGCTCATGTTCGACTGCGGGCCCGCCGCCACCCACAAGCTGGTGAAGGCCGGACTCTACCCCACCATGGTGGACAACCTGTTCTTCACCCACCATCACTTCGACCACAACATCGACTACCCCTGCTTCCTGCTCTGCCGATGGGACCAGGCCGCGGGCAGGGGTCAGGAACTGAACGTCTACGGGCCCAAGCTCACCGAGGAAATCACCCAGAAGGTCATCGGCGTCGGCGGGGCCTTCGAGTCCGACTGGCAAGCGCGGGTTAACCACCCATACAGCCAGCAGGTGTTCGTGAACCGGGGCGGCACCCTGCCCCGCATCCCACCGGCCCCCAAGGCCACGGACGTGGGTCCCGGCGAGGTGGCCTCGGGCAAGGACTGGCAGGTGACCGCAGCCCCGGCCGTCCACGTCCAGCCATACCTGGACTCCCTGGCCTACCGGGTGGACACTCCAGAGGGCAGCGTGATCTTCACCGGCGACACCGAACCCTGCGATTCAATACGGGAGTTGGCCCGGGACGCCGAGATGATGGTCTGCATGTGCTGGGACGAACAGTCGGTGATGGAAAAGAACAACGAGCACAACGGCCAGTGCGGCACCACCGGTGCGGCGCAGATGGCCCAGGACGCCGGTGTCAAGAAGTTGGTGCTGGTGCACATGGGCCCCGGCCTGTCCAAGGACACCCCCTTCGACCGCCACTTCGAGGAGATGGCTCCCCTCTACGACGGCCAAATCATCTTCTCCGAAGAACTGATGAAGATAGAGGTGTAGGGGCCGCCCCGTGCTAAACTAACCCCCAACCATTCCAACGCGAGACGGAGGAGGCGTAGCATGCAAGCTGAGATCAAGCACCTGACCATGGCCGAGCTGGAAGCCGGTCTTGAGAATATACGCAATTCCCCCAAGGAACTGGGCCCCCTGAATCTGATCGTGAGCCGCCCCAACGAGGACGAGCGCGAGGTCATGGAGCTGGCCGACCTGAACGTGGAACTGGGCCTGCTGGGCGACACCTGGAAGGACCGCCCCAGCGCCCGCAGCGCCGACGGCAAGGCCCACCCCGACATGCAGATAACCATCATGAACTCCCGGGTGGCCAATCTGGTGGCCCAGGACAAGTCCCGCTGGCCCTTGGCCGGCGACCAACTGTTCGCGGACCTGGACCTGAGCGCCGAGAACGTCCCGCCGGGCACCCGATTGTCCCTGGGCGAAGCAGTTCTGGAAGCCACCGACCAGCCCCACACCGGCTGCAAGAAGTTCTCGGCCCGCTTCGGCGCCGACGCCCTGAAGCTGATCAGTTCCCCCATCGGCAAGGAACTGCAACTCCGGGGCATCAACTGCAAGGTTGTCCAGTCGGGCAGCATCAAACCCGGCGACACCCTGAAAAAGCTCTAGCCAGAACGAACACACCCGGCGGAGGGACATGACATGGCCACGCTGACGACCCCCGACTCAGTCTCCATGGACGGCCAGAAACTGGAACGGGTCAAGGAACTGTTCCACCAGCAGATATCGGATGGTATCCACCCCGGCGCGGGACTGGCCGTGTACCGCTACGGGCAGTTGGTGCTGGACATCCACGGCGGCATGGCCAGGCCGGACTCCGGTCAGGCCGTCGACGCCGGCACCATGTTCGTGCTCATGTCCTCCACCAAACCGCTGGCGGCTTCCTGCCTCTACATGCTCAAGGAACGGGGCAAGATCGCCTGGGAAGACCTGGTGTCCAAATACTGGCCCGAGTTCGCCCAGAACGGCAAGGAGACCGTGACCATCGGGCACATCCTGACCCACCGGGGCGGGTTCCCCGAGACCCCCAAGTCCCTGCCGCCCTCGGACTGGCCCGACTGGGGCAAGGTCACCCAGGCCATGGAGCAGGCCCAGACCATCTACACCCCCGGCGAGACCCTGGCCTACCACCCCATCAACTACGGGTGGGTCATCGCCGAGATCGTCCGCCGGGTGGACGGTCGCACCTTCGACAGGTTCATCGCCGAGGAACTGGCCGCTCCTCTGGGTATGGCCGATACCTACGTGGGGCTGCCGCCCAGCCTGGCGGACCGGGTCTCGCCCATGCACCTGATGGAGAGCGACGCCGACCCCAGCGGTTACAGCGGCATCTTCAGCCAGTCCTCGGTGCTGCAGGCCGTCGTGCCCGGCGCCGGCGGCGTGGCCACGGCGGGAGACCTGGCCCGGTTCTACGCCATGATGGAACGGCAGGGCACCCTGGACGGAGCGACCATCGTCAGCCCTGAGACGGTGGCCGACGGCACCAAGTTCCTGGTGGAAGGGGTCGACAAGTCCACCGGCGCCTTCGCCCAGCGGTCGTTGGGCCTGGCCCTGGCCGACGAGCGCATGGGCAGGTCCACCGGCGACCCGTTGAAGACCTTCGGCCACGGCGGTGCGGGCACGTCCATCGGCTGGGCCGACTTGGATTCGGGACTGGCAGTGGGTTACATCACCAACGGCTTCCGGGGCAACGAGAATAACGTGGCCCGCTTGGCCGCCGTGTCCCAAGCCGTCCGCGACGCCTGCGACTAGTCCATCACCAGAACGCACTTGCCGGTGGTGGCGCCGTCGAAGTCCTGGAAGGCCTGTACCGCCTGGTCCAGGGGATAGCGGTGGGTGATCAACTTGTTCAGCGGGGCCTTGGTGTCCACGAAGAACCGCTCGATCTCGATCAACTCAGCCTTGCTGAACGTCCACGACCCGAAGATGGTCACCACCTTGAAGATGACATCCCGGTTGAAGTCGATCTCCGCCGGTCCGCCCACACCCACGTAGCAGCAGCGGGCGAAGGGCCGGAGACACTCGAGCACCTGCTGGCGGGCCGTTGGGTTGCCGGATGTCTCCAGGGACGCCGTGGCCCCCTGTCCTCCGGTGAGTTCCCTGATGGCCGCCACCGGGTCCGTCTGGGAGCTGTTGATCACATGTTCCGCGCCCAACTCCTTGGCCAATTCAAGCCGCTCCGGCACAACGTCCACCGCGATGACCGACGCGCCCATGGCCTTGGCGGACAGCGTCCCGCTCAAGCCCACCGGTCCCTGGCCAAACACCGCCACGGTGTCCCGGCCGGAGATCTCCATCTTCTTGAGACCGTTCCAAGCGGTGCCGGTGCCGCAGGAGATGGCCGCGCCCTCCTCGAAGGACAACTCCGGGTCCAGGTGCACCAGAGTCCGTGAAGGCACCAGGATGTAGTCGGCGTTGGCCCCGTGGCCCGTGCCGCCGCCGTAGGTGACCCGGCCCTGGGGGCAGAGCTGTTCGTACCCCATTGCACAGTTTTCACAGACGCCGCAGCCTGCGTAGTGATGGCAGATGACCCGGTCACCCAACTTGATGCCTGGAGGCGCGCCGTCGCCCAGCTCTTCGATCACCCCGCAGGGTTCGTGGCCGGTGATCATGCTCACCGGCTCAGACCCACGATAGCGGTGCAGGTCGGTGCCGCAGAGGCCCGAGGCCCGCACCTTCAAAACCGCCTCGCCCGGCCCGGCATGGGGGTCGGGAAATTCTCGAATCTCAGACTGCCGGTTCCCTGGAAATGTCACTCCGCGCATGGTGTCTCTCCTGTTTTGATTGCCGGACATTTTACCCGTCCCAGACATCCAGCGCACTGGAGGTTTAAAATTGCACCATGAAGATCAGACCCGAAGCCCCCGGAGATTTTCCAGAGATTCGAAGCCTGCACTTGGCGTCCTTCCCCGACGCCACCGAGGCCGACCTGGTGGAGCGGCTGCGGGATGACGGTGACGCGGTGATCTCCTTGGTTGCCATGGAGGGCGGCGTGGTCGTCGGACACGTGATGTTCTCCCGGATGACCGCGCCTTTCAAAGCACTGGGAATGGCCCCGGTGGCGGTACTGCCCGATCGGCGCAAGCAAGGGGTAGCAGCAACTCTGATCCAGACAGGGATCGCGCAGGCGCGCGAGGATGGTTGGGAAGGGATATTCGTGCTGGGAGAGCCCGACTACTACACCAGGTTCGGCTTCAGCGCGGAGCTGGCCGAGCCGTTCCAGTCCATATACGCCGGCCAGTATCTGATGGCGCTCAGCTTGCAGGGCAAGGCATTGCCCGCCGAGTCCGGCCAGATCGACTACGCACCGGCCTTCGATGGACTGTGATCAGCCCTCCGGAGACTCCTCCGGCGAGAAGGTGTAGCACCAGGCCTCGCCCTCCAGCACCGTCTCCCCGGTCTGTCGGGTGATGGTCATCTTGAGCTTGGTCACCGGCTTGGTGGCGTGCACCTCCAGTATCTCGCCCTCGGCGGTGATGGTGTCGCCGATGAACACCGGCGCGGTGTACTTGAAGTCCTGGCTCATGAAGACCGTGCCCGGGCCCGGCATATCCACGGCCACCAGGGCGTTCAGCAGCCCCGAGGTCAACCCTCCCTGGACCACCAGTTCCTTGAACTTTGTCTTAGCGGCGAAGTGCTCGTCGAAGTGCAGAGGGTTGTAGTCGCCGGTGATCTCGGCGTAGGTCTTCACGTCGTCGAAGGTGACAGTGCGGCTGCGGGTGGCCTTCTGGCCCACTTCAAGCTCCATCATGTCTCCAGGTGCAATGCGGGGTGTGTCTGAGGACCAATTCTACCCTTTGGAACGGGCCGTCACCATCTGCCATAATGGTCGCCATGCCCAACCCGACGCTCCACGACCGCTTCTACAATGCCCGGAACGACCCGTCCGTGGTGGTTATCGAGGGGTTCCACCCGTTGAAGCACGCCTTCCGGTTCGGAGCGGAGCTGTTGGAGGTGGTGAGTCCGGACCCATCTGCTCTGGCCGATCTGCAGTCCGAGTACGCCCCGGACATCAAGACACCCTTCAAGGACCTGGCGCAACCTGTGTCGGAAGAATTATTCGACAGACTGGCGCCGGTCAGGCCGCCGACGGGAGTGATGGCCATCGCCCGGCGTCCAGTGGTGGACCTGGCGGCCCTGCTGAGCAACAAGGCCCCCGTGCCGGTGGTGCTGCTGGAGAACCCCAGAAACCTGTTCAACATCGGCGCGGCGGTCCGGGCCAGCGCCGCCGCCGGGGCCGCGGGAGTCGTCAACACCGGCAATCTGGACCCGTGGAAGCCGGCGGCTCTGACCAGCGGGGTGGGACTGCAGTTCGCCATCCCCGTCGCCCAATCTGAATCATTGCCCCAGTGTGACCGGCCCCTGGTGGCCGTGGACCTGGGCGGTGAAACCCTCCCTGACTTTCACATTCCAGACCGGGCGCTGTTGGCCTTCGGCACCGAGCGTCAGGGCCTGAGCCAAGAACTGCTGGAGGTAGCTGACCACCGGGTGTCCATCCCCATGGAGAACGGAGTCTCCAGCCTGAACCTGGCAACTTCCGTGGCGGTTATTCTCTACCATTGGAAACTGGCCCAGCAGCCCTAACATCCCATTAACCCAAACACCAACGAGAGGTTTTGAAAATGAGCACCAGAGATCTGGTCGGATACGGCGCCAATCCCCCGGCGGTCCAGTGGCCCAACGGGGCCCGCATCGCAATTTCCCTGGTGGTGAACTATGAGGAGGGTTCCGAGTATTCCATCCTGGACGGCGACCCCCAGGGCGAAAGCGGCGGCGAGTCGCCCTCGCCCATGGGACCCGGCGAACGGGACCTGGCCAACGAGTCCTTCTTCGAGTACGGCAGCCGGGCCGGAGTCTGGCGTCTGATGCGCATCTTCGACAAGCACAACGTCAAAAGCACCTTCTTCGCCTGCGCCCTGGCCCTGGAACGAAACCCGGAAGTGGGGCCGGAGATCGTGCGGCGCGGCCACGAGGTGATGGGCCACGGCAACCGCTGGGAGGAGTACTACAAGATGGACCGGGACTCGGAGCGGGAGGCCATCCGCCAGGCGGTGGAGTCCATGGCCAAGACCACTGGCCAGCGGCCCATCGGCTGGTACACCCGCTACGGCCCCAGCCTGAACACCCGGGAGCTGGTGGTGGAAGAAGGTGGCTTCGAATACGACTCCAACGCCTATAACGACGACCTGCCCTACTACACCCAGGTCCACGGCAAGCCCTGGCTGGTGGTGCCCTACTCCCTGGAGGTCAACGACTTCAAGTTCTGGCGGGGCGAGTTGATCACCCCCGGCGATTTCTTCGAGGCGGCCAAGGCCAGTTTCGACATGCTGTACGAGGAGGGCGCCACCCGCCCCAAGATGATGTCCGTGGGACTCCACTGCCGAATCATCGGCAAGCCCTCCCGGGCCCACGCCCTGGACCGGTTCATCCAGTACGCCAAGGAGAAAGAGGGCGTCTGGTTCGCCCGCCGCGACCAGATCGCCCGCTGGTGGAAGGAACAGTACCCGGCCTAGATTCCCATCCTGCAGCCCTGGAGCGGACTATTGATAAAGCTGACTTCGGAAATGATCGACTTCGTGAACAACGCCAGGGAGAGCGGGAACCCCTGCATCGTGGCCACGGCCTCCGGCGACGGCACGCCCAATTGCGGCTACATCGGCACGGTCCTGGCCCTGGATGACACCTCTTTCGTGTACCGGGACCGCAGCGGAAACGACCCCCTGGAACACCTCGAGGACAATCCCAAGGTGGTGCTGCTCTTCCGCCACTCGGAGCAGGAGACGGGCTGGAAGTTCCGCTGTACCGCCACGGTCCATCGGGAAGGGCCGGTCTACGACGATTCCATCAACCGCCTCTTCCAGGCGGGCCTCATCACCGACCCGGAACTCAAGACGGCCGCCGTGGTGCTACGGGTCGACCAGATCCTGACCCTCTTTGGCGAGGTGCTGCAGGAGGGGGAGGAGGGGATGGAGTGGTAGGCGGCCACGCTCAAGGCTAGCCCGAAATTCACCCTCTGATTAACCCGAACGGGTGATTACCCAACGCGCAATGACACCCAGAATTGTAGGCGTCATGATGTATCAATTGAAAAGCTGCCTGAAGTGCCACGGAGACCTCGCCCAGTACGAGGATGACTGGCGCTGTCTCCAGTGCGGCCGTTACTACTATCTACCACCCACCCAAGAGTCCGCTCCCAGCCAAGCCGAGCCGGACTTGGTTACCGCCCACGTCCCTGAACAGGAGCACAGCCGCCGCCGGCCCGGGGGCATGGCCGGCAACAACCCCAACCGGTTCATCCAGAACCAGGAGTCCAAGAACAAAGAATGGCAGGCCCGGAACCAGGTGGTAATCAGCTATCTGGACCGGGGCTTCAAGGTTGCGAAGATCGCCCAGCTGACCGGTTCCTCCCCCAGGAACATCCGCTCGGTGCGCGAGCGGCTTACCGAGTTGGCCGTCAACTAGGGGCCACCGCAGCTAACCGTCTCCGAAGTCCGGCTCCCGCTTCTCCAAGAAGGCTGACATACCCTCATGGGGCGCCCGCGTGTTGAAGATTCGGGAGAACTCCTTGATGGTGAACTGGGCCGAGTCCTCTTCACCCAATTCCAGCCACTGGACCACTATATCCTTCTGGGACGCCAAGACGTCCCGGCTCATGCCCACGAACTGACCGGCCATCTCCTGGGCGGCGTCCATCAGCGATGCGGCGGGCACCACCCGGTCGACCATGCCCATGGCCAGGGCCTCCTGGGCGTTCACCGTCTCGCCGGTGAGCAGCAGGCGCCGGGCGCGGCCCAGCCCGATGGTAGGCGGCAGCAGAGAAGCCTCGATGACGGATGGAATCCCCACCCGGACCTCGGGGAGCCCCAGCACTGCGTCCTCGGTGGCGATGCGGATGTCGCAGGCCAATATCAGCTCCAAGGCGCCGCCCAGACACGGACCTTTGATGGCGGCCACGGTGGGCACGGCCATGGTCAGCAGTTTACGGGCCGGGCCGTGGAGGGCGGTTATGAATGACTCGGCGTCCGCCGGGGACAGGTCCTTCATCTGGTGCAGGTCCACACCCGCCGAGAATGCACGCTCGCCGGAACCGGCGAGGATGACTGCCCTGACGCTGCGGTCTGCCTCCAGTCGGTCCAACTCCGCCTTCAACGCCACAAAAGTCTCCCGCCCCAATAGGTTCAGCGGCCCCCGGCCCTCCAACTTGGTTACAACTACTCCCGGCTGCACTATCTCCGTGTCCGCCATCGGTCCTCCATGCCCCTTCGGTCGGGCAACATCAACTTGATAACTTTGACGTATAATACCGCCCGTATCTTAATCGCGCGCCAGCGACATCAATAGAAATCAAACATCCGGAGGCAAGCAAAGTGAAGCTGTTAGTGATAACCGGCGGACGACACCCCTACGAGGAGTCCACCCCCATCCTTGAGTCCTTCCTCAAGGCCGCGGGTCATGATGTGACCGTAACCGAGGACGAAGCGGCCCTGACCGACGCGGCCGGTATGAACTCCTACGACGCCTTGGTGTTCAACACCCGCCGCGAGAACGCCGCCGACTTCAAGGAACTGAAGCTGTCCGAGGCCGCTCAAAACGGTATCATCAATTATGTAAAGTCGGGCAAGGGTTTCGTCTGCCTGCACATCTCCGGCTGCGGGGCCGACTACTGGCCCGAGTTCGCCAATATCACCGGCGGCGGCTGGATAAGCGGCACCAGCTTCCACCCACCCTATGGCAACTTCACCGTCAACGTGACCAACTCTGCCCACGCCGGCGTTGCCGGGGTCTCCGACTTCAACACCGACGACGAACTGTACATGGGCATCGAATACAAGCCGGACAACGACGTGTTTTTGGCGGGTACTTCCGAGGAGGGCCCCTGGCCCTGGGGTCCGGACCGTGCTCCCACCAACATGCCCGCCGGCACCTTCCCCCTGGCCTGGACCCGCTCCTACGGGGAGGGCAAGGTGTTCACCCTGCTGCTGGGCCACGACGGCAAGAGCTTCCAGTCGCCCGAGTTCCAGAAGATGGTGCTTAACGGCGTCCAGTGGGCCACCGCCTAGAGATGC
>MDTE01161985.1_pt1 | contig 12563 bp, 6 predicted proteins | sample 811231 | NCBI WGS metagenome assembly MDTE01 (sample SAMN05326651, study PRJNA326480) | marine metagenome | isolation source: seawater | place: Indian Ocean: Red Sea | collected 2010
CCAAGAGAATCCAAGGTGGAGCGCAAGGAGGTGGGTGAGCAAAAGCGTCGTCTTCTTCAACTGGGTGAGGGCTGGTCGATTCATCTCCCGGATTCCGGCCGCTATCGCATTCGTATATCGGCCAGTGGCCTAGCTGCTTTCACCGGTAAGCTGCCGTACCTCTGCCTTTGGCACGAGCATCACAAACGCTCATTTCAGGGCAGGGTGCTCGATGCTGCAGAAGAGGCACCTGAGATCATCGAGTTTGAAGGCCTCTTTCCGGCAGGCCACTATCAAATCCGCAATCATGCCCGCACCATCAAACATGCCAATGGTGGGATTTCGATGTTTCTCAACGAGCTGATTGATGCGTCTCAGCCGGTGGCCTCGCTGCGAGGAGGGCATCGGTCTCCCTGGACCAAGGTGGTGGACGAAGAGGGGCGTCCGACCATGCCGCTTCTTTTGGTGGATTGGGCCGAGATTGAAGGCCCCCTGCTCCTTGCCAGCGACCTTGCCAAGCGAGAGGGTGTGGTGCCTGAGGAGGGACTGGGCCCGGAGGCGTGGCTGGCATCCTTGCAGGGTTTTGCCACCAGGGCCTGGCGTCGGCCGGTCGATCCGGCGCAAATCCAACCCTATATTGCGTTGATTGAGTCTGAGCAGGAGGCAGGGGAGTCCTTCAGGTCGGCCTATCGAACCGCCCTTTCGACCCTGCTCACCGCGCGTGGGTTTCTCTATCTGGAGGAAGGAGACCCTGAGACCAACCGCTCGCACCTCCAGGCTCATGAGTGGGCCAATCGCCTGTCGTACTTCTTGTGGAGTTCCATGCCCGATGCGGCACTCCTTGATGTGGCTCAAAGCGGTGCATGGACGACGCCCTCAGGTGTGGAAGCGCAAGTCCAGCGCATGTTTGAGGACCCGAAGATCGATCGGTTCTTGGAGAGTTTCCCTTCACAGTGGCTTCAGTTGCATCGTGTGGGCATGTTTGAACCCGATCCAGAGCTCTATCCCCGATACGGGCCGTGGCTGGAAGAGAGTATGATCCATGAGACCAAGGCTTATTTTGCCGAAATGTTTCGCGGCAACCATCCCATCGCTGAACTGGTGGACTCGGACTGGACTCTGCTCAATCCGCGCCTGGCAGAGCATTATCAACTGCCCGTGACCCATCCGACCGATTGGGCCCGAGTCGACTTGCCCCCTCATGCGTCTCGGGGAGGCATGCTGACCCATGCATCGATCCTTTCCTTGACTTCGGATGGCACTCGTCATCGACCGGTTCATCGAGGGGCTTGGCTCTCAGAGGTCATCCTGGCCACCAAGCCTTCCCCACCGCCCCCCAATGTGGACCCCCTCGAACCCGTCAGCGATGGCCAGCCCAAGATCACGATTCGAGATCAAATCCAGGCTCACGCCACTGATGCAAATTGCCGATCCTGCCATGCCAAGTTGGATCCACTCGGGTTGGCCTTTGAGCACTTCGATGCCATTGGCCGCTGGCGTGAGGTGGAATCGGTCCGCGGTGGCTCCGGGGATCTACCCAAGGTCGATGCCAGTGGAACGTTGGCCGATGGGCGATCCTTCCAGAATCATCAGGCATTCAAGAAGCTTTTGGTGGAAGACCCGAGAACCCTGGCTTTGGCCTTCATGGAGCAGCTGGCAACCTATGCCCTTCGACGCATGATCACAGTGGATGATATGGAAAGCATTGAGGCGATGGTGGATGCCCATGGCGATCATGCCTATCCCCTGCGAGATTTGATTCAGGAATTCATCCTCTCGGATTTGTTCGCTCGGCGATGAGGGAGGCATAGTTTGAGTCGATAACCTGTCGACTGAGGGCATTTTTGATAGGGTTCGATATCACTGATCAACATTTCGGATCTCTTAATGTAGGGCCTTTGCAAGTGTAATCCACCATTGACACGGGTTCTTCATAAACAGAAAATCCTATCCAACCCGATGATTTGGCGCCGCTTACACCTTTGTCTGATCCCATGGCTTGCCTGGGCTACTGGGGCTCAGGAGATCCTGAAAGTTGGGCTCGATCGTTATTGTCTCGACTGCCATGACAGCGAGTCTCGCAAGGGAGATCTCGACCTGGAATCCATGCTCTCCGCAGACCTGGGCCAGCAAATCGATCGATGGGAGCGGGTGGTGAGCAAATTACAGTCTCGTCAGATGCCTCCCCTGGGCAAAGATCGCCCCGATGAAGCGGGCTACCGTTCCATGCTCCAGACCTTGACCCGGCAACTGGATGCGCATGCAGCCGAACATCCCAATCCCGGGCGCACGGAAACCTTTCGTCGTCTGACCCGCACCGAGTATCGATACGCCATTGAGGACCTCCTTGGCCTCCATGTGGATACGACCCGATGGCTCCCCAGGGATGAGTCCAGTCATGGATTCGACAATGTGACCGTTGCCAATCTTTCACCGACCTTGCTCAATCGCTACATCACTGCCGCACAGCGCATCAGCCGCCTGGCCATGGGGGCCCGTGCGACCCAACCAGGAGGACAGACCTATCGCGTTCCTGCGGATGTCACGCAGGAATCTCATGTGGAAGGTTTGCCGGAAGGCACCCGAGGCGGCCTTTTGGTCCGTCATCATTTCACGCACGATGCCGAATATGAGTTTCAAGTGCGACTGGCGCGCGACCGAAATGAGGAGATCGAGGGTCTCAACGGCACCTACGCATTGGATCTGTTGATGGATGGTCATCTGGTGAAACGATTCTCCGTCGCTCCCCCGAAGGTTCGCATGGATTACGAGAGCGTTGATCGTGATCTGACCCTTCGGATCCCTGTCCAGGCAGGTCTTCACGAAGTAGGGGTGACTTTCGTCGATCATTCTGATGCGTTGCTGGAGCGCAAACGACGTCCCTACAGCGTGGCTTTCAACATGCACCGTCACCCTCGGCTCAGCCCTGCCATCTATCAGTTGAGTGTCAATGGACCGTTTGAAATTGAAGGGGCAGGGCGCACTCCCAGCCGAGAAAAATTACTCGGAGGAGCTTGGGCGTCCTCCACCAGCGGCCCGGAACAGGCAAGAGAGCGCTTGGCCTCCTTCATGCGCCAAGCCTACCGGCGCCCGGTGGGAGAAGAAGAACTGCATCAGCCCATGCAGTTCTATCAGGAAGCGAGCGGCTCACAGGGGCATGAGGCGGGCATGGAAGCGGCTCTGAGTGCTGTCCTGATCAGCCCGGATTTTCTCTTCAAGGTCGAACACGATCCCACCGAAGTGCCACCCAACACGCCTTATCGACTCAAGGATATCGAATTGGCTTCGCGCCTCTCCTTCATGCTTTGGAGTAGTGTACCCGACGAACCCTTGTTGGCATCGGCCGAACAGGGGCTCTTGCGCCAGCCTGATGAACTCGCCAAGCAGGTCAAGCGGATGTTGGCAGATCCCAGGTCAGCGCGTCTGGTCACCAACTTCGCCGATCAGTGGCTCTACTTGCGGAACCTGGAAAGCCTCACCCCGGATGCGAGACGCTTTCCCGACTTTGATGAAAACCTCCGTCAGGCCATGCGTCAGGAGACGGAATGGTTGTTTGAAGAGGTACTCCGAGAAAACCGCAGCGTGCTGGAGTTGATCCAGAGTGATCATACCTATCTCAACGAGCGCCTGGCCAGGCACTACGGCATCGAAGGAGTTCACGGCAATCATTTCCGAAAAGTTGCCCTCACCCCTCAAATGCATCGTGGTGGGTTGTTGCGACAGGGGAGCATTCTATCGGTGACCTCCTATGCCACCCGTACCTCACCGGTCCTGCGTGGCCATTGGATTCTGGACAATTTGCTTGGAGTGGCCACACCCCCTCCTCCTCCCGATGTGCCCGCCCTTGAGGAGTCGGTGGTGGATGCTTCGCTGCCCGTGCGGGAGCGATTGATGGAGCATCGTGCCAATCCGGCCTGTGCCAGCTGCCACGACGTGATGGACCCGATCGGCTTCTCGCTGGAGCATTACGATGCAGTGGGCCGATGGCGCGAGCGAGAGGGCGCCCGGTCTGTCGATGCCTCCGGTGGATTTCCCGATGGCAGCACCTTCACAGGAGTGGAAGGATTGGAGAAGGTGCTGGTGGATCGACCTGAACTGTTTGTCGGAACGATGGTTTCCAAACTCCTGACCTTTGCGCTTGGCAGAGGCATCGAACCCAGCGATGCCCCGGCGATTCGCAAGATCCTCCTGGAGGCAGAAAAAGATGACTTTCGATTCCATTCCGTGATACAGTTCATCACTCAGAGTCAACCCTTTCAGTATAGAAAGACCCGACCATGATCCTGACCCAAAAAGCACTGCCAAGACGCACCTTCCTGAGAACCGTCGGAGCCACGATGGCCCTTCCGATGCTCGATGCCATGATTCCCGCCGCCACGGCTGCTTCCAAGACGCCACTGGGTCAAGCCAAGCGGCTCGGGTTTGTCTTCATGCCCATGGGGTGCGATGAATCTCGCTGGACCCCGGGCAGTGAAGGAGATCTTTCGCAACTCTCCCCCATCCTGCAATCGCTCGAGCCGGTCAAGGACCAGTTGAGCGTGCTGACCAATATGGAGCTGGCCAACGCCTATCCCGGTTCGCATGCGACCTCCAACTCCTCCTTCCTGAGTGCTGCCAAGGCCCGACACACCGAAGGCAATGATTATTACCTGGGCACCACGGTGGATCAGGTGGCGGCGAAGCAGCTGGGGCTGCACACTCAGTTGCCTTCGCTGGAGCTCTCCATGGATTTGATGCAAACCGTGGGTCAGTGCGACAATGGCTATGCCTGCGTGTATCAAAACAATCTTTCCTGGTCGACGCCCACCACGCCACTGCCAGCCGAGGCGCATCCTCGCATGGTCTTTGAGTCTCTCTTTGGCGATGGTGGAAGCGCGCAGGAGCGACAGGCAGCCCTGAAGGAGCGAGCCAGTCTGCTGGATGCCTTTCGCCAGGATGTGGCTCGTCTCAAGCGCGATCTGGGCGCGGCGGATCGAGCCCGTATGGATGATTATCTCGAGACCATTCGTGAGGTCGAACGCCGCATCCAACAGGCCGAGGCCTCAGCAGGAGATCATCCGTTGCCGGACCTGGACCGACCCATCGGCGTGCCGGCCGCTTATGCGGACCATGCCCGTCTCATGTTCGATCTTCAGTGTCTGGCCTATCAGGGAGATGTCACCCGTGTGATCACCTTTCAATTGGCCCGAGAGACCAGCAATCGTACTTACCCCGAGATAGGCGTCCCGGATCCCCATCATCCGCTTTCTCATCACGGCAACGATCCCGACAAGATCGCTCGTATGGCCAAGATTAACCAGTTCCATGTTTCCCTCTTCTCGGAGTATGTTCAAAAACTCAAGGCCACACCCGATGGGGACGGCTCCTTGTTGGACAGTACGCTGCTGCTCTACGGAAGTGGCATTGGCAACCCCAACATCCATGACCACACCAATCTTCCGACCTTGGTGGCCGGTGGAGCTGCCACGGGCATGCGGGGCCATCGACATATTCGCTATCACCAGCCGACACCGCTGGCCAATCTGCACTTGAGCCTTCTGGATCGTGTTGGGGTGCGGTTGGATGCCTTTGCCGATAGCGATGGTAAGCTGGAAGAACTCTTCCCGTTCTCGGTGTGATGAAGGCGCTGGTGCTCTTGCTGTGGATCTCGCCGCTGATCACGGAGGCGGCCTCGCCCGTGATGGAAGCGGTGCGCCAGCAGGCCCCTGGACAACTCAAGGCCTTGTTGGATGGAGGTGCGGACCCCAACGAGGTTCAGCCTGACGGGAGCACGGCCCTTCACCTGGCAGCTCTCCAGGGAGATGCCCTTTCGGCTCAGTATTTGATCGAGGCTCATGCCAACGTGACGGCGGTCAATCGCTATGGCGTGAGCGCACTCTGGCTGGCTTCCCGCAATGGAGACGCACCCATGGTGCAGCAGTTGCTGACGGCAGGAGCCGACCCGGATACGCGTCAGACAGGCGGCCAGACGGCCCTGATGGCTGCGGCGCGCTCAGGCTCCCTCAAGGCGGTGGAGGCCTTGTATGAGAGGGGAGCAGATCTGGACGCCCGAGAGGACCGGGGCCAGACAGCGATGATGTGGGCTGCAGCTCATGGGCATGCTGAAGTTGTCTCTTGGCTGGTGGCACAAGGCGCTGATTTTCGCCAGCCCCTGCGAGGGGGTTTTACCCCATTTACCTTCGCCATTCGCGAGGGCAAGATGGATGTGGTGCGGGTGCTGCTTGAGGCGGGGGTGGATGTCAATGAGACCATGTCACCCGAAAAACGGAATGGCCGCAGCGTTCCCAGGGGGATGACCCCTCTTCTCATGGCGGTTGAAAATGGTCACTTTGAGATGGCCATCTCACTGGTTGAGGCCGGGGCGCGCCCCAATGACACTTCGGCGGGATACGCTGCCTTGCACGCCATCAGCTGGGTGCGTAAACCCGATCATGGGGAAGGGGTCAACGGGATGCCACCTCCGGATACGACCGGAGGCCTGAGCTCACTCGACTTCGTGCGCCAGCTCGTGGAAAGGGGTGCCGACGTGAACCTTCCTCATCCCAAGGCAGGTGCGGGTCTGGGTGCCTTGAACAAGACGGGAGCAACGCCCTTTCTCCTGGCGGCACGCACGGCGGATCTGGCCCTCCTCAAACTCCTGCATGCGCTCGGTGCCGATCCCTCCATCCTGACCGTGGATGAAGTGACGCCCCTGATTGCCGCAGCGGGTCTGGGCACCCTGGCAGCAGGGGAGGTGGCCGGTACGGAGTCAGAAGTGTTGGAGGCACTCGACTGGTTGATCTCGATCGGCGAAGACGTCAACGCCGTGGATGCCAATGGAGAAACAGCCATGCACGCTGCCGCCTACAAGAATCTTCCCAAGGTCGTGACTTTCCTGGCCGATCGCGGCGCTCGTGTCGATGTCTGGAATCAACCCGACAAACACGGATGGACACCCCTGCTGATTGCCGAGGGCTTTCGTCCGGGGAATTTCAAACCCTCCTTCGAGACCATCGACGCCATTCATGAAGTGATGGCGGCCAGTGGGCTGAGGCCACCACCCCTGACCAATCCGGACGGGGTGAACAACAGTGACTTCGGACCAAGGAATCGCAAGTATCAGGCCGTGCCCAACCCCTGATGGGAATGTTGTTTCGATTAATTTCTTTCTGTGCCTCCTACCGCACCCGTTGATTAATAATATTACCTATGAAAACCAACTTGCTGCTAATGTTGACCTATGCTGCTACCTTATGGCTTTGCCAGCAGGCCTGGGTCTCTCAGGCTCAAAACCCCTCCCAGGATTACCCCGTCCTCGCACCGCCCGCCTCGATGAAGGCGCCCGACTTCTACAGCAAGTATGTCGATGCCAAAGGCTATCCGGTGCTGGCCTCCGATCAGGTCGATGATTACGCGGTCAAGGAAGCTGCCTATCTGATCGATCGCATGTTGCTCAAAAGGCCGGACATCAAGGAGGCAATGGTGGAGAGTGGATCCCGGATGGTGATTCTGGCCCACAACGAGTTCACCACCGATCTCCCCGAATTCGCGCACTTTACTCCCAAGGATTTCTGGGATGCCCGAGCCCGAGGGACGGGTGGCTCTGCCACCGATCCTTACTGCAGTTGTGGGGAAGAAAACCTTCTGGGTTATGAGGGGGATCCCTATCAGGCCGAGAACATTCTCATTCATGAATTCGCGCACAACATCCACCTGCGGGGCATGCCCAAGGTGGATCCGACCTTTGATGGTCGGCTCAAGAAAGCCTACGAAGCGGCGATGGCCAAAGACCTCTGGAAAGGCAAATATGCTTCAGTCAATCATCATGAATATTTTGCCGAGGGCGTTCAGTCCTGGTTTGACAACAACCGACCTCCCGATCATGACCACAATCATGTCGACACCCGCAAGGAGCTCTGGGATTACGACCCAGCCCTGGCGGCCCTGTGTGAGGAAGTTTTCCGGGATACGGTGTTGACCTACACCAAACCTGCCATGCGCCTCACGGGCCACCTTGAGGGCTATGATCCCTCCAAGGCCCCTGCCTTTGAATGGCCTTCCAGGTTGGATGAGGTGCGTCACGCCATTCGAGAAAAAGCTCGAGCACGTGGAAAGGATTCTGATGCATCAGACAAGGAATAAGTCATCGATCTTGGATACTTTTCTCCCGGTAGGATGCTGGTGGTTGGCAACGGGGCTTCTGTGGTTGGGAGGGGGACGCATCGCGGCTGAGAGTATCCAGGCCAAGCTGCTCGAGGTGCGGAAAATCTGGGATGCCGCACCCCACAATGCCTTCACCGATCTGGAGTACTACAAGGGCCAATGGTTCTGCGCATTCCGGGAAGGATCGGGGCATGCTCAGAAGGGCGATTATGGCAAGGTGCGCATCCTTTATTCCAAAGAGGGTGAAGCATGGGAATCAGCAGGACTGTTGGAAAGCGAAGGCCTGGACTTGCGAGACGCCAAGCTCTCCATCACCCCGGGGGGGGAGCTGCTGCTCAATTCGGTGGAGTATGATGTGGATCGCCAGGACGCGCAGCGCCGCAACAATCAATCCGTGGTCTTTCTCTCCTCCAATGGAATGGACTGGAGCCCGCCGCGACGCGTGGCGGACTTTGGCTACTGGCTCTGGCAGACCACGTGGAAGGGGCATCAGGGCCTTGCGCTGGGTTATCAGTGGGGAGCGCAGGATCGGACCCGCCTCTACCGCACCACCGATGGCCGGGAGTACGAACTCTGGATCGATCATCTCAGACCTCCGGGGGATAAAAGCAATGAACACGCCATGGTCTTTACGGCCGATGAAAGGGCCATCATGCTCTTGCGGAGGGATCACGCCGGTGAGTTTGCCAGTGAACAAAGCGCCCGGGCGCTGCTCGGCAAAGCTGCTCCGCCATATCGTGATTGGGAATGGCAGCGCCTGAATGTCAAGGTGGGCGGGCCTTCCCTGTGTCTGCTCTCCAGCGGACACCTTCTGGCCGCAGTGCGACGCTATCCGCAGGCCGATGGCACCCGATGGCAGGAACAGTGGACGGAGCTTGGGTGGATTGATGTCGAAGAGGCTCACTACCATCCCTTGCTCAAGCTCCCCAGTGGGGGCGACTCCAGTTATCCCGGCATGGTGATGCACAACGGCCTTCTGTGGATGAGCTACTACAGCAGCCACGAAGGCAAGACCTCCATTTATCTCGCCAAGATTGCGTTGGAATTGCCCTAAGGGAGCCTCGTTCAGTGGATGGCGCATTGCCATGAGAACGCTTTCTGCGCTATCACCTTTCCATGAACCAAACCATTCAGATTCTCGGCAAGGGGGTGGCCTTGATCCTTCTCCTGGCCTGCGTGCTTTCCTCCATCATCCTGGGGCGTTCGCTGCAGCAAATGCGCAAGGATCAGGAGGGCATTCTGGTCAAGGGAGTGGCCGAAATGGAAATCGTTTCCGATCTGGCCATGTGGAACTCTTCGATCTCCATTCGATCTTTGGATTTGGCCCAAGGCTACGCCTTACTGGGAGAGCAGACCCAACAGGCTCTGGATTACCTGAAAGATCAAGGTATCGAGGAAACTCAAATCGAGCTGGCCACCATTTCGGTCTCGACCTCCTACAAGCGGGACGCCCGGGGTGCCCAGACTTCCGAGATTGATCATTACTCCCTGAGTCAACGCATCACCGTCGAATCCACCGATGTCGCGCTGATCAAGCAGCTCTCGAAGGATGCCTCGATACTCATTAGTCGGGGCCTGGGCTTTGCTTCCTACGCCCCCGATTTTTACTTCACCGGTCTGGAGCCTCTGAAACTGGATCTGTTGGAACAAGCCTCGGCCAACGCGCGTCTCCGCGCCGATCGACTGGCCACCAGTACGGGCAGTCGGGTCAAGGGGATTGTCTCTGCTTCTCAAGGGGTGTTTCAGATCACCGGGCCTCATTCGACCGAAACTTCGGGAGGGGGTCTCTATGATACCAGCACCATCGACAAGAAGGTGCGGGCCGTGGTCACCATGAAATTCAAGCTCGATTAGCACTGGCGTGTCGCTTTTTGGCTACTGATGATTTCGTTTGTTTCACTTTTGTTTTATTTGTGCTGAATCTTGCATGGAAGATGCTTTCATTGACCCTGATGACGATCCGAAAACCTCTTTTTCTTGTGGCATCGCTGTGGCTGGTGGTGGTGGCGGGTGTCTCAAACGCTCGTTCTGCAACGCTCATCCCTACCGGAGCGACCTGGTCCTACTGGCCCGGTGAGGAGGCTCCTTCGCTCCAGGCACCCTTTTGGGTGGAAGCGAACTTTTCGGATGCCAACTGGCAAGAGGGGCCCGCTCCTTTTCGGTATGGAGACGGGGAGGGAGGCACCCTCATCGAAGGCATGCAGAACACCTACTCCACCTTCTTCATTCGTCGTTCCTTTCAGGTGGCTGCCCCGGACCAGATAGAGGCACTGACCCTGCACATTGACTACGATGATGGTTTTGCCCTGTGGATCAATGGTCGACGGGTGCGCTCGGCCAATGCTCCCAACGCCATTCAACTCGACAGCTTGGCCACCGGCAGCCATGAGTCGGGAGCGTTTGAAACGTTTTCCCTGGATGCGGGCATCGAGCACCTGGTGCCGGGTCGCAACATCGTTGCCATCCAAGGTTTCAACACCACCCTGGGAAGCAGCGACTTCGTGCTACACCCCGAACTCGTTTACGAGGGTCTGGATGCGGAAGCACCCGTGGTCATTGCGGTGGATCCGGCTCCCGGTCTGGTGGAGGATTTTCGTGAAGTGACCGTGCAATTTTCCGAACCGGTTCAGGGAGTGGAAGCCCGCGATTTGACCCTCAACGGTGTTCCGGCTCAGAGCTTGAGCGGTCGCGGAGATACTTGGCGCTTTGGTTTCGCACCGCCCGAACCCGGGAGTCTGACCCTGAGGTGGGAGCAGGAAACCGGTATCACCGATCTGGCCCGAACTCCCAATCCCTTTGATGGGCAAGCCGCCTCGGAAACCCGTCTCTACCAACTGCTCGATGAAAACGCACCCCACATCATCGATATCTTTCCCCGGCCCGGTCAGGCACTCAGCGCCTGCTCTTCGGTACGTTTACTTTTTTCCGAACCCATCCATGGCCTGGACCCCGGCGACCTTCTGCTCAACGGCCAGACCGCAACCTCGGTGGTCGGCACCGGTGCCGGGCCCTATCAACTCTTCTTTGCTCCTTCGGAGGAAGGCGAGGCTCAGTTGACCTGGAGCCCTCAGCACGGAGTGGAAGATCTGGCTGCCGAGCCCAATGCCCTGCAGCCGGAATCCTGGAGCTACACCGTTGATGCGCGTGTGCGCTACCAGGGAGTGGTGGTTTCTGAAATCCTGGCCTCCAACCAAAACGGTCTGACCGACGACGACCGTGAGCGGGTGGACTGGATCGAGTTGCACAACATCAACCCCTTTGCCGTGGATCTCAGCGGGTGGTCCCTGAGTGATGACCCCAACCTCCCTGGTAAGTGGGTCTTTGATTCGAACCAAATCGAACCAGGTGGCTACCTGTTGGTTCATGCCTCGGCCAAGGACCGTCCCAACGCGCGCCTTGGAGGCTCTCCGCACACCAACTTTCAACTCAGTCGAGTGGGTGAGTTTCTCGGCCTTTTCAGCCCCGAACTTCCACGTCAGCGGGTCAGCGATCTGGGTGATCGATTTCCTGAACAACGGATGGATTTCAGCTACGGCCGTAGCTCTGATGGAGCACTGGGTTACTTTGCCGAGCCGACCCCCGGTGCTCCCAATACGTCGAACCAGCTCAGCGAAATGCTGCCTGAGCCCGGGTTCAGCGCGCCAAGGGGTTTCTATCAGGGGCCGGTCACTCTGGTCCTGACCACGGCCGTGCCCGAGGCTCAGATTCGCTATACCCTCGACAAATCCGAACCCACCGCCTCCCAGGGCCTGGTGTATGATGGGCCCATCACCTTGAGTCGAAGCACGGCAGTGCGTGCGGCGCTTTTCAAACCGGGCTTTCTTCCCTCTGAAACGGTGACCCATTCTTACATGATCGATGTCAGAGTGCGGCGTCAGGGGCTGCCCGTGCTCTCCCTGGTGACCGATCAGGAAAACCTTTTTGGTCGCACCGGTATCATGGAGACCAACCCGCGGAACACCAGCAAGCGAGGACGCGCCTGGGAGCGACCGGTGTCAGTGGAGTACTTTCTTGCCGATGGGACTTCGGTTTTTCAGATCGATGCCGGTCTCCGGATTCAGGGCGGCAACTACGTACGCGATCGCTACAATCCCAATGGAGGGCTTCCCTTCAGCAAGTACTCCTTCCGTCTCTATTTCAGGGGTGACTACGGTGCTTCTGAATTGACCTACCCGCTCATTCCGCGCTCTCCGGCCACTGCTTACAAGCAAATCGTTCTTCGAGCTGGCATGAATGACCATTCCGATCCTTTTGTGGTCGATGAGTTGGTGCGACGACTTTCCGGCGACATGGGGCAGGTTTCCAGTCAGGGCATGCAAGTGGCCCTTTACATCAATGGGGCCTACAAAGGATATTACAATCCCACCGAGCGCATCGATGAAGACTTTCTGGATACCTGGCAGGGAGGGCAGGGGGCCTACGACATCATTGCCCAATTCGGA
>MDTE01035571.1_pt1 | contig 12562 bp, 11 predicted proteins | sample 811231 | NCBI WGS metagenome assembly MDTE01 (sample SAMN05326651, study PRJNA326480) | marine metagenome | isolation source: seawater | place: Indian Ocean: Red Sea | collected 2010
ATGTTTAGAAAAAAATATTAAAAATAAAAAAAATGTATTAATTTACAATAATTCTTTGGGTCCTGAAAATAAAGTCGATAAATTATATATTAATTCTGAAACAGGTGATTCTTCACTTGAGAAAATTATTACTAATGAAACGATTGAAACCCAAACAATAACGCTTGATTCTTTAACTCTAAATAAAATAAAATTGTTAAAGATAGACGCAGAAGGAAGTGAAATAGAAGTTTTAAAAGGTGGACTAAATACTTTAGAAAAAGTAGAGTTTATTGCTGTTGATATGGGACCTGAGAAGGGACTACATTCTCTGAACACTGTTTCAGAAGTGACAAATTTTTTATTGAAAAATAACTTTGAACTTCTCAATTTCAACCCAGAAAGAGTCGTAGGCCTTTTCAAAAATAAAAATATGGTAAATGTTGAAACTAAATAACTTATTTTATAATTTATTTTCTTTAGTTACTTTTATTGGATCTTATTTTTTAGGTTATTTTTATTATAATTCAAACACAGGTCTTGACTTCAAGCGATATTTTTTAAATATTCAATTTTTAAATGGAAAAAATGTTGAAATACTTGACTCACAAGGAACTGCATATTTTTATATTATTTCTAAATATATTTATTTTTTAAAAGGTAATTTATTTAACGAATATTCAATAAATGACGCGATACAGTCTGTTAATTTTATATTTTATTTAATAGGAGTTTTAGGTTTATATCGTTTATTAGTCATAAAGGGGATTAAAAAAAATGACATATTATATTCTTTATCAATATTAAATTTTTTACCTACTGGTTTTTACTTTAGGTTAACTATGAAGCCAGAGGTTATGGCGTTTGCAATTTTACCCTGGTTGATAATATTTATAAACAAATATTTATTGAATAAAAACAATAAAAATATCTTCGCACTTACTCTAATCTCTTCATTCATACTTACCTTAAAAGCCTCAATTACAGGTATGATATTTTTAATAATTTTTGTGTACTACTTTGATGAATTTAAAAAAATAAAAAATCATACTTTTTTAATTTTTTGTGTTTCAACAAGTGCAGGTGTTCTTACATTTTTAAATTATTTTATAACTAATAGGTGGTTATTTTCACGACCATATCAAAATGTAGACTCCCTAAGAGATAGGTGGGACAACAAAGCTACTTTAGATATTTTTTATAACATCGATTTTCAAAATTTGCTTGAAAATCCATTTAAACACTTACATGCAGATAGTTTAATCTCAATAACACTCATTGATACTTTGAGTGATTATTTTACATTTTTTTGGAATCATAATGAAATAGGTAACTATTTTGCTTTAAATAGAATTGAATTTAGTGACAATTTTTTAATTCAAGCTTTTTTACCACAATATATTTCAATTATCTTTACTGCAATTTTCTATTTAGTTACAACTTATTTGTTTTTCAAAAAAAATTTTTTAAGCAAAGATTTAATTTTTCCGCATTTAGGTTTGGTTATTTTAGCAATTAACTCTTTAGGAATACCCAGCACAAACTTTGACCCTACTACTGGAGATATATTTAAAGTTCATTATTATTCTTTTTTATTTGCTTATTCATTCGTTTTTTTATTAACTTATTTTATAAACAAGTATTCATCAATGAAAATATTATTTATTTTTTTAATTCCAATTTTTTTATTAGCAATGGGCTTTCCAAAGAGTCAAATAAATAATTTTCAAGAAGATAGAAATATTAGAATTGAAAATTCAGAGTTTTGTCAAATTTTTTCTATAATTGAAGACTTAAATTGCAGTTAGAAATTTTTTATAGATATTTAAATAATTTTAATTTTAAATTCACTAAATTGAGTAAAATTTTTTAAATGAACAATTCTATGAACAAAGAAATAAGTGTGATAGTGCCTTTTTATAATGAAGAAAAGTTCATAGAACAATCTATTTCACGACTCATAGATACAAATCTATTCAAAAATATAATTTTGGTTAATGACAAGTCAAGTGATACTAGTGGTCAAATTGCAGAGAAGATCTGTAAACAATTTGACTTTATTGAATTAATAAATTTAGATAATCAAAAAGGTAAAGGTAATGCTATTAGAGTTGGGTTGGACTATGTCAAAACCAGTCATTTAATTATTCATGATGCAGATTTAGAATATTTTCCATCAGATATTCCTGAAATGTTTGATGCTGCTAAAAAAAACCCATCATGTTTAGTGATCGGATCAAGAACAATTGGCAAAAAAAATAGAAATAATAGATATAAGATTACTTATTACGGAAATAAAATTTTGACTTATTTCTTTTCTTTAATAAATTTTTATAAGGTTTCTGATATTGCAAGCTGTTACTGGCTTATTGAAACTGAAGTGTTGAAAAATTTAGATATAAAGGAAAAAGGTTTTGCTATTGAAGTAGAAGTTCTTTCAAAATTTTTGCGAGGAGGGAACAAAATATTTGAAGTTCCAATAAATTATGATGGAAGGCTATATAGTGAAGGAAAAAAAATTAAATTAAAAGATGGTATCTCTATATTTACCAAAATCATAAAATATTCTAGATTACTTAGCATTTTCAAATTTTGAAAACCTACTTATTAAAGATAGAAATATTAAATGAAAACAACTGATTATGTATCTATATGATGATTCAAACTCAACATTTCTCCAATACGATATATAAAGTAAATTTACTAATATGTAATTTAACAAAACAACAAAAAACAACAATTCATCAGTTTGTAAATTTACTTTATATTTATATAAATTTACAAAATTTAGAATTAAAAATCCCAGAACCATATACGTAGTAGGTTTATCAATTAAAAATTGTTCAAATATATTTCTAACATTTGTAAAGTTCAAGTCTCTTAAATATATAAAATCTAATAACAAGTCTCTGAAATCTATTTCAGATGTGTATGCAACACTTTGTAGCTGTGAGAAGTAAATCTTCTGATAAAAAAGATTAAAACTATAGATAACAAAACTGCCCAAAAGAAATACATTTTTTCTTAATAGGAAAACACTAGAAATTATTAACATCATTGAAATTATTGATATAAAGTTTTTTGTTAAAACCATCCCACCAAAACTAACAAAGAATAAAAAAGATTTTATATCGTTTCTTTTATGCATTTGAATAAAGTTGTACAAATATACACTTATTAGAAAACTTACAATCCCTTCTATCATTAAGGAATTTAACATTAAATACTCTAGCCAATCATTATTGATCATTATTGCAATAAAAAAAATTGAGGAAGCTATTTTGTTTTTTTTTGAAATTTTTAAGTCACTAATAAGCAAAATAGTAAAGGTTAGAAATAGATAAGAATTAATTTGTATAAATTGAAAATTTTCGAGATTAAATCCTATCTCTAACATTAGAGCTTGAATATAGCTAGGAAGTAAGCCCTGACCTTCAATTAAATTATTTTCAAGAGCATAAAAGTAGTTTTCCTCAAATATCATACTTGCAATGCCAAACCATTGAGCTGGGACATCAGTATTCAATTCTTGATAATTGGAATTGTTTGCTATTTCAGCAAAAAAGAGGGAATTAAATGTTCTGTATACGAAAAAAAGTAAAAGAATTTTAGTAATTTCAACAATATTTTTTGTTTTATAAATTATCAAAACACACCATAAAAGAGAGACAAACATGAATGTAAATTTAAAATTAAAATTTTTACTAATAAACAAAAGCACTGTGTCAAATATAAAATAACTTGTTAAAAACAACACGAGACCAATGGATTTTCCACCAAGTAAATATTGGCTATTTAAAACATTTGATAAATAAATAAAAAACAAAGTTCCAAGAATGAAAGACCCAAATTTTGCAAAACTTATCTCATTCAAAATTTTAAGATTAGTTTCATCAAAAATATTTAATAAGGTATTAATAATTACTGGTAGAAAAAAAACAATTAACAAATTACTTTTAATGAAGTTAATTATTTTGTATTTATTATTTGTCATAAAATGAGAATACTACTTTGATTCTATTTATAAAAAAACAAAACATAATTACACAGATTTAGTTATTGAGATTGATTAAAGATAACTAAATGGCTAAGTGTTTAATTATCTGAGGTTCCAAAAATAAGTTTAAAATAAATAAAAAGAATTTTATAAAGGATTCATATCAATTTCATAATTATCTGAGTTTAATGATTTTATAGAGTTGAAAACACAAATGCTAGATCTGTGAACACCATCGGTAATAATGTATATTGTTTTATTGCCGTATTGATATGGATGTAATGAAATCTTGTAATTTTCTAATAACTTAATATCAAAATTTTCAATTAAATATTTAAATTTGGATAAAGAATGTTCTTTTTGATTTGTAATTTCAATATAATTTTTGTAAATTTCTGTGTATATCCCAGGAAAATTTAAATATTTGCTATGTAAAGAGTCTTTTATATTTACAACCATAAATTTTGTTTGATAAATGAAAAAAGAGTTCTTTATTTTTTTTTGTTTGAAAATTATTTCATTTTGAAATAATTTAGTGTCTAGTGATTTGGCTCCTTTATATTTGTATGGGTGCCTTGCGTAGATATCTTCAAATAAAATTTCTTGATTCATTACATAGAATTTTAATTATAAAAATAATTATATCTTTATAATTCTCGTAAAAATAGGTATATAAGATTCATTTACTAAAAGCCTTCCAATCATAGCAAAGGCCCTATGCCTACCACTTGTTAAAGCACCATTTGTAATTTCTAAAGGACTGTTCTTAAACATTTCTTCAATTTCATCGTCATGCATATCCTCAAGAGACTGAAAATATTCTTTGGAGTAGAGGGCTGTATTATGTTTTTCATTTATGTACTCGTTTGCTTTTTTGTAAGCAATGACGTTTTTTTTAAATCTAAAAATTAATGGATAAATGTAAAAATTGTTTCCAGATAGCCAAAATTTTTTATTTAAGTGTATAGGTTCTTCAAAACTTGTTGAGGTGTCGGTTTCAATAATAGAATTTAGCTTACTGTCGAGTAAACCGGGACTTTTAAAGTAATCTAAAATATCTCTAACTTTTAAATTTTTTTTATTATTTGTTACCAAATCAAGATGAGGCTTTCTAAGTAGCCAATTAATAGACTTTTTATCTTCGATATATACATTAAGAAACTCATCGTAACTTAATTTTTTATATTCTATTAATTTTTGACTTTCTTGGGTATTAATAAATTTAAAAATTGTATTTTTTAAATAATTCTTATTAAAAATAATATTCCTATAAAAAAAAAGTTTTTGATATTTTGATACAATTCTTGGACCATTAATTTGAAGATTGTTAATATTTAAATTTTTTGATTTTAAGTTAAGCAGAAAGGGAGCATAACTAAATATTATTTTTATAATTTTCTTATCTTTTATCAAATGTATTTTTCTTTGGCTTAACTTTATTAATGAATATTGATTACTAATTAAATCATTAAGACTATCAAGTATAGTTTTTCTTTCATTAGGTTTTAAAATTATGCATTCATAAGATCTTTCGTTGTCAAATAATTTTTTTGAATGGAATGCCTGAAAAGTTAAATCATCAAGAAAAAAATCAATATTCTTGTTTATTAGATAATTTATGAAGTCTTTTATTGAACTGCTGCTATCTTTATTTAAATTTTCTGTAGTTTTTAAATTATGCCAGTATGCTTTATTTAAAAAATAATCTAATTCATCAAAATCTGTTACAAGTTCACTTATTTTATTTAATTTCATAACGAGTTTTCAAAAATTCTTCTGCATTATTTGGGATTTTAAACTCAATATTTTCAAAATTTAAAGTGCTAAATTTTGAATAATATTTCTTAGAGAACTTTTTATTGCCATACCCTATTGTGAGCAAATAATTTTTGAATAAGCAAATATCAATGTAACGATACATCCTACAGACAGAAATCATACTGTCATTTATCCTTATTATTTCAAAGCCGTTTTTATTGAATGTGTCATCTAAGCCTATTATTTTTTTTCTATCTTTGTAATAAACTCCGATATCATCATCATGATCGCTTGGATCAAGACAGTTGTTTTTAAAGATATGATTTAAAGTCTGTCCCTCTAGGAAAAAGAAAATATTATTTTTTTGTAAAATGTCATTAATTATTGATAAATTGTCGATTCTAATTTCTAAAGATTCGGAAGGGTCTTTTGTTGACCAATATTTTTTATTTTTTTCAAAATCTTGATTTTGCCAAAGGTTTTTGTTCATTTTAAATAAGGTATTAAATAATATTAATAGGTTTTAAGAATTTAAAAGTTTAGATTTTATTAATAAAAAATTGTTAAAGTTTTACTATATGAAAAACCTCCAAAATAAAAATAACAAACAAAAAATTATATTTTATGGACGTCCAGATGGATTAGGAAATAGATATGAAGAGCTTCTTTTACTATCTAATTACGCAGTTGAAAATAATCTTTATTTTAAATACTTTTGGAATAACACAGGAAAGTGGAAGTATACAAATAAATTTTCTGCTAAAAATATTGAAATTGTAGAAGTGGACTATGTTAGAAAATGGCCGACTAATAATTTTGAAAGTACAAAATATTGGAGAGATTACATTTCAACAAATGATATATTCCATAACAACAATGTAACACTTGATTTGAATCTTCAAGAAACTCAGAATAAATATATTGGTGTCCTTGCAAGAGGTAGTGATAGAATTGTAAATAATAATGAACTTCTTCCTCCAGGATTCCAAAATTTTGAAGATGTAAAAAGAAGTATTAAATTAACTAAAGAATATTTAATTTCAAAAAAAGAACAACTACCGATTGTCATATTTTCAGAAGATAAAGAATTAAAAAAATATGTTTCAACTGAATTAAAACAGTTTAAACAAATTACGTTGCCACAGATTTCTTCAATTGAACAGGCATATCAAGATTTGATAAACTTACTTGCTGCAAAAGAAATAATTCTTTGTAGTAAGTTTTCTTCATTTGCGCTCACTGCTGGATTAATCAGTAATAAGAAAGTAATAAAATTTTATTCATATTCACACCCTTTACTAAATAGATGGAAAAATGAATATATAAATTTTCCATTTGAAAAAGATCAGGTTGATTATAAGACACTTGACTTACCAAAATTTACAAATGAAGAAAAGGTAATCTCAATTGGCAATAATTTTATTAAAAGCTACATGATACCAAGAAAAATATTAAAAAATATTTCTGTATTGGTAAGTTATAACAAATCAAAATATATTGGATTTGAAGAAAACTTTAAATTACTTAAAAACTCAGTAAATATTCATATGACAAACACAACAATTTTTTTTACAGATTTGGAAGAAATAATAAATATTTTAAAAAATAATAAAAATAGGAAAAATCAATTAAAAATTAAGTTAGCCGAATCTAAAAAAACGAAAAAAATATTTGGAATTAAGAGTTATTTTTTAAAGTTTAGGCAATTTAGAACTTACAATAATAATTATTTTATATTTATAGATATTGATACTCTAGCGGATAATTTAAACCACTTTTTTAACGACTCTTATTTTACAGGGGCAATAGCAACCTTTGATAATTTTCAAAAAAAAAGTAAACTAATTAATAAAATTATTGATAGTAATAATGACTACATATTCCATAGCCAGATTGAAAAAGACAAAAACAACTCTGGATACATAAGTTTTTATAAAGATAGTCTTGTTTAGATCACTCTTTAAATATTTGATTATTTGCTAATAAAGTATCTTGATAAGTTCTTAGAGTTTTTGTATTCGTAAATAAAATCCTAAATTAATTAGATATAAAATATTAAAATTATATAAGTAATATAAAGAAATTGAAAGAATACCTAGTAGTTTTAGCAGGATCGCCGCGAGGTGGAGAAGAAACATGGAGTTCACTATACAAATATGTTGTGAATTATCTTAATGCTGATTTAGCTCTTTGTTGTAGCGATAAATGGGATCAGGAAATTTCACTTTTTGAAAAAGCTCAATACAAATGGGTATTTCCTGAGATGAAAAACTATTTTGATTACTATAGAAATAATTTTGATGGAGTATGGAAAGAATATTTTGAAACAGGAAAAGATACAGGCTTATATACATCAGGTTCTGTACATTTTGTTTTCAAAGACATAATTCTTAAAAAACACTTAGATATTTTAAAAAAATATAAATATATTATTTACACAAGATTTGATCAAAAATACACCGATTACCATCCATTAGGTATGGAAAACGAAATACTAATTCCCAAGGGAGAAGATTATTTTGGTATTTGTGACAGACACGCCTTATTCCCTTCAAAATATAGTGAAGATTTCTTGAGCATATGTGAATTTATAGACTCTGAAGAGAGCTTGAAGATGATACAAGGATTTAACAATTGCGAAACATCATTTTTAAACCATCTAAATAAGAATGGATTAATTCATAAAGTTAAAAGATATGATAGAGCCCAGTTCACTGCAAGCTTAAAAGGTGAGCATACAAATTGGAGAGTTGCAAAGTACAAACTATATTTTTTCAAAGATTTGATGATGAAATATCCTGATGAATTTTTAGAATCTATTTCAAATTTAATTAAAAGCAAAGGTGTATTATATGTAGTATTTAATGAATTTAGAATGTTAATAAATTTTCAATATTTAAAAACAAGAGAAAAATTAGGTAAGGTTAAAAATAGATATGCCTAGTAAAAAATATGCCCTTATTACCGGCTCAGATGGTTTAGTAGGTTCTGAATCAGTAAGATATTTTTCAAAACTAGGCTTTGAAATTATAGGAATCGATAATAATTCAAGAAAAAAATTTTTTGGCGAAGAAGCATCAGTTTTGCAAAACAGACATCAATTGAAACAGCAAATACCACAATACAACCATTTGAATTTAGACATAACTGGAAATCAAGTAAAGCAAGTATTTGAGAAATATGGTAACAATATTAAATTAATCATCCATGCGGCTGCACAACCTTCCCACGACTGGGCAGCAACAAACCCTTTTCTTGACTTTAATGTAAATGCTTATGGAACACTTAACCTTCTGGAAAATACAAGAAACTATTGTAAAGATGCTGTATTCATATTCACATCCACCAACAAGGTCTATGGTGATAACCCAAACAAAATAGACTATGTAGAAAAAGAGAAACGATACTCGCCTATAAAAGGTTCTCCCTATAAGGACGGGTTTGATGAACAATTCTCCATTGACAATACGATGCACTCATTATTTGGAGCATCCAAACTATCTGCAGACATTATTACTCAAGAGTATGGTAAGTATTTTGGTATGAAGACAGTTGCTTTTCGTGGTGGGTGCTTAACAGGTGGAGGACATGCTGGAACAATGCTTCATGGATTCCTTTCCTATCTAGTAAAATGTGTTGAATCAGATACTAAGTACAACATCTTTGGATATAAAGGAAAACAAGTTAGAGACAATATACATTCGCTAGACCTTGTAAATTGCTTTAATGAATTTTACAATGATCCAAAGTCTGGTGAGGTTTACAACATTGGAGGGGGTAATTATTCTAATTGTTCCATGCTTGAAGCAATTGATATAGCTGAAAATATAGTATCAAAAAAATTAAGATATGAATATATAGATGAACCTCGCAAGGGTGATCATAAATGGTATATTAGTGATATCTCCAAGTTTAAAAAAGACTATCCAAATTGGAAAATTTCTTTAAACATTGAAGACATAATATTAGATATTTATCAAAATATTAAATAATTAAACTAGCGTTTTTACATTTTGACAATATATCATTAACAATTATGGGTCAAAAAATGAATAAATCTATAAATTTATTTGATAGTTTAAAAAAGAAAAGAAGTGTTCAATTAATTTTTTCATATTTTTTAAAATATATTGACGTAATATTTATTCCTTTTCAAATAATACTTAAACAAGTCTCAAGTTTTAAAATATTTAGAATTATAATGTTTAGACTTTTACCTTTAGATAAAGAGATATTAGTTTCTACAACTTACGGCAAGTATTTAATTAACACAAATGACAGAATAATAAGTAAAAAAATATTCATAAACCAAGAACCTTATGAAAGTAAAAAAGTTCTGGAAGTTTTAAGGTTGTTGAAAGAAAATAACTTAGCTATTTCAAATCTTGTAGAAGTTGGTGCAAACATTGGTTCTGTTACAATTACATTTCTACTTTTTGATAAAAAATTAACCGCAACTGCAATTGAGGGGAATATTTATTCTAAAAGTTATTTAGATGCAAATATATATATAAATAATTTAACTCAACGATGTAAGTCAGTCATGTCTTTAATTGGAGAATCTACAAAAGATGTGTTTTTTGTAACTTTTCAAGGCGAATCCGGTAATTCAATGGTTTTTGATACGTTAAACAAAAATTCTATTGAAAAATATTCAAAAAAAATGAATTTAAATATCAAAAATATCGAAAAAAGGAAAGTAAGCACGTTGACAGAATTGGATGAAATACCAATTATAAATAGAAGAACATTGATTTGGCTTGATATTGAGGGTTATGAATACTTTGTGTTAAATGGTGTAAAAGACCTTACCGCTAAACCAATTATAGTATTTGAAATAAATCCTGCTTTAGTCTCTTCTACTCAAAAATCACCAAATTTATTTATTAAAAACTTTGAGGATTTATTTATTAAATATTCATACAGCAACGCTATTTTGCTTAATAAAAGATGTAATAACTTTAAGGTTAGATCAGGGTTTTTAAATGATATATGTAATGAAATTTCTTATAGCAATGCACATGGCGATATTTTAATTTATTAGTTTTTTAAAATTAACAATAGACAATTACGATATTAAATGTTTGTTTTGGCCACTTATACTAAAATGATGTAAGGCTTAATGGTTTGCTCCAATCTATAAAAAAAGGTTAGCATTTCGATTGTGCCACTGGTCACTATATGAAGACATTAATAAATAAAATACTAAATTTTATCGGTATAAAAGTAGTAAATATAAAAAAATATAAAAAACTTATTAATTCTGAGAAAAATTATGTTCAAAATTTAAAAACAACTGAAGAATTTAGAAAAGTAATTAAAGAGTTGGTTATCAAAGGTGAAAATTTACCACAAGAAACTTATCAGAAAATAAAGTCACAGAACCTACAAGACTTAATAGCCTTGGATTTATTTGGCTTTAAGAGAAAAGGTGTATTTATCGAAGCAGGAGCTTGTGATGGAATTTTAAACAGTAATACTTTTCTCCTTGAAAAAAATTATGATTGGACTGGATTGTTAGTAGAGCCAGTAAGTGAATACTATTTACAATTAGAGCAAAATAGAGATGTAATTACTTCAAATGTTGCTATATCTAAAGTAAATAATAAACAATTAGACTTTCTGATAACAGCCAATAAAGACCTCTCTACAATAAAAGGATATGAAGGTAATGATTACCACTCTGAAAATCGTATGAATTACAATATAGAAAAAGTAACTACAAAAACTCTGGATCAATTAATCATAGAAAATTTTCAAAATTTTGAAATTGACTTTTTAAGCTTAGATACAGAAGGGTCTGAGTTTGAGATCATTAAGTCACTAGACTTTTCAAAGCATAAGATAAATGTCATATGTGTAGAGCACAATTTCAATACGAATAGAGATTTAATTAGAAAGTATCTTTTGAAAAATAATTATAAATTACTTAACTTCCCTTTTCTACAGATTGATGATTTTTATATATTGAATACCTTTTCCCCTAAAAATAAATATTTTCAGTTTGATTAAAGATGTAACAAGAAGCCATATAGGAAATTAAAAAATAAATTGTACCTCTTCCACTGTCTCACTTGCCATTCATTATTACTTAAAACACTTGCAGTGTCTGTATATAATTTCCGATATTGGACTTCAAAATAGATTAAACTAGTATAAGGTCAAGTGGTCTGCTCGTATCAAAAAATATGGGGTCGGCAGTTCGATTCTGCCTCTGGCCACAAATTGAAAAAACATATTAAAAAAAGAAAAAAGCTTTATCAATTCCTTATCAACACTAGAGAATTATTAAGAATTATTTACAATGTTAAAACAAGAAGTCGATTCTTATGGAATCTGAGAGACGGTGATAATAAGGCTTCATTAAGTTACCCAATCAAACAAGAATCTGTAGTTTTTGATATTGGAGCCTATAAGGGAAGTTTATCAAAAAAAGTTTATAAAAAATTTCAATGTCAGCTTTATTTATTTGAACCATTAATAGAAGAATATGAATATTTGAAAAAATATTTTAAAGAAAACAGTGAAGATGTTAGAGTGTTTAATTTTGGATTATTAGATAAAGATGAAGAAATTTATTTTTCAGATATTTTTGGTGCATCTAGTATTTTTGAAAGACCTGAGGGAAATTTATCAATAAAAGTTAAAATGAAATCTTTCAAATCTTTTATGGAAGAAAACTCAATAGAATGTATTGATTTGATGTATATGAATATTGAAGGAAGCGAATATAAACTTTTAAATGAAATTATTGATACTGGGTATATTAAAAATGTAAATTTTTTACAAATCCAGTTTCATTCTTTTGTTGATGATTCAAAAGAGCTA
>MDTE01074944.1_pt1 | contig 12561 bp, 29 predicted proteins | sample 811231 | NCBI WGS metagenome assembly MDTE01 (sample SAMN05326651, study PRJNA326480) | marine metagenome | isolation source: seawater | place: Indian Ocean: Red Sea | collected 2010
GCGGGTAGTGGTTGTGGATAACCGCGAGGATTTTTGTGCGTACTGAATACATACGGAAATCGGTGCTTGTTTCCACAGGTTATCCACATTCTTGCTTGACATAAGCACTAAATCAGAGTAGGATTACTTATGTAATCAACCAATACGACCTTGGAGGGTCAAATGGAAATCTACTGCCCCAAATGCGCGGAGCCGTGGGACAACGACAGTCTCCACGAGGAAGTGGATAAGCGTCACGATGACGGCGAAACCGACGCTTGCTACAACTCAGTTGCGCGGGAGTTTCAGAGCAAAGGCTGTGCGGCTCTCACTTTCGCAGCCGACAACTGCCTCGGTGACAACCTCTCCGACGCGCAGAAAACCCGCGCTCAACTCGCAGCCGTCGCCTACGAAATGCTCGGGGACGACATGGACGGCGCAGCGTCAATGCTTGACGACTATTTCTGGGCACACAAACTGTAACCGTAAGGAGGAGAAATGCCACGCTTTGAGCACGACTGCACCGGCTGTATTTACCAAGGCATCGTGGACAACTACGACGTTTACTTCCACCCCTCCGAGAGTGGTGGTGGGACGATGGTTTACCGGTACGCAACCGACAATGACGAGGACGGCTACGGCCTTTACATCTCGCAATCACTCACAAAGATTTCACGCGATCCCCGTGTCCCGTGGCCCGATGAATACAAGGACCGCTTTGACGAGGGGCTGCCCCTAGAACAGTGGGAGTTGGAACTGATGGGGGAGTGACGCTGCCAAGTTGAGGGGGGCCACCTTCGGGTGGCTTCCCTGAGCGTGGCAACAACGCTCTGTTCAGAAACGAGCGTCCCAACATTGGGACAAAGGAGGTAACACCATGAAAAAGTTCACCTACGAGGACGTAGTGCTCTCGCTGAAGGAAATCATCAACGGGGACGAGGACTACGTTTACGAGCAAACCCCGCCGTTTGAGTGGAACGGCGAGCCACAATGCGCCTACTTCGATTACAAAGGCCAACCCTCGTGCCTAGTCGGGCATTTCTTCGCTAAGGAAGGCTTGCTGACCGCTGACAGCCCCTTACGGAGAACGCTGGAAGGCGATAACGCCACCCAAGCCATTAGCGTCATGACGGACAGAGGGATCGCCGAGTTCACAGAAGAAGCGACTGAACTTCTGTGGTACGCGCAAATGCACCAGGACGAGGGAAAGCCGTGGGGCTACGCCCTGGAAGGGGCTATCCTGGCAGGCAACCATGATTGACCTCTACGCCACACACCCAAGCGGCGGTATCTACGAGGTATTCCTCAACGGCCAATACAGCACCACTCTCATCGGTGAAGAAATCGGGGAGTGGGTGCGTGACTACACGTATTGGGGCTTCGATATCACCATGCACCGCTTCGCGCCACGGGTGCGGCGGTGACCCTCTGGACGGTTCTCTCTGGCCTGCAAGCGTGGGCCAGGGAGAACCCACACCCATACACGGTTATCCGTCCCAACATTGGGACATGCGACCTTTGTGGGCGCACCCGCGCCTACGAACATGTAAGTACGAAACGCGACAACGGGAGTAATCATGGAAACTGATCCTGAGAAGTACGACACGTTTGTTCTGGCTTCCTCCGCAGCACAGATAGCCGAGAACATCTGGAAAATGCACATGGACTTGACGAGCCTTGATCGTATTGTGGACTTGTTGGAGAGTATGCGTAACCAGATGGAACTTATGACCGCTTATTTAGAATCTATTGCGGAGAAGTGATGGAAACTGAAGTTATTTACGCTGATGGGTCAATGTCCACGTTCCATGAGGGCGGCGGGTCAAGCCATGATGGGGGGCTCGCTATTGACCGATTGCGGTTGATTACTGCTCATCGCGCCTTGGATACGTACATTAGAAGCAACGGCGCTATCGAACTGACTCGTGGTGGTGCTGCCGCTGCTATCCGTAACGTGATTGCCCCGATCACGGGTAAGAAATACAAGCGCAGCATGAAGGGCAAGCGTGAGGCTCTGGAGGATTGCCTTGCGCTTATTGCTCAGATCGAACAGCAGACCGTCATCGTTGATACTGAGGAATAGGTATTGACATAGGACGGTACATACGGTAGAGTTGTACCCGACGGTGGGGGTTTGTCACTAATCCCCCTAGTAGCCCCCACCGTCCCAACATTGGGACACAGCAAGGGAGACACGCAACATGGACGATCACGACCGCACAGTCCGCGACATCGGGCTCATATGGGACAACGACGAGGCAACACACATCTTCATCAACGAGTGTGTGCGCACCTCAGACTCATGGCAAATGTTGTCCACAAAGTTACAGGGGTTCTACAACGACGCTATCGAACGCGCACTCAACGAGGTTCCTGAGTCTTGGATTGGTCACCAACTCATCAGAGAGCAAGTGGACTACCACTCACGCGATGTGTTCGATGACCTCGCTCGCGGCTATTGGGACGCTGCGTGGGAGTCGTGCATACATGACCTCACGCACGTAAAGGAGTGAGTCGTGACACAGGTTCCCTGCACCTATTGTTTATCCGAATGGGGCGAGCCTAACGAAGCGCACGCTCTCGTACCCCAGCAAGATACTGATAGCACAGGCTGTTTCATTTATCGTCCTGTCTGCGTAAGCCACGGTTACGGTTGGTATGAGGGTGCTCTCTTTGACGAGAACGAGGCTCCCATGTATTTAATGGAAGAAGGGTGACATGCCTTTATTTCTGCACAGTCAAGAGGAAGAAAACCACCTCAACTTTCCGCTAGACGAAAGTTGCTATTGCGACGGTTGCTGCCCCAACGGTCATTGTGACTGCCTTGGGTGCGACGAGCCATGCGATTGTGAAGATGAAGATGTCCCAACCTTGGGACACGAACTCAGCGATGTTGAGGCTGACGCTGACACGCTCGCTAGTGCCGGTTGGGGTACTGACGAGGACTACGGGTACTACGGAGGTGACGAGTAATGGCTGAAATCGAAAAGTGGGCTGAGTATCTGGACCAATGTTATTGGGGCAACCTTGACGAACTAGCAGCAATCATCGTCGGTGGGCTACCCAAAGACACCATCGGTGGGTACTGCGAGGACTACCCGTGTTGTGGTCACACCAATAGCGACCCGTGCGAGGACACGGGCCTGACTGCCGACGACTACTACAAGAAGTTCTCTAACCCCGACTACGACCCCTACTACGACACCAGCGACTACTAACCCGCGCTGGCTAACTGATAACTACGAGCCGTCCCAATGTTGGGACAAAGGAGGAACTGACCATGTACCACGGAGAACTTTCCACAGGAGAAGTCATTCCGAGTCAATGCTGTGGGGCCATATCCCGCTGGCTGGACTGCGCGGAGTGTGTCGCTGACGGTTATCACGAGTGTTTTTTGCTCGTGTGTACCGAGTGCGGTGCGACAACTAACGATCACGCGGAATGGCATACGCCGTGAGCCGCTGCCGTGATTGCAAGGCACTTATCCAATACGAGTGGGATTTGTGCGAGGACTGCCACGCCGAATGGATCGGCTGGCTGAAGAAACGAGATAAGGAGACAGCATGACTGAGTTACCCACACAAGACCCGAAGATATTGGAGCAGTATTACGCAGGAGCCCATGACGCTTTCTACGAGTCAATGCGAGAGATACGGGCCTGCGCGTGGCTTGCACCACCGAAGCACCTGAACCGCAACGATTACCGCAATGAGTTTGAGTTCGCTATTGCTGTTGCGGTTGATGCGGTTCGGGTTCTGAAGGAGCAGTACGATTACGCTTCCGAGCACGATCGCACTCTCTACACCGACGCTTCCCATCCGACCCCATGATGAGGTTGTCTCCCTCATAGGGGTGTCCCTTGGGGCAGGCTGTCCTGCTGCGACCGTAATGCCGTTGTCTCTTGGTGTTCTCGCTCGCGGTAACCGCCTCTAGGTGTGCGGGATTGACGCACCTACGGTGGGGGCAGTCTGCCCCGCCTGGACAGTCGGTGTCGTCGGTGTGGCACTTGTGGTCTATCTGCAAGCCGTCCGCTATCGGACCCTTGTGGGCCATGTATGACCACTTGTGCGCCATGTGGCGAGGCTCGCCTGGGGCTGGCTGGAAGTGTCCGTAACCGTCCTTGGTTCCTGACCCTTGCCACAGCCAACAGCCGCTATCGCTGTGCTTGATCTGCCGTTGGAAGCGTGCAAGTTGCGCTCTGTTCATAGATGGAGGTTAGCCTATTTACATAACAACATAGATAGTGTATAGTTGGAACAACACAGAAGGGAGATAGCCTTGACCGAGGGTATCTACGACATCACTACACGTATCAACAAAAAGCAACAGGCCGCAGACGAAAACATCGTCTACGTGTTCTACACAGAAGATGTCCCAACCTTGGGACACGAGACAGAAAGCGAGTAACAGCATGACGGAGACAACCGAAACCACAGCGACAACCGCACAACCAATCCCCGCTATGGAGGTCGGCACATACGTCACCTTCACAGACACCGCACTAGAAGGCAAAGACCACGCCGAGTTCTGGAAGGGCATGATCGGAGTCATTGACTCTTACAACAGCGACAAGTCAGAAGTCTGGGTCGAAATCCTCAACCACAGTTTCGACTCATACGGTCGCGCCAAGTTCTTCAAGCCGCGTGACCTCGTTGTCCACCCCGATCAGGCAGCCGCGAAATACATTCGCACGGTGTCAGCGTGGGAGGCTCGCTACCACCATCAGCGTAGTCTTATTCGTCAGCAGGCAGTCAGCCTGGATACTTTCAAAGAAAAGATTGTTGATGTCGTGACGGACGAGGGCTACTGCGACGCATACGAAACAGTTGCCGACAAGGTGAACGACCTTATGTTCAACCACGAGCCGGAGTTTCGGCTACTTTACCGTGAGCAAGAGTTTCATTTCGATGTTCGCACGACGGGCACGATGACCGCGTACCACAGCGTTGTCGTGAAGGCTCGCACAGAGGACGATGCTCGGGACATGTTGGAAGATGACCCCGACTCGTACTTTGACTCTGACGATGTTCTCACCGATCAGGCTCGTAACGACTGCTTTGAGGACGTTGAGACTGAGATAGTCCGGTAGTGACTGCCCTCCCCCCCCTTGTGTGTGGACCAGGGGGGGGAGGGTTTCACATTATGGAACACAGTTCGTTCCACCCCATTCTGTGATAGGGTTCCACAATACCAAGCCGTCCCAATGTTGGGACAAGTTAGGAGACACATGCAGTTCATAGACCCGCCCCAGAAGAAATGGCGGCAGCGGTCACCACATTGGGAGAATGTCGTACAAGAACTCAAAGCCAACCCCGAAGAGTGGGGACTCGCTGGCACATACTCGCCAGGAGTAGCCACGCATTTACGGCAGGGCAAGTACCCGTCATTCATTCCCGACGGGTGCGGTGACCCCCGCCGTTACATGGAAGAGCATTGGGAAGTAACCACACGCAAGTCTGGTAACCGGTGCGACGTTTACATCCGATGGATCGGTGGCCGTGAAGCGTAGCGACAAGGGAAAGAAGGTCGCTCGTTACATCACAGGCCATGCAGGGATACCTTTCCTGCGGTTTGAGGGCATCACAAGCACCATCGAAGCCCCAAGCCCGTACAGCATTGACGTTGTTACCGACGCTAAATGGTGGCGTTTCGGTGAGAAGGTCGCTGCAACAAATGAAGTAACAGGAATACCGTTCGTTGTTCGGTACGACGCTTACATCAACTCTGTTGATGAGGCTGTCGTCGGCTGCAACCTACGGACATTCACACAACTATTAACCAAGTATCACAACTGAGGAGCAATAAAATGCCTTTACCTTCCGTAGCAGGAGAGTTTGGTGTCGTTGGTAACCCTGAACTGCGGTTCAGCAACAGCGGCAAAGCATGGATCAAGATACGCGGCGTAGCCAAAAGCCGTAAGCGTGGGGCCAACGGTGAATACACCGACGGTGACTCCACATTCATTGACATCATCGCTTTCGATCATCTAGCGACCAACCTGACAGAGCAGAACCTCGCCGCAGGGGACAGCATTACCGTCACCGGTCGTCTAGCCATGCGTGAGTGGGAGCACGAGGGACAGAAGCGCACCTCGTACCAGATCACCGCTGAAACCGTTGGAATGAGCCTGCGGTGGAAGCACTACGGCTCAGGCTCGTCATCGTCCATGAGCGTTGATGATGTCAAAGCGTCTCTCGGTGCAGAGCAACTAGAGGACGTACCGTTCTAGTGTCCCAAGGTTGGGACAGCCAACTCGCGCCGGTTGTGGCATGTACGTCACGGCGCGGAAAGGAGCATGTTCGATGGATCGCAAAAAAGAAATAACCGCAGCACGGACAGAAGCCGTGAAGCGTTTAGTAAACATGTACCCTGAAGATTTCTACGCTCTTAAGAGTGCTGTCTACGCTGAGCGTGGCATCTGGGTAAAAAGACGGCTCACAGGCGAGATGAAACGGCAACGTGATATCGCCGATGCTAAAGCGTTCCTTGCATTAAACGGAGAGTCCGAATAAAGTAGTTCCCCCAGGTGGGAGATTGGCGACCACCTGGGGGAGTAGCCCAGCGAGATAGCCGCTGGTAGATCAGATTGTATCTGCCTGTGTCTATCTCCTCAACACGAGGAGGTATCAGTTGAGTATCAAAGTCATGTCGTGGGTGTGGGATAAGTCCCCATACGACGGCAAGGTTCTACTCATGCACTTGGCCTTAGCCGATTACGCTAACGATGATGGTGTCTGTTGGCCTAGCCAAGCATCACTATCCCGCAAGGCCCGTTGCACCGTCCGTTATGTGCGTGAAGGCATACAACGCATGAAAGATGATGGGTACTTGGAAGTGCTTATTGAGTCCGATGGAATACACACAAATCGGTACAAACTCTTACAGGGGAACTCAGTTCCGGTGCGGCACACAGAAGCCGTAGGGGAGGAACTGGACGACCGTAGGGGAGGAAATCCTCTGCCTAAGAACCGTCAAGAACCATCAAGAACCTATAAGTGTCCATACTGCCGATCAACGAAACAGAAGCATTACTGCTCAGCGATGAACATGAGGATGGGATGATGGAAGCACAAGACGGTGCTCTGTACACAGCGATGTGGGGCGGGGCCAAGGAAGTGTTCAGTCTTGTCGGTGTTGAGGACTTTGATCCTGGTGACCGGCAGCGACTAGCCGAAATCATTGAGCGTGGCTTGCTGGAGCAAGACCCAGCGGACCTGAGCCAATATTGCTACGACGAGGCGTTACGCCTTGGTAGCCCTTCCCATGTGTTCGTGGCGCAGATAATGACCGGTGGCTTCACAGCCAGCCCGAAGTATTACGCGGAGAAGGTCAGGCAGGAGTCAGCCAAACGGTACGCCGTTGAGGTTCTGACTCGTGGCTTGAGCCGACTCAACTCAAACGAGTCCATGCCCGACGACATCGCTATGGAAGTCAGGGCAGCACTTGAGTCCATGCCGCAACCAGGGAACATCGAAGATGACACCTGGACGCTTGCCGACATCATGGGCCTGGAAGCACCGGAGGACACGTTCACCATTCCGAAGATGCTCCGCAAGAACGAGCGTCTCGTCCTGACCGGCAAGGAGGGCGGCGGCAAGAGCGTGTTCGTGTACCAGATGCTCACCGGTGCAGCGTTCGGAGTGGATACGTTCACGACGGACAGGTACGAGCCTAAGCGGGTGTTGTTCCTTGACGTGGAGAACAACGAGTTCCAAGCGAAGAACAACCTGGACAAGATCGTGCCGACACTCAGGGATATCGCTCCTGATGTGCAACCGGAGTGGCGGTCCATGAAACGCCGCGTCGTGAACCTGCTGGAGACACGAGACAAGTCCGATGTGATCCGCAGGATCATGCACTACGCACCAGACGTCCTGTACATGGGCACGGCGTACAAACTCACAGATGTCACCGATGAGACGCACAGGGCTGTCCGTGCGATCCAAGGTGTCGTGGACAAGATACGTTCAGAGTTGGAGTGCAGCGTCATCATCGAACACCACGCCGGTCACGGGACCATGAACGACCGCAACAACATGCGCCCAGAGGGATCGTCGTATTGGCTGCGGTGGCCTGACTTTGGCTACGGCATGATGCCGCTACAAACCGATGGGCCACGGCTCATGCGGTTCACAGCATGGCGCGGTGACCGCGCTACCGACAGGGAGTTCCCCGTCGCTGTAAAGCAGGGACCGGCGTTGCCTTGGGTTCCCGTGTATGCGGACGAGTGGGAGGTCCTGTACTCAGATCGGTATGACAAGTAGGTGTCCCAAGGTTGGGACAGAAGGGGAGTCATGTACCAGACAACAGAACAGTATTGCGACTTTCACGAGTCGTGGAACACAGACGAGTATCCGTGCCCATGCTTGGTCCTTTGGAAGCAAGATCAAGAGCAAGCGTGGCAGGACATCGCTGACGACATGGCGTTTGAGTCATGGCGTGAGGACAACCGATGAGACGTTGCGGGTGGTGTTGTACCGCCCACCACGACTCTTGTAAACCGTACGTAGTTGGACCCATCGGACAAATCTGGTGGTGTGAATGTGATTGTGTTGGTGAAGAAGAAAGGGAGAAGCAACATGGAGAACATGCAACAGCCGAGTCTGTTCGATCCGCGGAAAGGGCGGCACAAGACGAACGATTGGGCAACAAGCGTCGCCGCCGCAGAAAAAGTAGCGTATAGATCAGGGACGCAGAAGTATCACTTGCTCAATGCCTTCAGGGAGGCGTACCCAAATGATCTGACAGACGAGCAGGCAGCGGAGGCTGCGTGTATTTCGCTGACCTCTGAGTACAGTAAACGGTGCGGTGAACTCCGCGAGGACGGTGTTATATCGGTAGTGTGGATTGCCGATGATGTGCCTAAGACCCGTTCCGGTGCAGCAGGTATGCAGCGGATCGTGAGTATCTACATACCGGAGGACGAGCGATGATCGCAGCAGTCGTGCTTAGTGGAGTGCTGGCGTTGTCACCTGGCTACACCCATCCAGCGGACATGCCAGACGCACAAGACATGCGTGGCTTTGAGCCGTCGTTGTATCAAGGCAAGTGGTACGACAAGAAGTGGGAGCGTAACCGCAAGTGCATTATGAAGCGCGAGTCCCGCTTTGACTATCGTGCGGCGAACAAGAGTTCGTCAGCGAGAGGCGCGTATCAGTTCCTTGATAGCAAGTGGCGCGTGTCGCTAACGCATATGCTCATGCCAGAGCATAAAGATCGGAAGAAGGAAGTGAAGGCTCTCCGAAAGAAGCCGATCCACAAGTGGAGCCGGTATTGGCAGGACGCAGCCTTCTACGTTGCTTGGCAGAACGGCAAGGGCGCTAAGCATTGGTACTACCCAGGGAGTAACTGCATTGGCTGAGTACATAACACCTAGCGATTTCAAGCCAAAGCCGCTACCGCGTGAGATGCAATACAAGTTCTGCCCTCATTGCGGGTTCCGTGGCTACCCAACAAACAAGTACCTGTATCGCTGTGGGCAACAAGACTGCGGCAGATACTTCTAATGACCAACCCACAGAAAGTGAAAGGATCAGCATATGAACGACTCATCAAAAAAGGGCTCAAAGCAGCAGGATTCGATGACGCTGAACGTACCCGTGCCGGATGGAGCGACGACAGGGGGGACATACACGGTGTCAGTCACCCTGACCTGGGAGCCTTCACCTTTGAGTGCAAAAACCACAAGGCGCTCGCCCTCGCGGGATGGGTCGCTGAATTGGACCGAGAGCGACACGCGAATGGTGGAGGACTTGGTGCGGTCATCCACAAGAAAAAAGGGGAAACGGAAGCCGACGAGCAGTACGCGACGCTCCCATTCTGGATGCTGGTGCAACTCCTCCGATGGGCGGGATACCGATGAAGTTCACAGGTAAGACCCGTCACTTGATACAGGATCGGGCGAAGCACCGTTGCGAGTTGTGCGGTACTGCGATCCGTGAAGCCGGTCAGATACATCACCGGAAGCCACGCGGGATGGGAGGGACGAAAGACCTTGAGTCGCGGTCAGCGGCTAACGGCCTGTACGTCCACCTGAAGTGTCACGCGAAGATTGAGAGCGAACGGTGGAAGGCGTACCAGAATGGCTGGCTAGTCCGACAATACGACGCTAGTGAGAAAACACCCGTACTGATGTGGGATGGATGGAAAACCCTGAACGCCGATGGTACGCTCGCAAACGTCTCCTCATCAACACGCCTGACCGGAGGGTGACAAGCGGTTGCTCACTCTCCGGTCAGGTTCCTGAAGCCAACATCCCAAGGACGGTTGATCCTGTTCCTGCGGAGGGGAAAGCCTTTCTTATCGGCCCAGGTTCGTGACCAAGACTCAATGCTGGATCGGTCTTTACCGGTGGACTCTTGCAGACTCGTTGTCGTGACTCCATCACGAGCGGCGTAAGCAGCCTCGTTCCTAATATCGGTAAGGCGTTGCCGTATCAAGATAAGAAGATCAGCGGCATGAGTCATGCGTTCTTTACTGTCAGGGATTTGTTCTAAAGCGTAGAAAAGGTCAAGTGCCATTTGTTCCAGGTCGCGGTATTTGACATACATACCGATAGGGTATACCATTGGGGTAACGAGTTGTAAAGGAGACAACTGTGTATAACCTTACGAATGAGCAGTACGAGCAGTTACTAAAGCCGCTCAACCCAAGCCGCGTAGCAAAGCGGAACCAAGCAGGACGCAGCCTGTCCTACCTAGAAGCATGGGATGTCAAAGCCCACCTCATCCGCATATTCGGGTTCGGTGGATGGTCGTGGCATGTCAGCACAGCCGATCAAGTCTTTGAGCAAGAGAAGGACGGTAAGTGGAACGTCGGCTACAAAGTCATCGGCACTCTCACCGTGGACGGCGCTATGTACACCGAAGCCGCAGTCGGCTCGTCCACGCTGCCCCAGCGCGGCGAGGCACACGACATGGCAGTCAAGACCGGTGAAAGCGATGCGCTTAAGAGAGCCGCTATCAACCTCGGCACACAGTTCGGCCTGTCGCTGTACAACAACGGCGACCTGAACGATGTAGTGAAAAAGACCCTCCGTGTCCCAACATTGGGACAGGGAGACGCACCCACCGCTTGACATGGCCGGTGGATTTGGACGGAGCGTGGCCCCGGCTCCAGCGAACACGGGGCACACACAAATGACAAAAGGAGAACCAAGTGGATATTGCAACGAAAATCGTTGAGAGCCTGAGCGCGTGGGAGTCACAATCCCCCCGCAGCCAGCAAGCACGCGACGGCATCCTAGGGCCGTCAGACATCGGTTTCTGCCGACAGAAAGCCGTACTAATGACCACGGCAGTACAACCCACCGACGACCCGCCCAAGTGGTCAGCCGCAGTAGGCACAGCCGTCCACAACTACGTGGAGCGAGCGATCAAACTCAGTCACCCTGGCTGGCTTGTAGGCAGCATTGACGAGATAGAAGTGACTGCGACGCTCCCATCCGGCGCGAAGATCAAGGGACACCCCGACATCGTTATCCCGTCAGACAACACTGTCATTGACATCAAGACCGTAGACGGGCTCTCCTACGTGCGGAACCAAGGCGTGTCCCTGCAACACAAGTATCAGCGTCACCTGTACGCGCTAGGGCTCATCGAAAAGGGGCTGCTGGACTCAACCAAGCCAATCATCGTCGGCAACCTCTACATGGATCGTTCAGGTAAGGAGCCGGAGCCGCTGCTCCTATCAGAAGAAATGGATAACACCCTGACAGCAGAGATTGACATGTGGGTAGAGGATGTTATCTACGCTGTCAAAAACAAGGAGGATGCAAGCCGCGATATTGCATCCCCCGTCTGTGAACGGATATGTGAGTTCTTCACCGTATGCCGTGGCTCCTTACCTGACGAGGAAAGCGACATCATTAGCGACCCAGAACTCATAAACGCTGTGGACGCATACGTGCGGGGACGCGAAATGGAGAAAGAAGGCTCCTCGCTCAAGAAGTCAGCCCAAGTACACCTAGCCGGTGTCAGCGGCAGCACAGGGACACATCAAGTTCGCTGGACAGAAGTACAACCAGCGGTTGTAGAGTCCTTCCAAAAGCAGGGCTACATGCGGATGGACGTTCGCAAACTACGTGGCCGGTAAGCCCCCGCGTAACCCACCTTATGCGGGATGAGGCAGGTCGGGAGGGTCTTTACTCCTTTCACTCTCCCGGCCTGTCGCAATAAAGGAGAACCCATGACGCAGGAAATCAAGCAATGCTGGGCCTACGGGCCACAGGGACGATGCACGCACCCAGCAGGACACCCAAACGACCACGTAATCGAATACACCTGGACCGACAGCGAGTGCGTAACCCCAGGTGTCCCAACCTTGGGACAGGGCCAACCCGCGCAGGCTATGGCAGGTACGTCAAGCGTTATTGACCAGCCGGAACCTTGCGTATCGTGTGGTCACATGCACAAGAGCGATGCGTGTAAGTGCGGCTGTTACGCTCACATATAGACATCATGGATGAGACAATGGAGTTCGCGGAGTATGCGCTTTGTAGTCAGGTTGATCCTGAGTTGTTTTTCCCTGAGCATGGGCATAACAACAGGCCAGCATTGGCTATCTGTGAAAAATGTCCGGTGA
>MDTE01017973.1_pt1 | contig 12560 bp, 6 predicted proteins | sample 811231 | NCBI WGS metagenome assembly MDTE01 (sample SAMN05326651, study PRJNA326480) | marine metagenome | isolation source: seawater | place: Indian Ocean: Red Sea | collected 2010
ACCCTTGTTCCTGCCCAGCGCCACGCTCGGCCGCGCGGGAACGACCGGTCCCAATAGCCGTATCGTCATGGCCTCGATCGGAACGGGGGGCCGCGGCACGAGCAACACCCGTCACTTCGCCCGCTTCCAACAGGTTCAACTGGTCGCGACCTGCGACCCCGTCCCCGCCCACCGACAGCGTGCGCGGGACCTCGTCAACCGGCACTATGGAAACAACGACTGCGAAACAACCGCCGATTTTCGGGAGGTCCTGGCCCGCAAAGACATCGATGCGATCATGATCGGCACGCCCGACCATTGGCACGCCTACATCACCGTGGCGGCCTGCAAGGCCAAGAAGGATGTCTTCTGTGAAAAACCCGAGACCCTCACCGTTCGCGAGGGCCGGGTCATGGCCAACGCGATCGAGGCGTCCGGGATCGTCTTTTCCGGCGGCAGCCAGCGGGTCCTGGGAGACTACGGTTCGTGGCCGCGCCTGGTTCGCGGTGGTGGCATCGGTGAGGTGAAGGAGGTGTTTGTCGGTTTGCCCTGGGGATCCTCCGTTCCCTGCGACTTGCCGGCCGAAGAAACGCCCGAAGGCGTCGCTTGGGACATGTGGCTGGGTCAAGCCCCCGTGCGTCCTTTCCATCACTCGCTCATTCGAGGTCAGTTCCGCAAGTATCGCGAGTACTCGGGCGGAGGCATGACCGATTGGGGCGCCCACCGATTTGGAGCAGCGATGTTCGCTGTGGGCCGACACCAGACCGGGCCAACCAAGGTCGAGCCTCCCCGGGGATCCGAGTTACCCTATCTGACCTACACCTTTGCAGACGGGCTCAAGATGTACCAAGGCGGCACGGACAATCTGATCTACGTGGGTTCGGAAGGCGTCCTCACCAAGGGCAAAGACGCCCAAACCCGGCCGGCGAGTTTCACACCGGTGGAAGGCGACGTCGACATGAAGGGTTACAAGGGTTCCGGCGGCTTGTTCGGAGACTTCCTGCACTGCGTCCAAACGCGGGAAACCCCGTTCCGGGATATCGAAAGTGCTCATCGCGCTTGCACCATGTGCCATATCGGAAATATCGCGCTGTGGCTCGACCGCCCCCTAAAATGGGATCCGAACCGGGAACAGTTCCTCGGCGACGAAGAAGCCAATTCGTGGGTCCGCCGTGAGAAGAGAGCGCCCTGGACCGTCTAGGTCACAACCGCCCTATCCTTCCCAAGTCGCGATCGGACCGAAGCCTTCCCTTCGGGATTTCACCGTGGTCCCTTTCTCGTGCCTCCCCCCCACAACCGCTCCACTTAGGAAGCCACCCTGGCGACCGATGGCCGAAGGCGACCTACCAGCGGAAAGCCAGACTGAGACCTGTCAGGGAGATCGCTTTCATCAGTTCACCCAATGACATTGAGCTCGACCCTGACACGATTATCATCTAATTTCACCCCACGGGTTGAGCTGTTACCGTTGCTTTCCGCTTATTTAAGGCCCCCTTTAAGAGGACAGCTCAAAACCTCCGCCGATGTCATTGAAACGCCACCAGCCCTCCCGACCACCCGCGAGCCTACTCCTCTGGATGGTTTTCGGCTGCGGCCTGGCCGGCTTGGCAAATGCGCATAACGGTCGGGCTGCGGTCGCCCATCTTCTTCAAGGCATCCAAATCGACGGCGATTTCGCCGACTGGCCTCCCACGACTCAGGTTCACCCCATCCGTAGAATCGTGTCCGGAGAAAACCCCAAGAATGCGGACGATCTGACGGCCGGTTTTCGGGTTGGGTTCGATCGAATCCAGCAGTGTGTGTATGTGGGACTAGAGGTCCGAGACGACTCTGTCGTCCTGCCACCCGCTTCCCAGATCCAGACTCAATGGCGGGAAGCGGACGGATACGAAATCTACCTGGACAACCAACACCGGGATCACCCCGTCAAGATCGCCCCCTACACCACTTATGACGCCTCACCCTCTCCTCGAGGACGCCCCGTGACGGAGGTCGCCGTCAAGATCGTAGGGAATGTTCGCCGCTATGAATGGAAATTCCAAAGCCCCGATTGGTCCACCGCCGGAGGGCGGATCACGTCCCCGAAAACGCTCGGATTCGATGTGGCCCTCATCGACCGGGACGAGGACGGCAGCCTCTCAAAGCTCGCCTGGGGCAGTTCCATTGGCGACACGGGTTCCCCGGAGCGATTGGGGGATCTCGTGATCCCGATGGATTCCAATGATGCAGGGGCCATTACCGGCACCGTTCATTGGGATGCGACTCAAAAACCGCTGGTCGGTGCGCGTCTCAGTATAATCAACGAAAAGGATCCTGCCCTCTCGCTTCACCTTGAGACCGACACCGCAGGACAATTCGAAGCCTTGGAGCTCCCCTCGGGCAACTACACGCTCACGCCAAAGTTTGGCCGGCCACCTCTCCCAACCAGAACCGTCAACATCACCCCAGGATCAACCACAACGATCAATCTCAGCATTCCCGTCGCGGTAGGGATCCAAACGCCCATCGCGGCCAATCCGCCCATGGGCAAAGGAACCGGCCAACGATTTGGTTTGTGGCAATCTTTCAGGTTCGAGGATGGTCTCGTCGGCAATCAAGTCGAATGCATGGTTCAAGACTCCGATGCCAACCTCTGGATCGGCACTCGAAGTGGACTCTGCAGCTACGACGGCATCGGATTCACGTGCTACACCACCAAGCAAGGACTTCCCGACAACCACATTCAAGCGCTTCTCATCGATGGACAGAATCGTCTTTGGATTGGGACGCGGTTTGGGTTGGCGCGACTGGATGAGGGGCACTTCCTGACCTACGAGCCTATCGACGGCCTGCTCAACCATGATGTCCGCGCCCTGGCTGCCGGCAAAGAGCCCTCTCAGGTCTGGATCGGGACAGCAGGCGGCCTTTCCCTCTTTGATGGAGGCAGTTTTCGTAACTACACCACGGACCAAGGCTTGAGTGGGAACTCGGTTCGTTCGCTTGCCCCCACTCGAAAAGGGCCCATCTGGATCGGCACTGACAGCGGCCTCAGTTTGCTCGATGGCTCCCACTTTACCAACATTGACACCCAAGACGGCCTCTCAAGTCATTTTGTCACTGCCCTCGCCGTGGGCCAGGACCAGGAGGACGAGCTCTTGGTGGGGACTCGAAAAGGACTCAATCAGGTTAATTTCTCGACCGGCCGTCCCGTCGTTGCCCCCTCGCCGGTCTCAACCGACTTGATTCAATCCCTCAGGTTCGATGCCGCCGGCGGCCTTTGGATTGGGACCGAAAGGGCCCTCTACCACCGAGGCGGGGAGCGCCACCAACCCGTTACGCTCAGCGATGGGGTTCCCCAAAAGATCATTTCAGACATCTTCGCAGATCGCGACGGCATCATCTGGCTGGCCACTCACAATGGTCTGTTCAAGTTTTTGGGAAATCAAATCCAACGCTTCAATGGACGCTCAGGCCTCGATGACAAGAAGGTCAGCGCCCTGCTGGAAAGTCGCGACGGCCGCATTTGGGTTGGCACGGACGCGGGCATCAGAATCATCTCCCCTGAAGGGGATGAGGCGACCGAGCCCGAGTCCCTTCAATCCCTTTCCCATCGAAGGATCACCTCCCTCTCTGAATCGCCGACGGGCGAAAAATGGATTGGCACAGAAGAGGGCCTGCTTCGATTCGAAGGGGGAACGCTCAAGACATTCCACCGGAATGAAGGTCTCATCAGCAACCACGTGACCGCAATCCAGGCAACCCGCAACGGGGCCCTATGGATCGGGACCGACCGCGGCGTGAATTTTTTCGATGGGACGTCACTGACCTCCTACGACACCCATGATGGGTTGCCCGGCAACCTGATTCGCTGCATCCACGTCGACACAGAGGACAACCTCTGGGTGGGTACCGCCTCAGGACTTGGACGCTTCAACGGCTCGACCTTCCGCTCCTTCAACACCTCAGACGGACTGCCCGACGACGATATCCGTTCTCTCGCCTCTCGAGGGAACGGAACCCTCCTCGTTGGAACCCATCAAGGAACAACGGCTTGGGACGGAGAGTCGTTTCAGGCCGTCGACGGGTTAGGCGGATCGAGTCAATCCCCGGTGACCTCCATCCTGGCCGAGGGAGAACGAGGGGCCTGGCTAGGCACCGAAAACGGCCTCCTTCACACGGATGGAAGGCACCTACAGCGTGTCTGCAAGCGGGACGGACTTCCAAGCGATCGAATTGAACAACTCCTCCGTGACCGGAAAGGCCGTATCTGGATGGGACTCAATTCAGGGGGCCTGGTCCGGTATCACCCCCAGAACTCCCCCCCCCAAAAGCATTCATCCGATCGGTCATCATCGATCGCGAATACGATGGCGAAGAGGAAATTGTCGCCAGGGCATCGGACGGGGTAACGATCTTCAACTTCGGAGGAGTGAGTCACAAGACCCGACCCGAGGCCATGCTCTATCGGTATCGACTTCAGGGGTTAGAACCCAGCGCATGGCGGACGACCAAGGAACAGAGCGTCCTCTACGAGCATCTCCCCCCAAAGGACTACCGCTTTGAATTACAATCCATTGATCGTGACCTGACCCTCTCCGAACCGGCGGTGGTCACGCTTACTCTCACCCGTGACTACCGGGGCCTGGTGGTTGGGGGAGCCTTGACGAGCGCGCTGGCCGGCATCATCTGCTTGTCGATTCTCCTCGTTCACAGGAGCCGGAAACTCGCGACCGCCCGCCAAACCCTGGCCAATCAAGTTGTCGAGAAGAGTGTCGCCGAGCACAACGCGGACAAAGCCAATCGAATCAAGAGCGAGTTCCTCGCCAACATGAGCCACGAGATCCGAACGCCGCTCAACGGAATCATGGGAATGATCACCTTGACGCTCGAAACTCAGATCGATTCCGAGCAACGTGAGTATCTTGAACTTGCCAACACCTCGGGTGAAACCCTTCTGGGCGTCATCAACGACATCCTTGACTTCTCAAAAATCGAAGCCGGAAAACTTGAGCTCGAGTTAGCGCCACTGGACCTCGCTGATGCCATTGGAGAAACCCTCAAAACATTCGCCATCCAAGCCGAGGAGAAAACCTTGGATCTTGTTTACCATGCCGATCCGCGCATTCCCGAACATATCATCGGCGATAAACTCCGAATTCGCCAAATCCTCATCAATTTGGTTGGAAACGCGATCAAGTTCACCGACCAGGGGGAAATCGTCATTTCAACTCATGTCGAGGCCATCACGGCCAACCGAATCGCCGTTCACTTCTCGGTAAGGGATACCGGCCTGGGAATTCCCTCTGACAAACTCGATAGCATCTTCGAAGCCTTTAATCAGGGAGATACCTCCATGACTCGTCGCTTCGGAGGAACCGGGTTGGGCCTTTCGATTTCGATTCGCTTGGTCGAGCTCATGCAGGGGAAAATGTGGGCCGAGAGCACCGTGGGAGAAGGCAGCACGTTTCACTATACCCTCCACTTTGATCTCGAGACTGAGACGGCTCTCTTTCCAAAGATAAAGGCCACTGAGGCTCTGAGAGGCAAAACAGCCCTGGTCGTCAGTCCCAGCCAATCCATCCGTTCAGCCGTCCGCAATGCGATCGATTCCTGGGGGCTCGTGCCAAGACTCTGCAGCAATCTTTCGGACATGGAGCGTGAACTCACGCTGCAGAATCGTGACAAAAACCACGGTCATGAAATCCCTGGCGCTCTTTCAAAGATAGAGTCCACCCAGCAGATTGTCCTCATCATCGACACCCGCTTTGGAGGTCCGGTTCAAACGATGGACAAATTGAGCCGATTGCTGGAAAACCACCGGCATCCGCTTATTCTCTTAGTCCCGACCAAAGGAAGGGAATCCGTCGAGTCAAAAACAACTGGCCAGGTCGTCGCCCTGATCACCAAACCCTTCAAGCTGAGGGAACTTCACCATGCCGTGACCAACGCCCTGAGAACCCAGTGAAAGGCCACCTCCTCGCATTCGCGACGGTGCCCTTTCCATCCAAAGATCAGACCCAGCCCATCAAGGATCGAGCATTGCCCCCGAGAATCTGATCCTGCTCTCGGCGGCTCAAATGAGCAAGGAATCCCCGGGCTCGTTCAAAAGCGGATCGATAGGTCGCCGCGGTCGCAGACGCCCCAAATCCACCCCCGTAGATCATGCGCTCGGGCCCGTAGGCACCGACCAAACGCCGAATCGTGGGCCGGATGTCCCGGTGAGGATACGAACGCGCATCTGGAATCGACGAAAGCTTGATGCGGGTGTGAGGAAAGCGGGCCCAGCGAACGACGACCTCATGTTCATCAGGCGTCCCTTGGAAAGGACGTCCCAGGTGGTCAATGATCACGTTGGTCTGCCGGAATTCCCGAATCAGAGGCTCGAAAGGAGGGGCGTATCGGGGCTCAAAATGAAGTTGGATCGCAAGGCCTAGATCCGACGCCGCCGCCCAGAGGGTTCGCAATTCAGGTTGACCAAACGGAGGTAATCGATCGGGCGAATAGGCATGAATCCGGGTCGCCACGATGCCCCCTATCTTGACCACTTCATTCAGTTTCTCGACCGCCCCAGGACGGTCGGCAAAGATCAGACTGGTCCCCTTCAATCGACCCTTTCCCACTTGAAGACAATGACGGAGATATCGATGATCGTCCTGGTAGGGTTCGGGATGCACCACCACCGCATAGTCCACCCCGGCCCCATCCATGCACTCGATCAAATGTTCGGGCGTTGCCGCTTCAGCGGGTCGGTAGGGAGCCCGGGCATGATAGGGAAAGCGCTCGTCGTCTCGGCCGGCAAAACAATGAAGATGAGTGTCGACTCGGACCGGCGCGCCTCGTTCCGCCGAAGTCAGCGCGCCCCGGGTCAAGGCACCGGCCCCCAGAAGGGCGATCGCACGCCGACGAGAGCATTGGAGAGGAGGACGGATCGGGTTGGTCATGGTCATTCGAGTTTTTTCTCACGAAGGGTCTCCCTCGACGCCGGTCCGGTGCCATCGGAAGCGCAACCGGTGACCGAGTTCGAGGGCCGATACGAGTACGAGCGGAATGAGAACCAAAGTAAAGAGGGTCGACAACGCCATTCCTCCCACGACGGCAATCCCCAAGCCGCTATATAACTCGGTCCCCACCCCACGCCCGAGGGCCAAGGGGAGCATGCCCAGCATGGTGGTGAGCGAGGTCATGAAGATGGGACGGATCCGCACGTTCACGGCCATCAATGCCGCTTCATGGAATGCCATCCCTTTTCTCACGGATCGCAGGGTAAAATCCACCAGCAGAATCGCGTTGTTCACGACAATCCCCGCCAAAAGAACGAATCCGAGCATCGTGATCACATTGAACTCAGCCCCGGAGATCCAAATCCCCACAACCCCGCCGGTCAAGGCAAGGGGCAGCGAAAAGAGAATAATCAGAGGAAAGGCGAACGACTGGAACAAGGCCGCCATGAGAAGGTATGAAATCAAGACCGCAAAGAGGAAGGATCGTGACAGGGCGTTCATCGTCCGCTCGAGGTCATCAGCCGTCCCCCCTAAGGTCGCCTGATAGGCACTAGGTGGAACCCGGTAAACTTCCTGGATGGAATCCCGAAAGGGCTCCAGCACCTCACGTCGCGCCGTCTCGATGAAGGACTGGAGCGGCACCCCCTCGTGAATGCTGATCTTGAGGGTGATCGACCGCTCCTTGTTGATGTGATCCACCGACGAGGGCCCCAGTTCCTTTCGGACACTGGCCACTTCGTTGAGGCGAACGGGATCGCCGCCGGGGACGGCTAGCAAGAGATCGCGGACCGCGTCCGCGTGTAGAATTTGCCCCTCACGCGCCTTGAGGAGAATCTCATACTCACGCCCCCCCTCCCGGTAGTAAGATGCCCTCGTCCCCTCCACTAACGTCTCCACCGACATCGCCAAGTCGGAGGAATTCAACCCCAGATCCGCCAACCGCTCACGGTCGGGGATCACTTGAAGTTCCGGATTGGCGAGTAAGAAGGAACTGAACACTTCCTTTACCTCCGGCAGGCGTCTCAGGGAATCCTCCAACGACTCACTCATCCGCCGCAGGATCTCCAAATCGGGCCCCATGAGTTCCAGTTCAATGCTCTTTCCCTCGAATCGCCACCCAAAATCCGAAACGCGGTAGACACTGAACCGAAAATCTGACGGCAATGATGTTTTTGCAAAGGCTTCAAGCTTCTCCATTTCTCGATCCGCGTTTTCCGCAGTCGCGTGGTCCGGGTCCAAATAAAACCCAAAGAAAGAGCTACTGTGTCGCGCATACGAGAACATCCGGTAAAGATGATCCACCTCGCTGAGCACGAAATCCTCCACCTTCGACAACTGATCTCGGGCTCCCTCCAAACTCATGCCTGCGGGATTGGTGACCCGACCGAACACGTTGGCGCTCTTGCTCTGGGGAAGATATTCAGCGGGAGGAATCAACTGAAGCCCGCCCAGGAAGGCGAGCGCCACCACCCCGAACACCAGAAGACGCCCGGGGATGGACCGCAATCCGAACCGGACGCAGCGAACGAACCATTGACTCACTCGCATTCCGGCCAAGTCCAAACCCGCCCCCAACCGCCCTAATCGGTGCACTCCCATTTCTTTGCCCTTGGAATCGCCCCGCGCCCGCAGCAAGCGACTGGCAAGCATCGGAATCACCGTGATCGAACCGAGCATGGAAAGCACCACGGCAAAGGAGATGGAAAAGGCGATGTCGCGAAAGAGCTGACCGGCTTGTTCTCGAATGAAGAGCACCGGCACAAAGACCACCAGCGTCGTCAATGACGCCGCCACAATGGGAGCCCACACTTCGGTCGTTGCCACCACCGCCGTTTTTCGGGAATCGGTCGCATGCTCTCGCGAGTGTCGGAATATGTTCTCCATGACCACCACCGCATTGTCGACCACCATTCCCGCCGCGAACGCCAACCCCGCCAGGGAAATCACATTCACCGATCGCCCGAAGGCAGCCAGCAAGACGAAGGTCCCGATCAGACAGAGCGGAATCGTCACCGCGATGGTGAGGGTCGAGACGATCGAGCGCAGAAACAAAAACAAAACAATGGTCGCACTGATCGCACCGATCACCAGATTCCGGGTGACCCGGGAAATGGAATCCCAGATATAAGAGGAGGCATCGTAGTTGATCCAGAGCTCCAGACCGGTGGCCTCATATTCATCATTGATCCGCTGGGCCTCGGCCCGAACCCGACGCGTGACGGCAATCGTATTGGCCCCAGAGACCTTGGCAATACTGACCGACACCGCCGGTTTCCCCATCGTCCCCCCCACCGACTCGGGTTCTTCGAACCCGTCCACGACCTCCGCGATATCCTCGATCCGAACGACGCCATCGTCACCTTTCTTCACGACCGTCCGACGAATCTGCTCCAGATTGGTGTATTGCCCGAGCGTTCTCACCACCAATCGCGAAGCCCCATCCTCAAGATCCCCGCCACGCCGATTCTGGTTTTCCCGCCGAAGCGATTCCCTGACTTCGTTGATGGTGATTTCCCGTGAATCCATCGCCGTCAGGTCCAACAAGACTTGGATCTGACGGCGAGAGCCCCCATACCAACGCACCCGCCCAACGCCCTCGATCCGCTCAAGGCGCGGACCGATCGACTCCTCCATGATTTCCCGGACCATATTGACGGGCCAATCGCTCAGCACGGTCATCCTCACGACCGAGGTATACTCTTCGGAATCGGAGGCGTAGATGACCGGCTTCTCGGTTTCCTCGGGGAGCTCTCGAACACTCGCCAACTTGGTATTGATATCGATGACCGCCGCGTCCTTGTCCACCCCCCATTCAAACTCCAGATGAATCTCGGCCTGGCCTTCCTCCGATTCGGAACGGATCCGCCGGAGATGCTGAACCGTTGCCAATCGTTGCTCCTGTCGCAGAGTGACCTCCGACTCGACCTCAAGGGCTGCCGCTCCCGGATAGTCGGTGTAAACAGAAATCTGGGGACGATCCATCGTGGGGTTGAGCTGAACGGGAATCCGTTGGAGTGCCGCCAAGCCGAAGAGAATGACCATGATCATCCCCACGACCACCGCCGTTCCGTTCCGAACACTATGCTCAATAATCTTCAATCGAACGACTCAATCGCTTGGTTCGACTCTTGCCGGGGCAAGACGCGGACGGGGTCCCCATCCTTCAAACGGGACCCTCCCATGTGAACGACCGAATCACCGGCCGACACGCGAAACCCGGATCGCGCTTCAATGGTGACCGCTCCCTTCAACTCCCGACCAATCGTAACGGGGATTTCTTCCACCCGACCTTGGCGCCGATCCGACTCGGCTTGAAACCGTTAGACCACCATTTGTTGGTTTCGATACTGCAAGGCGGTCCGTGGCAAGACCAGGGCATCCACCCCGTCATCCAACACGAGCGAGACCTTCGCATACATTCCGGCCGCCAGCTTCCGGCTCCGATTGTCGAGTTCCAAAATGACGGGAAAGTTTCGCGACCCTTCGCTGGCTCGGGGAATAAGCGCCACCACCTGTCCCCTCAGATCCATCGACTCCAGCCCGGGAATCGAAACCCGCGCCTCTTGTCCAGGCTGGATGAAAGGTACATGTTTTTGGGGAATCGGAATCCGCAGTTTCATCGGATTCATCACCATCATCTCCAGCACCATCGATCCCGGGGTCGCCCACTCACCGACCTCTTTGAGCCGTTTGGTAACCACGCCCTCAAACGGAGCCACCGAGGTCAGCTTTTCGAGCCGCAATTGGATGTCATCGACCTTCGCGTTCTGAATCGTGACATTTGCCTGAGCAATCGCCAGTTCTTCGCTTCGAGATCCTTCCTCGACCAACGCCAACCTGGCCTGCGCCTGAAACTGTTGAGCGGCACTCACATCATACTCCGAGCGGGCCCGAACGAGCTCACTGGTCGCCGCGATGCCCTGCTCCGCCAGCTTTTTCACCCGATCCCAGTCGTCCTTGGCGGCCTTCATGACCGCCGCCGCCGCGGCAAGCCGTCGGCGAGCCTCTTCGATTTCCTCGGGCCGGGACCCCGCCTTCAGCTTTTCGAATTCAAGCTCGGCCCGTTGACGTTCAGCCTCCGCCAGGGCCAGGGCAATCTCGTCGGCACGGCGATCCATCGCAAACAAGATATTACCGGCCTTCACCCAACCACCTTCGTCCACCGGCATTGAAGCAATCTGACCTTGTCCCTCAGCGCTGACCGTCACTCGCCGAAACGGCTCCAACGATCCGAACCCGTTAAGCACCGAATCCAAGCGGCGCGACTCCAGCAGCACCAACTCGACACGATGGACATCCGCCTCCTGGGCGAACCCCGCCTCCCCGACGAGAACGCAGGCCGCCAACCAGGCCCATCCCCCCCAGGGCGATCGTCTTCCTGTTGAAGCTGTCATGCGGCCCAACATCTGTAATCTGATTGGAATTCAACCGTGGTTTGATGCAGCAACATTTGCGATATTTGACCTTGAAACCGCTCGTTTGGCTACACTCTTTCCATCGAAACCCCACCTGCTGTCCGGCGGAATCTGCCTTTTATCCCTTTCCGCTTCTCCTGTCCTGGCTCAACCATCGGATCGATCTCGCGCTCTTGAGAGCGGTCTGATTTATCTGTCGACCGAAGCCTTGGATTGGCCGGCGGAAAACCATTGTTTTTCATGTCACAACAACGGAGATGCGGCACGCGTTCTATTCCGCTTCGAAAACGAGAGGGTCCGCTCCGAAACCTCAAAATGGAACGACCTCTTGCAATGGCTCAACCAACCCGCCTTGTGGGAGAACAGCGCCTCCTCCGATGTCGTTCTGAGCCAGACCCTCGCGTTGATTCAATTCGGCCTCGCCTCGGTCGTCGCCGAAGAACAGAAATTCATGCAGAAGAACCCTCGAAAAACCAGGATCCTGATCGACCGTCTTCTCGCCAGCCAACATCCTGAAGGCTACTGGGCCGTCGAAGCCGATCGTCATCTAGGATCCCCGGGCACCTACGGGAAGCCCCTCACCACGGCGCTCGCACTCGAAATCCTGGCGACGGTGGTCTCACCGGAAACCAAAGCCGCCAGCGAGAAAGCCAAATCGTGGATTATGAACGATGCCCCCACCGCAACGATCGACCTGGCCGCCGGGATCATGATCCCACATCAGCTCCAGTCAAACCCCAGCGACCTTCCCAACGCCTGGATCCAACGCCTCATCGAGTCTCAAACCAACTCCGGCGGCTGGGGCCCCTACCCAAATCGTTTTCCCGAGGTTTTTGATTCGTCAATCGCGCTACTGGCACTCGCGTCCCAACGCCCCGTCCTTCCCGATCTTTCCCCACTGAAAGCAGGTCGCGCCTTCTTGATCGAGGCGCAAGAAGCGGCCGGGGCATGGCCCGAAACCACGCGCCCCACCGGGGCCAGTTACGCCCAACATATCTCGACATCCGCCTGAGCCATCGCCGCGATTGCCTCGACCGAAGATCTTTGATACGCAGCCATCCCTCGGTTCCGTTCCCACTCCCGATATTCTCGAGAACACAAACGCAAAAACGTTGTCTTCCCATCTGCTTCGAATAGCCTCAGGAGATGACAGCTGATCCAGGCAAGCGACATCCTTATCCCGGTC
>MDTE01203764.1_pt1 | contig 12559 bp, 9 predicted proteins | sample 811231 | NCBI WGS metagenome assembly MDTE01 (sample SAMN05326651, study PRJNA326480) | marine metagenome | isolation source: seawater | place: Indian Ocean: Red Sea | collected 2010
CGGATTCGTGTCATCACAGTCACCAGCTCGAAGGGAAAAACCATCTCCGTCGTGATTGGTGCCCGGTCCGACCACGAGGTCCGTGGAGTAGACAGCCACCAAGTCGCTCTCGCTGGTGGCCGTGACGGAGATGGCGACCAGCTGCTCGGCCCCCGGAGCGGTCCACTGGGTCTCAGCGGAGTCCGGCGACGACAAATCGCCTGCTTCTGCTTCCCAGAGCCACGCTATGTCCTCATCGCCATCGGTCAGAGCCGACATCGTGATGGTCTCTCCAGGCAGCACAACTGTGTCCGAGAACTGCACCTGGACAATGCGCAGGTGCGATTCAACAGAGGTCTCACCACAGGCAGAGAGGCCCGCAGCAGAAGCCACGAGCACCAGCAACAGAGACGAAAATCGGTAACTCAAGTGTTGGCGCATAGGGGCCCAGGAAATGCTTCGATAGTCACGGCAGAGACCACCGGATCGGTGCATTCTACTGTGAAGGTGTCCCCGTGCAACAAGGCGGGTTCTAGCCCGTAGTCGAGGTTCTGCCCGCGACGGGTGGGCCCTACAATCACAGACTGGGTTGATTCGAGGAATCACAGCACACATGCCATCCCTCTCCAGCACCATCCCGGTCTGCATCCCAGCACGCTGGGCGGCCCGACGCTTCCCCGGCAAGTTGCTCTCGCCATGGGGCGGCAAGACGGTACTGGAAGCCGTCATCGCCACTGCGCAGGAATCGGCCATTGGTCCGGTGATCGTGCTCGCGGCGGACAACCGCATCCAAGACGCCCTCGCGAAAACGGACGTTCAGGTCGAGCGAGTGGCGGGCGACTTCCTCAATGGCAGCGAGCGTATCGCAGCCGCTCTGCGCGGCGGACAACTAGGCCGCCCAGTGCCCCAGTTGGTCGTGAACCTGCAAGGAGATGCCGTGGGAGCAACTCCAGCCCTGCTCCGGTCCACAGTAGAGACACTAAGAGCCCATCCAGCTGCAACTCTAGCGACTACCGCCACTTGGAGCGCCGAATCCAGCCCGAGCGGTCGAACGACGGTCCGGGCCTCGGGAGGTCTGGCGGTGGACTTCTCACGCCGAGCGCTAGATCCCGGCATTGCAGGTGCGGGAGACGTTCGCGAGCAAAGATGGTTACTCCACGTAGGGCTGTACGCCTACCGCACGCAGGACCTTCTCACCCTGGCCAATCAGGCCCCAGGTGCTCGGGAGTTGGAAGAATCACTGGAGCAACTCCGGTGGATCGAAAACAACCGATCGGTGGCACTGCACATCGAAGCCGGGCCATCTTCACTGGCGCACGCGATCGACAGTCCCGAGGACCTCGGCCAAAGCCAGAGCCTTAGCGAGCCTTCGAACCCTCCAGTCCGTCGACGATCATCCGACCAATCGCGTCGATAGTGGTCGGTGAGTTGCCTTCGATGCGGTTGTTGACGAGAACAAAAGCGTCGGCGTCCCGCTTCAGGGCCCTCATCGCAAGCCGAACCACGTCGTCGCGCATGGACGCCTGCTCCTGAACGAGCTTGTCAAAAGGTGAGAACTGAGCCACTGCCTCCGCATACCCCATCCCTCGCGGGGTCAACAAACGGGCTACGTAGAAGTCTGCTTCCAATCCCCCAGCCTGGGCTGCGACCCGCATCTGATCGATGAGCGGCGGCATTCGGTCCCAGTGATTGAAGCAATGTGTGGCCCCCGCTTCGTTGAGTATCTCGAAGTACCGAGGCTGAATTAACTCTGGAGTCCGGACCTCTACCGCGTACCGAAAGGCTTTGGGCAAGGCCAAGAGGAATGACCGAAGACGAGTGAGGAACGATCCCAACCACTCCGCATCGGCCCGCCCGAGTGACTGGAACTGAAGGAGAAATGGGCCAGTCCTGTCACGAATGAGCGGACGATCGTAGGCGGGTAGCACAGCCTCATAGAACAACTGGGAGTCCAAGAAGTTCGGGTTGTCCTGGCCTGCCAGGGCACCGTAGCGGGGGTGGGGCCCGAATCGCGGCGTTGTTACGCGTTCCCAGACTTTCGATAGCCAGAGGAAGTCCGCGGGGAGCTGCTTCGCATATCGGTCCAACGTGCTCGCGCGCGCGGGAGAATAAAAGGTGTGATCGATGCCAATAATTCGAAACCAGGGGAACCGACCGAGTTCCTCCAGGCACCGGCTTCGAAAATCCCGCTCACCGGTGTAGTCCCGATGATAGACGAGGCCCTTCCAGCCCGGGTAGGTCCACGAGCTCGGCCCGAACCGGAGCCGTGGAGGCAGGCGGCGCGCAACGTCCAGCGACAGGTTTGTGTTCGCTGGGGTCCGCTCAAACAGAACGCCCTGTTCTCGCACACCGTCATCTGGGACACCTTCACCGGCCACTCATCATGTCCCCATGGGGCATGACAGCTCACACCGAGTACGGCCCCAAGCACTCGGCAGCAGGAAGAGTTCAACGCGCCGAAGAGCGCACTACTTGTTCTGCACGTCACCCGGAATCCTTCTATCACAGGGATCGGGTTGGGCCGTCGATTGTGGAGGGTGTCCGAGCAGCCTCGACCCTTCTGTGTTCTACTCTCGCAATGAGTGCGATGGACAAGGGCAGTGCCCCAGCAACAGAGTCCGCAGACGCCCCGCTCCCACGGCTGGGGCGCTCCATACGACGAGAGTGGCTCTTGGAAGAGGGCATGATCTTCCTCAATCACGGGTCCTTTGGAGCAACGCCAAGGCGCGTTCTTCGCGCTCAGCAGGACTGGCGCCTCGCTCTTGAGAGGCAGCCCATTCACTTCATGATCGACATCCTCCCCGCAGCCCTGCGAACTGCAGCCTCAGAGCTTGCAGCCTTCCTGGGTGCCACGGGGCAGGACGTCGCGTTCGTAGACAACGCGACCACTGGAGTGAACTCGGTTCTACGCTCCCTTCGGCTACAGCCCGGAGACGAAGTCCTGACGACTAGCCATGTGTACCCGGCGGTGGGCAAGACCATCAGCTACGTGTGTCGGAGAACGGGCGCAGTGCCGGTCCACGTGGCGGTTCCATTTCCGTGCGCAGGCCCACAGGAAGTCGTCGACCGCGTCGTCCGAGCGATGACCCCACGTACCCGACTCCTGGTCATCGACCACATCACGTCAGCCACAGCGCTCGTGCTTCCAGTACACGAACTAACAAGGGAAGCCAGACAAAGAGGCATCTTGGTCCTCGTGGACGGGGCTCATGCTCCTGGAATGCTCCCTCTGGACCTGCCGACCTTTGCCACCGACTGGTACACCGGCAACTGTCACAAGTGGTTGTGTGGCTGCAAGGGTTCTGCATTTCTCTGGGGGAACCCCGAATCCGAAGCGGCCCAGAGCGACATTCATCCGCCTGTCATCTCGCACTTTCTAGACGAGAACTGGCCAGCTGAATTCGACTTCATCGGAACGCGAGATTACAGCCCATGGCTATCCGTACCCGAAGCGCTGAGGTTCCTTCAGGACCTAGGCGGAGAGCGTGTGATGGAGCACAACCGAATCCTGGCGCGCAAGGGCGCTCTGGTTCTGCAGAGCACGCTGGGGATCGCACCGGCTGCACCAGAATCCATGCTCGGGTCCATCATCACCCTTCCCTGGCCAGGAACGGAGACACCATCAGACGAAATGGCACAAGACCTCCGTCGCGCACTCTGGGAGAACCACCGGATCGAGTTGATGGTGCTTTGCTTCGACGGGCGTCTCTGGTTCCGCATCTCGGCGCACGCCTACAACGAAATCGACGACTACGAACGACTGGCAGAGGTGCTCCAAACCCATTTGCCCAGCAGGCCAGGCGTTGGATAATGCCGCAAGCATGACTCCCAGCACTCCCTTTGACGTAGTGCAAATCCCGGTCTGGACAGACAACTACGCCTACCTGCTCTGCCCCAGAGACGGCACGGCTGCGGTAGTGGACAGCCCTGAAGCCGAGCCCATCCTGGAGGTGTTGAGCCAAGGTGGGCTTCAGCTGACACACATCTTCAATACACACCACCACTTCGACCACATTGGAGCCAACCAAGAGTTGATCGCCGCGTTTCCCGATGTCGTCGTGTGCGGCGGACGTTACGACGCGGAGCACCAGAGAATCCCCGGGCAGACTCGCATCCTTGAAGATGGTGAGACGTTCGAGTGGGGGGGGGATCGCTGCACAGTCCGTGAGGTGCCCGCCCACACCCTCGGCCACATCGCGTACTGCTGGGACAGCAACCGCGCGTTCGTGGGGGACACACTCTTCTTTGGCGGCTGCGGTCGACTCTTCGAGGGCACGGCCGCCATGATGGATCGGGCTCTGTACGAGGTGTTGGGCAGACTCGACAACAGCACCCTTCTCTACTGTGCCCACGAATACACAGAGGCCAACTTGCGGTTTGCCCGAACCGTAGACCCACACAATGCCGAGCTCTTGGCGTTGAGCGAGGAGGTCGCCTCTCTCCGGGCTCGAGGGAAACCAACGGTCCCTTCCCGTCTCGAACAGGAGTGGGCCATCAACCCGTTCCTTCGCTGTGATTCGCCCACTATTCGCCAGGCGCTCAACTGCGACACGTCCTCACCCCGGCACGAAGTTCTAGGGGCTCTTCGAACCCTCAAGGACGGGTTTCGAGGCTGATGACTCAAGAGACCATGCGCTGGATGCTCCTTGCCCTGGTTGCTGTCGCCCTGACCGGCTGCTCGACGGCGCACACAGCCCGGCCCCTGGGCCAGGGCAACCACGCCGTCCACGTGTCCGTGGGTGGGCCGATCGTGGGTATCGGCGGCCAGGACAAGGTCCCCATTCCGTTAACCACCTTGACCTACAAGTATGGCCTCACGGAGCGGGCTGATGTCTTCGTGGGCTGGCACATCCTCGAGACCTTCGTCAACGAAGGGAACGCCTTCTTCGACATCGGCACCTCCTACTACTTCCTAGACCAGCGTGGGCCCCGCCCCGGGCTGTCGGGGGCGATCACCATCTCGCCCCTGGTCAACAAGCACTCCGGCTGGGCTTCCGTTGATCTCCAGTTCACCGCGTCGTGGTTTCTCGACCCCGGCGAACGTCACTTGCTGTATTTGGGCCTGCACAACTTCTTGACCCCGGTGCGCTCGCAACTGCTCTCCACTCCCGTCTACACCCTCAGCCCATACCTGGGAGGACAGCTCCGTCTGGGGCGCCACAGAGAGGTGATGCTCGGCGCCGAGTTGAAGTGGCACCGGCCCTACGCCGACACCACCGACATGGTCTTGAGCTGGGTCGGCATCGCCAACCGTGGAGCCCTCTCGTTCGTAGGTGGAGTGACCGTGGCCTTTGGCAAGCGGGACCGAGGCGAAGAGCCCAGCGCGGAGAAGCAAGAGGAAGCACCAGCAGAAACACCGCCAGCGGAAGAAGACCAATGACGCTACGTCGAAGCCTGACTCCTTGGCTGGCAGGATTTGCCGTCACGTTCTGCGTGTCGTGCATCGACACGCTGGACTCGGCCTGGTTCACCAACGAAGCCGTGGATGCCTACCATTGGCCCCACAATGAGGTCCCCAAGGACCACATCGAGGAGGTCCAACTTCTTGGTGACACACTGGAAGATGACCAGGGGGCGCCGACTCTCCATGGTGTCTGGCTACACCCGTGCGCTGATGACCGCCCGCAAGACTGCCCAGCGTCCTCCGAGTTCGAGCCCGCCAATCGAAACAAGACGCTCTTGTACTTCCATGGACAGGACAAACATCTAGGGGCCCACTGGGATCGGCTCCAGATCCTGTGGCGCATGGGCTATCGAGTGTTTGCCATCGACTACCGGGGCTATGGCCGCTCCACGGGACAGCCCTCCGAGGCTGGACTGTATGCCGACGGGCGCACAGCCCTTCGCCACGTGTTGAGCCGCATCGCCGAGGAGCGAGGCATTGACCTGGAGGAGGGAGAGCTGCCACGGGCGGACATCTTGGGAGTCGCCTATTACGGGCGCTCCCTGGGAACAACGGTTGCCGTGGATGTGGCCACTGAGTTCAACCCAGCGGCTCTGGTCCTCGAGTCCCCTCTGGCGAGCGCCCAGGGTTTCGTGGACAGCGCAGCAGGCATCGGCGTGTCCGCATCGGTGCTGATGACGAGCCGATTCGACAATGTCTCCAAGCTTCCCTTTGTCATCGCGCCCAAGTTGATCATGCACGGGCAGGAAGACGACTACGTTCGCTTCGACTTCGCCGAGCTGCTCTTTGAACTGGCGACCGAACCCAAAGAGTTCTTTGCGGTGGCTGGGGCCGGTCATGGAGGTGTCCCCTGCCCCGATCGCGACGAGAGCGTCGATGCCGAGGAGGTGCCCTGCGTGGCCAACAGCGCATACCTTGAGCAAGTCCACAGCTTCTTCGACCAATACTTGCCATGAGCAGTCCCTCCAGGGCCGACCAGGGCCCGGCACTGCAACAAAGCCCCCTCCTCGAAACCCTCTGACGACGCTGCCGCGGCAGGTTGTTAGGATGGGCCCATGGCGGCACCGGATCCCTGGCTCAAAGGTCTGACGAAGGCCCTGTCTCTTGTGGGGCAGGAGCTCCATCCAGACCCTGCCGGCGGAGATGAAGCCTGGGGAGAGCATCCCGACTCGGCTCGACTCGAGATGGTGGAGGAGGCCCTGGCAGCGGAGCGCTCCGACCACCGCGCTTCGGAAGAACGACTTCGCGCCACTCGCACCGAGCTCACAGCAGCACGCGAGGAACTGGGACAAACCCGAACCGACCTGGAACACCTCACTCGATCACTCGGTGAGGCCCGAGAGACTCTGGGCCAAAAAAAGGCCGAAGTAGAACGGCTTCAAGAAGAGTGGCAACAAGAGCGTGCCTCGCTGATTGATCGATGGTCTCAAGAACGCGATAGCCTAACGGGCAAGTGGGACCGAGCTAGCTCCGAGCAGAGCGAGGACTGGAACCGTCGGCGCGCCGAGCAAGCCCAAAAATGGAACCTCGAGCGAACCAGTCTGACCGAGAAGTGGACGCAAGAACGCACGGACCTCCACGCCCGACTCGAACGCGAACAATCAAGCCTTCGCGACTCGCAACAAGTGGCGCAGAGCCTCCAGGCCAAGCTCGATGGGCTCGAAACCGAATTCCAGAAGCGGGGCAATGAGTTCCAGGCCACTCAGCAGGCGTTGGAGGAGACGCGGCTAGAGTTGAGCCAGACCGAGGCCCGGCTGCAAGCAGCAAAGAGCCGTCTCGAGACGTATTCAGAGGACAGGGGCAGCCTCCACGCACAACTGGAGGCCGCCATTGCAGCCCGGACCGTCGCTGAAGACAGGGTGGCCGACGCCGAAAAGGCCACTCGACAGGCCGAGCAGGTAGCACGCCAGGCCAATCAGGGTGCTCAGCAGAGTTCAGAAAGCCTCCGCGAGTCGGAACACCAGATAGTCCTGGCCAACCAGCGAGCCGACCGCATCGAAGCCGAGCGCAATGACGCTATGGAGCGCGGACGCGATCTCGAACACCAGTTGTCCAACCGGGATCGAGAGCTGGCAGAGCTAAAGACCACGCTAGTGACCGAGCAACAGAGTCGGCTCGCCGCCGAACAGCAATCGGAATTGGCCCGCTCCACCCTCGCCAAGCAGGAAGCGCTGTTTGCCAGCAGTACCGACCGCGTCGAGGCCGAGAGTCGCATTGATGAACTCAATCGCATCCTAAAGCGAGAGCGCGTCGTCAGCCTGGACCTCCGCACCGAGATCAACACCCTAGAGACTCAACTGGAGGAGTCTTCCAACTCGGTTCGAGACCTCGAACACCAGTGCCAGACCACCGCAGACGAGCTGGCCAATCTTCAGCAGCAGGCCAGTCAACTGCGAGTACACCTGGATGAAGCCAACCAGACGATCGTAGAGGCCCGAGACAAGGCCGCCCAGGATGCAGACCGTCTGGCCGAAGAGTCCGCACAGCACTCTGAGACTCGCAATCAATTGGCAACGGCACAGGCCGAAGCAGAGAGCCGCGCGCAGACGATCCGCCAGCAACAACAACAGCAGGATGAGCTGGAATTAAAGCTCGCGGACACGGAGCTCGCACTCTCCAATGCCGAAGGGCACGCGGCAGAGCAAGACATGCGCGCTCAGACTGCGACCACCCGTGCAGAGGAAGCAGATGCTCGGTCGGAGGTGGCCACCCAGCGCGCTCAGGCAGCCGAACAGCTTCGGTCTGAGGCACTGGAGACAGCCGCCCGAGCAGCTCGCGACGCACAGACCGCCCGCGATGCTCGAGAACAGGCGGAAGAGAGCTGCCGAGAGGCGATCTCTCGAGCTGAAACTGCAGATGCTCGGGCCGCTCGAGCCGAGCAACAGGCTGAACAGCAATCGAGCCAAGCGCTAGAGGCCCAGCGAGACGCCGCCGATGCGGAACAGAGACGGGCCGAGGCTGAGCATGCCCGGATCGAGGCGGAAGAAAGGGCGACTAAGGCGACACTGGAGGCCTCCGCCGCACTCAAGGATGCGGAAGCGGCCAGGGAGCAAGCCCTGCAAGCTGCAGAAGAGGCACAGCAAGCCGCCCGAGGACAAGACGAAGCACAGCGGGTCGCTGAAGACGCGAAGGCGGCCGCGCAGAGTGCGCAACAAGAACGCTCCGAAGCTCAGAGCAGGGCGACCGAGCTGAGCAGCCAACTGGAGGCTGCCGCTGCACGCGCGCAGGAAGCCGAGCGACAGAGCCATCTCCTTGGCCAACAAGCCACCGAAGCGACCGAACGAGCGGCAGCGTCCGAGGCTGAAGCGACGGCCGCCGATAGAAGCGCCAGAGAGGCCCAGGCGCGGGCAGAGGAAGCCGAGAGTCGGGTAGAGCGCGCCGAGCAAGAAGCGACAACTGCCCGAGAGAACGCGAGGGCAGCCTCCGAGCGCGCGGAGTCCGCAACCCGAGACCTGACAACCAAGAGTTCGCAGTTGAGCGAGGCCGAGACTCTGGCTGCAGAACTAAGGGAACAGCTCACAACACTGCTCGACCAGGCGCGACTCCTCAACGACGAGCGAGACGAAGCCGAGGCCAGAGCTCAAAAAGAGTCCGAGCGGGCACAGGCAGAAGCTCAGCGGGCCGAGCTCGAGGCACTACGGGCGCAGAAGGTCGCCGAGGAAGAGGCGCGACGGGGTCGTGAGACAGCCGAACAGATGGCGGCAGAAGAGGGCGCTCGATGGGAGAAGAGGCTCCGTGAGGGCGAACAGCACTTTCGACGGGAGAAGGCCCAGCTGGAGCAGCGCCTGGAAGAAGAGGGGCAGCTATTGCAGGTCGAGCGCTCCGAATGGCAGCGAAAGATCGAAGAGGAGCAGGGCCGACTGGAAGAGGAACGCAAGTCCTGGCGCAAGCGACTCGACGAAGACGAGCAGCAGATCGCAAAGGAGCGGGCTAACTGGCAGAAGCGGCTGTCTGCCGAGGAGCAACGGCTTCAAGAGCAGATGGCAAAGGAACAGGCCGCCTCCAAGTCCGCCATGAGTGAGATCAGTACACGACTCGACTCGCTCGCCGAGGCAGAGGCCGCGGCCATCGCACGGGCTGAGGCTTCCGAGGCTCGGGCTCAGGCCGCTGAAAAGGCGAGTCGCGAAGCGCTGGAGTCTGTCGCTCGGATCGCACAACTGGAGGCCGAACTGGGGGCCATGCAGCAAGAGGTAACTTCGGCTAACCAGGGCCGGTCCGAGTCCCTCGCGCGGGCCCGCGATGAACGGCAAAAGGCTGAGACAGCAGAAGCTCGTTACGCAGAGGCCCAACGACGACTTCGAGGATTGGAAGAGAGCCGCGAGGAACAACAGGAAGAACTGGACACTCTCCGCCAACAAATGCGGCAAGCGCCCACCGCCCCACCACCCAGGAGCAAACCCCCTACCGCCGATGCCCCCAGTTCGCCCCCTGCTCCCGAGCCCATCCGTCTGGACAAGCCAGCGGCTGCACCCCAACCAGCGCAGGCCCCGAGCACCCCGCAACGCTCCGTTCCACAACGTGGTGCACGAGCCAAGGCGGCCACTGCGGAGCGGGCTGGGACGGGCGTGACACGAAGGCCTCCGACTCCCGCGGACAAACCAAGATTGCGCGGCGGTTCATTCGACAACGCCGGGGGCAAGGTCTACACGGCGCGCAAGACACCCGTCGAGGACGAGCCCAAGGGCGTCATGGGTCTCTTCCGCAAGAAACGCTAGGAAGCTTGGAAGACAGAGACGCCGGCCCACAGCAGATGGCTTCTCGTCTTCCTTGGCGGAGAATGCCCACGGACGATCCCAGAGTCTTATAATGATTTTGCTTCCAGAAGCATCTGCCGGCTCAGTTCGCCGAAGCCGCCTCGTTGCCCGTCCGTGCCGGAGCCCCATTGGCTGAACTCTCCCCGCGACCGGCCTCGAACCGGACTAACCCTCCTCCCAACGACCCATCGAGGGCATCGCGGTCGGACCGACGACGCAAGGTCGTACGGTCGATGCCCTTTGTGGTGGTGCCGGCGACCGGTCGTGGCAGCAGAGAAAGACGCTTCGCCTTGCAGCCAAGCCGGGTTCTGGGGGTTCTCTTCTCAGTGTTCGTGGCGGGAGCGCTGTTGGCTACGGGAACCTTCGCGGCTTACTGGATCTTCACCGACCAAGCCCTCGTCCGAGAGGACTACCAGCGGCTTGCTAACGAGGTCGACGCTCTGCGCGTCGCTCTGTCTGATCTTCAATCTCAGCAAGCCGAGAGTCCGCGCGGTGCAGAGCGGGCTCCAACCGACGACGGGGAAGAAGGCCCCCCTCGACTCGCCCTGGCCATACCGTCCATCAACGACAAGAAGAATCACATTCGGATCGCGCTGCTCCGCTCCGAAGGCGCTGTCACCCTGGAGGGGGAGGGCTTGCTAATCAGCCAGGGACGAAACCAGGCCATCCCCATGCCCCGAGGGCGAGCCCTCACCCGGGTGCGACCCGAAGGGGTCTGGGTCGAGGGTGTAGGCATCCTCCCGGACGGGACCCGCATCGAAAACCGACTGGGCTCCATCCGAATCGGCGACAAGGAGTTCCCTGGAATTCTCGAATTGCACAGGGAGGGAACACGGCTGCTGTTGGTCAACGAGGTGGAGCTGGAGCGCTACCTCCACGGTGTCGTTGCTGGGGAGCTGCCAGCCCACTGGGGGCTGGAGATCAAGAAGGCGCAAGCGGTCGCAGCTCGCACCTACGCGCTGATGCAGAGAGAGACGTCGGACAAAGCCTATGACGTGGAGTCCACGGTCAGTGATCAGGTCTACCTGGCCTCAGCCATTGACCCGGGCTCGCGAGCAGCCGTCACGGCGACACACGGCGAGGTTATGACGAGGGATGGATACCTCGTCTCCGCCTTCTATCACTCGACCTGCGCCGGCCACACAGAGTCCCCCCACAACGTCTGGCCTGAGCGACCGAGCCATGGCAATTCGGAGGTGCCGTGTCCACACTGCAGCAAGGCACCGGGGCTCAAGTGGCAAACGCAACTGAAGCCCGAAGAACTGCTCGATGCCATCCGAGGGCAAGGCCACACGGCCAAGCGCGTCACGGGCCTTCACATCCGGGAGCGAAGCTCGTCTGGTCGCGTGACCCGCATCGACATCATGACCGACAAGGAGCCCGTGCAGTGGACGGGGAACGAGTTCCGGGAGCACCTCGGCTGGATGCGAATCAAGAGCGCCCGATTCGACCAGAATGTGGACGGAGACGTCTTTCACTTGAGCGGCAGCGGCGCCGGTCACGGGGTCGGCCTCTGCCAATGGGGAGCCCGCAAGATGAGCCGTGACGGGCAGGACTACCGCAGCATCCTGTCCACCTATTACCCCCTCGCCAAGATCGAACAGATTTACTAGCGTCCGCGTTCGGAGGAACTTGTCATGCCCACAGCTCGCTTAGTGCCCTTAGTGGTCGGGTCACTCTCCCTGGTTGCCCTAATCACCTTCCCGCTCGCCTGTGCTCCGGGGGAAAACAGCGGGGCGAACGATGGTGAGATCTGCGGCGATGGTGTCGACAACGACAATGACGGCGCCGTGGATGAGGGCGTCGACGAAGACGGTGATACCTACCGAACCTGCGACATCCCAGAGCTCATCGACTGCGACGACGACGACCCAGACATTCACCCAGGAACCGACGAACTGTGCGATGGCCAGGACACGAACTGCGACGGTGAAGTGGACAATGTCGATCTCGACGACGACGGGTACATCTCCGCCGACTGCGGTGGCACGGACTGCAACGACGCCAACGCCAATGCTTATCCAGGCCACCCCGAGGCTTGCGACGGCGCAGACAACGACTGCGATGGCGAGGTCGACAACGGATTTGACGCTGATGACGACGGGTTCACCTTCTGCGCCGGCGACTGTGTGGACAGCGATCCACTCATCAACCCGGACGCACCAGAGACCTGTGATGGGCTCGACAACAACTGCAACTGCAGCAGTGACAGCAATGAAGACGGCATCACTTGCGGCCCGGGAGACACCAACGTCGACGAGGACTACGACGCCGACGGGGACGGATTCGTGGACGCCACCGACCCATTCTGCGTGGAAGTCTACGGTCCCGGTGGAGCCGGCGAGTCGAGCGGTGACTGCAACGATGACCCAGACGACGGTGGGGCTGCCGTCCACCCCGGTGCCCACGAAGACAGCTTCGA
>MDTE01125631.1_pt1 | contig 12558 bp, 17 predicted proteins | sample 811231 | NCBI WGS metagenome assembly MDTE01 (sample SAMN05326651, study PRJNA326480) | marine metagenome | isolation source: seawater | place: Indian Ocean: Red Sea | collected 2010
AGAAAATCGCTAAAAGACTTAAAATTGAAAAAAATATATAAAAAAAAGTTTGGAAAAGACCAATATTCAAATTATGAGTTTAAACCATAATGTTTTCTGGAATAATACAAGGAACAGGCAAAATAGTTGATAGTGATTCTAATAATACATTTATTAAAACAGATGTTGATTTAAATGATTGTAAAATAGGTTCATCAATAAGTTGTAATGGAGTATGCCTTACAGCTACTTCTATAAAAAAAAATAATGAGAACCAGTTTATTTTTTGTGTAAATATTGGAGAGGAAACTAGAGAAAGGTCAAATCTTTATTCTCAAGAATTCGATAAATTAATCAATATTGAAAAATCAATTAAAATAGGTGATGAGCTTTCTGGTCATTTTGTTTATGGTCATGTTGATTGTGTTACCCATATATTAAATATACAAAAACTTGAATCAAGTTGGGATTTTAAGTTTAAAATGAATGAAAAAATGAATAAATTTGTTGTTGAAAAAGGTTCAATTGCTATTAACGGTATATCTCTTACTATTGCAAAAGTCGAATCAGACAACTTTGATATTTCAATAATACCTCATACTTATGACAATACTAACTTAAAGTCTACAAAAGTTGGGGATCTAGTTAATATAGAGTATGATGCTTTAGCAAGGTATGTCGTAAAAAATGTCTAAGAACACCTCTAATAATTTTTTATCTACAATTGAAGAAATTATTGATGACGCAAAGAATGGTAAGATGTTTATTCTTGTTGATGATCCTGACAGAGAGAATGAAGGTGATTTAATTATTCCTGCTCAGATGATTACCCCTGAAGCAATAAACTTCATGGCTAAATATGGTAGAGGTTTAATTTGTTTAGCTTTAACAAAACAACGAATTAATGAACTTCAATTACCATTAATGAATCCTTCTAATCAGAAAAATGACTTAACGGCGTTTACTGTTTCTATAGAAGCTAAAGAAGGAGTAACTACAGGAATTTCTGCAGCAGATAGGGCGCATACTATTTCTGTAGCAACTAATAGAGATAAAAATAAAGAAGATATTGTATCTCCAGGACATATATTTCCATTAATGGCTTGGGATGGAGGAGTATTAGAAAGAGCAGGTCATACAGAAGCTTCTGTAGATATAGCAAGAATTGCTGGCTTAAATCCATCTGGAGTAATTTGTGAAATTATGAGTGATGATGGCTCAATGGCAAGATTACCAGAATTAATTAATTTTTCTAATGATCATTCACTAAAAATTGGAACAGTATCTGATTTGATTAAATACCGATTAAAAAATTCTAAAATTATTGAATTAGACTACGAAAGAAATTTTGAAAGTGAAATGGGAAAAGACTTTAAACTTAAAATTTTTAAAAATATTTTATCTGGAGAAAAACATTATGCTTTAGTTAAAAATTTAGAAAATAACTTTGAACCGCAATATGTTAGAATGCATAAATTAGATATAACAAAAGATATATTTGAAGAAAAGAACATTTTTGGTGATGAAATATCGAAATCTTTCAAAATAATTGAAAATAAAGGTTCAGGCGCTATAGTATTAATTAATAGTGATATGGCCCCTAATATTAAAAAAATTTTTAAAAGAAGATCATCTGCAGATAATAAGTTAGAATTAAGAGAATATGGTGTAGGAGCTCAAATATTATTAGAATTAGGACTACACAAAATAATCTTATTGTCTAATAGTAATAAAAAAATTATTGCATTGGATGGATTTGATTTAGAAATTGTCTCACAAGAAAAAATATAATTTTATATGAATAAAAAAATACTTATTGTTTCTGCTAATTATTATAATGATATTTCAGATTCTTTAAATTTAGGTGCTTCGAATTATTTAGAAAAACAAAATATGAATTTTGATATAATTAATTCTCCTGGCTCATTTGAAATTCCATACATAATAAATCAAAACTTAAAATACTATGATGGTTTTATTGCATTAGGTTGTATAATTAGAGGTGAGACTTATCATTTTGAATTAATTTCTAATGAATGTGCAAGAAAGATTATGGATTTATCAATCTCTTCTAATAAACCAATAGGTTTTGGAATATTAACTTGCGATAATAAACAACAAGCTTATCAAAGATCAGATATAAATATTGGTAACAAAGGTCAGGAAGCTGCTAAAGCGTGTTTAGATTTATTAAAATTAAATTAGTATATGGATAATACATTAAGGTCTAAAACTAGACTTGCTGCTATTCAATTAGTTTCTCAACAATTACTAAATAAAGAGGATATTGACTCTATTAAAAATGATTTTGACAAATATTATCGAAATACTGTTATAGATGAAAATTTAGAAAAAATTCAATATAATGTTAACTTTCTTTCTAAATTAATTACATATTATAAATTAATTAATTTTGATATTCTTTCCAAAGAAATTAATCAATTAATTAATTTTAACAGAAAATTTGAAAAGTGGGATATTGTTAATCAAGCAATTATTTCAATGGCGATTAGTGAAATACGTAATTCTGAAAACAAAAAGATCAAAATAATTTTAAATGACTATATTGAAATTTCTAAATCTTTTGTAAGTTTAAAAGAGACTAAACTAATTAATTCTATTTTAGATAAATTAATCAATGCTAAAAAATAGAAATATTTCTGAAGAATATATAATTAATAATTATTTAAAAAAATTAAATTTTAACAGACCTGAAACATTTAATTTTAATAATGATGCAGCTTTTTTAAATTCATATAAAAATAAAAAAATTATAGTAACAAATGATACAATACTTGAATCAGTTGATTTTTTTAAAGAAGATCCACCTGAATCAATAGCTAATAAAATTATTACATGTAATTTATCTGATATTTCTTCTATGGGCTCATTACAATTTGCTTATACTTTATCATTAGGTTTGCCTAATTATACAAAAGATAGTTGGTTAAGAAAATTTACAAATAAATTACTATCATTACAAAAAAAATATAATTTTTTTTTATTAGGAGGAGATTTATCCCAATCTAATAAAATTATTATTTCCTCAAACTTTTTTGGATATGTTGAAAAGGATAAAATTTTGAAAAGAACTGGTTCTAAAATTAATGATGATATTTGGGTTACTGGAAATATAGGAGAATCACTAGTAGGTTTAAAGATTAAACAAAAAAAAATTAAAATTAATAATTTAGAAAAAAAATATTTTTTAAATAGATATTTATTTCCACTTCATTGTCCTCTGGGTTATAAAATTAGAAATTATGTTACTTCATCCATTGACATATCAGATGGTTTTTACGGTGATTTATCAAAATTAATAAATTATGAAAATTTTGGAGCATCTTTAAACATTGAAGATATTCCTCTTTCTAGACAAACTAAACATTTAATCAAAAATAGAAAAATTACATTAGACTCTCTTTTATCATCAGGAGATGATTACGAATTAATTTTTACAGCAAATTCTAAAAATTCATCAATAATCAAAAGAATTTCAAAGAAAAACAATATAAAAATTACTAATGTTGGAAAAATAATCAGTAAAAAAGGGATATATTTAGATAATAAAAAAATTAAAATTACTAACAAATCATTTGAACACTTTTCCTAATTTCTTGATTTTTTTTACCCTTTCTGACATATGAACTAAGAATTTTAAGGAGCTCTAAAAATGACAATCATGCAAATTTTTATACTGCTATGTGGAGTAGCAGCTGTATTATATGGTGTAATCACATCAAGACAAATATTATCTTTAAGTCCTGGAAATGAAAAAATGCAAGAAATTGCAAAAGCTATTCAAGAAGGGGCTAAAGCTTATTTAAACCGTCAGTATTTAACTATAGCTATTGTGGGAATTGTTATTTTTATTCTTATCTGGATTATTTTTGATTTATATTCAGCTATTGGATTTTTAATAGGCGCTTTTTTTTCTGGAGCAGCAGGTTATGTAGGTATGAATATATCAGTGCGCTCTAATGTCAGAACAACTGAAGCTGCTTCAACATCTTTGGCAAAAGGATTATCAGTTTCTTTTAAAGCTGGAGCAGTAACAGGGATGCTTGTTGCAGGTTTTGCCTTGCTATCAATTGCTGCTTATTATTTTGTTCTAGATAACTCCGGTAATTTTGAAGGCAGATTAATTGTAGCTCCTTTAGTATCACTTGGATTTGGAGCATCTTTAATATCAATTTTTGCTAGATTAGGCGGAGGAATTTTTACTAAAGGTGCAGATGTAGGAGCTGATTTAGTAGGAAAGGTTGAAGCTGGAATACCAGAAGATGATCCAAGAAATCCTGCAGTTATTGCAGATAATGTTGGTGATAATGTTGGTGATTGTGCTGGAATGGCTGCAGATTTATTTGAAACCTATGTTGTTACTGTTGTAGCTACTATGGTTCTTGCATCAATTTTTTTTACATCAGAATTATCATCTAAAATGATGATGTATCCATTATCAATTGCAGGAGTATGTACAATAGCAAGCATTATTGGCACATATTTTGTAAAATTAGGTAAAAGTGAAAATATTATGATGGCTTTATATAAAGGTTTTTTTGTTTCTGCTATTTTATCAGCAATATTTTTATATTTTATAACTGATCATGTTGTTGGTATGTCTACTTCACTTGAAGCAATAGGAGCGAATATAACTGGTATGTCACTTTTTTATTGTGGTTTATTAGGTTTGATTATTACAGGGCTAATAATTTGGGTAACTGAATATTATACTGGCACAAACTATAGACCAGTTCAAAGTATTGCCAAATCATCAACAACTGGTCATGGTACGAATGTAATTCAAGGATTAGCAATTAGTTTAGAGGCGACTGCACTGCCCGCTATAATAATTGTAGCAGGTATTATAATAACATACTCAATTGCTGGACTTTTTGGCATAGCTATTGCAGTCACTACAATGCTTGCACTAGCAGGTATGGTTGTTGCATTAGATGCTTATGGACCTGTTACTGACAATGCAGGAGGAATTGCAGAAATGTCAGAACTTGATGAAAGTGTTAGAAAAACAACTGACGCACTAGATGCTGTCGGAAATACAACTAAAGCAGTTACTAAAGGTTATGCAATAGGATCAGCTGGATTAGGAGCATTGGTTTTGTTTGCTGCATACACAGAGGATGTTTCTCATTATGGTTTAGATGTTTCATTTGATTTATCAAATCCATATGTTGTTGTTGGTCTTTTACTTGGTGGATTACTCCCATATTTATTTGGAGCTATGAGCATGACCGCAGTAGGAAGAGCCGCAGGTTCAGTTGTAGAAGAGGTAAGAAGACAATTCAAAGAAATACCTGGTATTATGGAGGGAAAAGGGAAACCTGAATATGGTACTTGCGTTGATATATTAACAAAAGCAGCGATAAAAGAAATGATTATACCCTCAATGCTTCCAGTATTATCTCCTATTTTAGTTTATTTTGTTATTTTATTTATTGCAGGACAAACAGCAGCTTTAGCTTGTTTAGGCGCTTTACTTCTTGGAGTTATCATAACAGGTCTTTTTGTAGCTATAAGCATGACAGCCGGTGGTGGTGCGTGGGACAATGCTAAAAAATATATTGAAGATGGTAATTATGGAGGTAAAGGTAGTGAAGCTCATAAAGCAGCAGTAACTGGGGATACTGTTGGTGATCCATACAAAGATACGGCTGGTCCTGCAGTTAATCCAATGATCAAAATTACAAATATTGTAGCTTTGCTTTTATTAGCTTCAATATCTTTATAAATTTATTGAGTAGGTGTAGTAGCCGATACTCCGCCAAATATTTTTTCCAATAAACCTCTTTTGATTGATTCATTAGGGGTTTTTTCTTCTATATATTTTACATCATTCTCGTTATTCAAATCATATTCTTCAAAGTTTATTATTTGATTATTACTATCAAATTTAAAAACTATTATATTTCTGTTTGTTATTTTTTGTTTAAAAAAATTTCTTATTTTTTTTTGTTCAGAAAAATAATAATATTTTTTCTCTATTGGATCAATAAAATTAGGATTCCCCATTTTTTCTACCAATTCATTAATATTAGTAAATTGATTATAATTAATATTATTTTCATTTAAAATTTTTCCTGAATATGATATTTTTTCAGAACAATTTGATATTATTATTGCAAATATAAATAATAATAAATATCTTTTTAAATGATACATATAAATATGTTTTTACATCATTTTAATAAAAAAGAAAATAAGGATAAAATAATTGCTAATAGAATATACAAATATATTATTCTTTATGTCAAAAATATTATTAAAAACAAAGAACTTAATATAAAAAGGGATTTCAATTCTTCATTTGAATTAATTTCAATATTTATGTTTATAATATTTATTGGATATAAAGATAAGCCTGGTCATAAAAAAATCAACCAGTTTTTGATGAATATTTATATAGATGACTTAGATAAATCTTTGAGAGAACAAGGCATTGGAGATATGTCAATTGGAAAATATGTAAAAACTTATGTAAAAAAAATTTATTATAGATTAAATAAACTTGAGAGTATTTTTTTAAATAATGATTTTGAAGCATTTAATATTTACTTGAATAATATTAATATTCATAACAAACAGGATCAAATTACTCAACTTGGTGATTATCTTTTTCAGTTTATTAATAATTTATTAAACGACGCAAAAAAAGAAGAATTAACTGATTTTAAAGTTAAGATTAACTCTATTTAATACTTGCAATACTCTTACTATATCAATATTACCTTTTTTATATTTATGGCTGTCCCAAAAAGAAAAACCTCTAAATCTAAAAGAAACATGCGTAGATCCCATGATAAGATTGATTTATTAAATATAATTGAAGATAAAGAATCAGGGGAACCAAGAATTTCACATAGAATTGATTTGTCTACTGGCATGTATAAAGGTAAACAAATTATTAAAAGAAAAGAATCTAAAGAATCAAAAGAAAATTAATAATATTTGATGTCTAATAATCTTATAACCATTGCGATAGATGCAATGGGGGGTGAAGACTCCCCCTATAAGTGTCTTAAAGGAGCTGAAATTTTTTCTTCAAAAATTAATAATATAAAAATAATTTTTATTGGAGATAAAGAAAAGATCAGTCAATTAATCATTGATAGAAAAATCAAATTAAACAATTATGATATAATTCACTCCAGTGATAACATTTTAGATGATGATTCAACTAATACTATACTTAGAAATAAAAAAGAAAGCAGCATATTCAAAGGATTAAAAATAGTAAAAGAAACTAGTAGATCAGGATTTGTTTCTTCAGGTAACACTGCGGCTATAATGATTTTATCAAGATTAATATTAGGAATGATAGAAGGAATTGATAGACCAGCAATATGTTCATTAATTCCGAATAAAAAAGATTATTCTATAATGCTTGATTTAGGCGCAAATGTTTCGTCTGATTCAAAAAATCTGTTTCAATTCGCATTAATGGGATATTGCTATCACACTATTTTAAAAAATTATTCAGATCCAAAAATAGGAATAATTAATATTGGAACAGAATATAATAAAGGTAAAGAATTTCTTCAAGAAGCATGTGATATGATTAATGACAGTTTTTTAAAGAATTTTTTTATTGGATATATAGAGCCCAATAAGTTAACCTCTGGCAATTGTGATGTTATAGTCGCAGATGGATATAGTGGAAATATAATTTTGAAAACAGCTGAGGGTATGTCTAAATATATTACTAGCAATTTAAAACAAGTTTTTGTAAAATCAATAAAAAATAAAATAGCGTATTCGATGATAAAAAAAGATTTGTCAAAATTTCGGGATAAGATTAATCCTGCTAAATATGATGGAGCAATTCTTTTAGGTGTTAATGGAATTTCTATTAAAAGTCATGGATATTCTTCACCTTATGCTTTTTCATATGCTATTAAGAGATGTTATAACTTTATTAACAATGATATTAATCATAAAATTAGAGAACAATTAAATAATACATAAATTTATGAATAATATTACAAGAGATGATATTGCTAATTATATAAATAATGAATTTGGATTAGCAAAAAATGATTGTAACGATCTAGTTAAAGATATCATAGATGACATAATCGTAGGATTAAAAAATAATGATATTGTAAAAATTCACAACTTTGGAACTTTTAAAATAAGAAAAAAAAATGCGAGAAAAGGCAGAAATCCTAAAACTAAGGAAGAAGTTATCATCTCTCCAAGAAAAGTTATTTCATTCATTCCTAGTAAAAATATTTTAAGAAAAATTAATGATTTAGTTAATGAGTGATAAAAATTATAGGAATATTACTGAAGTATCAGAATTATTAAAAATCAATAAACACGTTATCAGATATTGGGATTCAAGATTTGAAGGAATTTCAACAAGGCTTAAAAATAATAAAAGAAGATTTTTTAGTAATGAGAATATCAATAAGTTAAAGGAACTTAAAAATATTTTATATGAAAACGGAAAACATAATTATTCTCTAGATTTAGCAAATAAAATAGTTGCCAAAAAAAAACTTAATTCTAAAAATCAACCAAATGATAATTTAGGTAATAAAATAGATAATATCAATAAATTACATGATATTTCCGATAATTTAAAAAAATTAATTGAAAAATTTTAAATAGTTCATCAATATTCTATTATTATATTGACTTAATTTTCTCATATATGTATGTGCTCCGCATGAAAACGTTTTCATTAAAAAAAGAAGACATTAAGAAAAAATGGGTAATTATTGATGCAAGTAATGCAGTTCTTGGAAGATTAGCGGTTATTTCTGCCAATATTCTTAGAGGTAAAAACAAAACTGAGTATACTCCAAATCAAGATTGTGGAGATAATTTAATAATCATAAATTCGGATAAAGTTATTTTAACAGGAAAAAAAGAAACAGATAAGATTTATTATAGACATACAGGTTATCCAGGAGGAATTAAAGAAACAAATCCACAAAAAATGAAAGACAAAAAAAAATCACAAAATATAATTAGATTAGCTATCAAAAGAATGATTCCAAAAGGACCTTTAGGAAAAAAACAACTTTCAAATTGTAAAATTTTTGATGGTCCAGAACATAACTTAGAATCACAAAAACCAATAATTATTGATATTTCAAAATTAAATAATAAAAATAAGAAGAGATAATAAAATGTCTGAGGAAAGCATCATTCAAACAAATGAAAATTTAGTAAATGAAAAAACAAACATTGAAGAAAATAAATTAGATAAATCATATGCAACAGGTAAAAGAAAGAACTCTATAGCACGTGTTTGGTTAAGAAAAGGTGATGGCAAAATATCAATTAATGGAAAAAATATTGAAAAATATTTTTCTAGACCAGTTTTGCAAATGATTGTTAACCAACCTTTAGAACTAGTTCAATCAGTAGGAAATTATGATATAACGGCTACAGTTAAAGGCGGGGGTTTATCCGGACAAGCAGGCGCTCTTAGACATGGTATCAGCAAAGCTTTATGTTCTTATGACTCAGGATTAAGACCTGCTCTTAAAAAAGTAGGATTTATAACAAGAGATTCAAGAGTAGTTGAAAGAAAAAAGTCTGGTCTTGCTAAGGCTAGAAGAAGTTATCAGTTTTCAAAAAGATAAATTAAATGAAAAATATTGTTTCTGTAGCCGTTTTAGGCTCAACTGGCTATGTAGGATTAGAATTAGTTCATATATTATTGAAACATCCTAATATTAAAATTAATTATCTAGGGTCAGAGTCAAATATTGGTAAAGATATTAGAGAATTTGATAAAAGAATTAATGATAGTTCATTGCCAAAGTTGAATTCAATAGAAAATATCGATTTATCAAAAATAGATTTAGTCTTTCTTGCTTTACCTCATGGTGTATCTCAAAAATATGTTAAAGAAAACATAAATAAAACTAAGATAATAGATTTATCTGCAGATTTTAGAATTGATGATGAAAATATTTATAATAAGAATTATAATTTAAAACATTTATGCCCCAATTTGTTAAATAATTTTATTTATGGATTACCTGAAATTAATTTTAATCAAATAAAAAAATCAAATAATGTTGCAGTTCCCGGGTGCTATCCAACATCAGTTTTATTGCCACTGATACCCCTAATTAATGATAATTTAGTAAAAAATGATAATATTATTATAGACTCAAAATCAGGTTATAGCGGAGCAGGTAAGAAATTTGATAAAAGTAATTTATTTTTAAATGAAGAGCTAAATTTTTATAATTATAATACTAATAATCATCGTCATATGTCAGAAATTTCTCAAGAATTATTAAAATATACCAATCAAAAAATTCAATTTTCTTTCAATCCTCATATTTTGCCAATATTTAGAGGTATGATGTCAACAATTTACTGTGACTTAAATGACAATGTAAATGTAAATAATATCAAAGACAAATTGAAAAATTTTTATCTTGATAGTAAATTTGTAAAAATAATTGAAAATAAAAAAAATGATTTTTTTTATATCCAAAATACTAACAATTGTGTTTTGAAATTATTTAATCATTATGATGAATCTAAAATAATTATAGTTAGTCTAATTGATAATTTATTAAAGGGCGCTAGCGGTCAAGCTGTTCAATGTATGAATATTATGCTTGGATACAATGAGGATCTAGGATTAGAATTTTTAAAAAAGTGAAATATTTAATTTTATTTATTTTTATTTTTGTTCATTCATGTGGTTATCCAGATATTGATACTGTTCCTAAATTTAAAAATATGAAAATATCAAAAGATGAGGCTACTGATTTGTGTAAAATCAATAATTCTGATATTGAAGATATAAACAAATGTTTAAGTGAAATAAACTACGAAAATTCCAATGAATAAATTAATAAAAGTAAATTTATGTATAGCAGGATTAGGAACTGTTGGCTCTAATGTAGCAAAGATATTAATTGATAATCGTAATTTTTTTATTAATAAAACTAACATTGATTTTAATATTGTAGGAATTTCAGCAAAAAATAAATCAAAAAAAAGAATTTTTAATATCAGTGAACTTAATTGGTTTGATGATCCTCTTGAAATGATAAAAACAACAAAATATGATATTTTGATTGAATTAATAGGGGATGAAAAAGGAATTAGTTTTGAACTAATTAAAAATTCTTTAGAAAATAAAAAGAATGTTGTAACTGCAAATAAAGCTTTATTGGCTAATAGTGGTCCTGAACTTTTTAGAATAGCTGAAATAAATAATGTACAATTGCTTTTTGAAGCTGCTGTTGCAGGAGGAATACCAATAGTAAAGGTTATTAAACAATCTTTACAATTAAATAAAATTAATAAAATATCAGGAATTCTTAATGGAACGACTAATTATATTTTGTCTGAAATGGAGAGTAAAAATACTAGTTATGAAGATACTCTTAAAGAGGCAAAATTAAAAGGATTTGCAGAATCAGATCCAACTAATGACATAGAAGGAATAGACTCAGCACATAAACTATCTTTACTTACTACTATTTGTTTTGGTTCAAAAATAAATTTTGATAAAATTATTTACAAAGGAATTTCTGAAATTCATATTGATGATATTAGAAATGCAAAAAACTTAGGCTATAAGATAAAATTAATTTCTGAATCTCAAATGATAAACAATCAAATTTCAGCTGTAGTTGAGCCAAGATTGATTAAACTTGAAAATTATTTATCCAGTGTGAATGGAGTTTTAAATGCAATTAAAATTAATTCTAATTACTTAAATCCGATTATACTTGAAGGTGAGGGTGCAGGAGGTAAACCTACTGCTAGTTCTATAATTTCAGATTTGCATGAAATAGCAATTTATCCTCATTCTAACTCTTTAGGTCTTAGTGTTAAAAATTTACATAATCATGATTATATGGACTTTTCTAGTAGTTTAAAATCATACTATTTAAGAATTATAGCTAAAGATGTTTCCGGAGTATTGGCAAAAATTACTTCAAATTTAAATGAAGAGGGTATTTCTATTGAAACTATATTACAAATTCCAGAAAATAAATTAAATGAAGGTATTCCAATTATTATTGTAACACATGAAACTAAAAAGAACTTATTAATAAAAGCAATAAAAAAAATAGAAGATCTTGAATTTGTTCTTTCTAAAATTACTATTATTGCTATTGATAAAAATATTGAATAAATTGTACTTTAAAAAATCATTATTAGGAAATAATTGGAAAATAAAAGAATGTAGTGAACGTGAATCATTAACAATTTCACAAAAACATAATCTTCCTATTAACATTTCGAAATTATTAGCAACACGAGATATAAAAGATAGCCAGGTCAAAAATTTTTTTGAACCTGATATTAATAATTATATTTTAGATCCTTTCGTATTAAAAGACATGGAAAAATCTGTTAACAGAACTATTCAAGCTATAGTTAGTAATCAAAAAATAGGTATTATTACTGACTATGATGTTGATGGATCTACATCTGCTGCGGTGTTAAATAATTTTTTATCTTCAGTTGGCTGCACCACTATCATTAAAGTTCCTGATAGATTAAAAGAAGGTTATGGGCCAAACTTAAGATTGATTAATGAATTATTGGACGAAAAAATTGATTTAT
>MDTE01085093.1_pt1 | contig 12557 bp, 13 predicted proteins | sample 811231 | NCBI WGS metagenome assembly MDTE01 (sample SAMN05326651, study PRJNA326480) | marine metagenome | isolation source: seawater | place: Indian Ocean: Red Sea | collected 2010
GAGGATTTAGATTTTGCTAACTCAGTAGGAATCAGGGTTGTTAAAATTGACGAATTTTTTGATCGGGGTATTCAAGATGTAATGGCAGAAGCTAGAGAGATAGTCGGAGAAAATGAGACTTATATTTCGTATGATATTGACTTTATCGACCCAGCATTTGCCCCAGGGACGGGAACACCAGAAGTTGGTGGTCCCAATAGTTACGAAGCACTCAAAGTTGTCCGTGAACTTGCTGGAGTTAAGATAGTCGGCGCTGATATGGTTGAAGTATCTCCACCTTTTGATCCCAGCAGCAACACGGCCTTTTTAGGTGTGTCAGTTATGTTCGAGTTGCTTTGCCAAATGGTAGATTAAGTGAAAATTATTGGCTTGACCTGGCTAGTCAAAGATTTTAGACGATTTCTGATCGTGGCGGAGTAGCTCAGGTGGTTAGAGCAGCGGAATCATAATCCGCGTGTCGGGGGTTCAAGTCCCTCCTCCGCTACCATAAAACTTCAATGAAATAGACCAAATTTATCAATCACACCTAATTTATGGTGCGTGTAGAATACGCTTTTACTCGCTCATTTGTCAAAAGGTGTGTGACCAGTGTGTGACCGAGATAGGGGTTACTTGGCCCAACTGAAATCATTGAAGCATAAGACCAAGGGCCGGGGACCCCTTATCTAGGGGTGTACAACTTGGGCCTCGGCTCTTTAGTGCTGGTTGCTTAGATTCATTACAGGCGTGAGAGAAGCCGAAAATGGCAGGCAGCCTTCCAAATAGACGGCCAATATATTCGCATTTCAACTGGTAAAAGTGACTTAGACGAAGCCAAGCAGGCGGCGTCTGACAGCTATTTGGAATACAAGTTTCGCCAGAAGAATGGCGTGCCAGTTGTCTCAAAGCGATTCTCAGATGTCGCTAAACTGTGCATCACAGAAATGAACAAGCAGCTGGAAAGTGGCGTTGGCAAGAAAGTCTATCGCGACTATGTAATTGTGCTTGAGAAATATCTAATTCCTTTCTTTGGCAAGATGCATGTAACAAGCATAACCTATGAAACACTCCAGAAATTCGCTCGTTGGCGCGAACAGCAGATGGGCAGGGAGCCCAAAGCATCAACGCTGAATACACATAACTCTGCTCTTAACAGAGTGTTTGATGAGAGTGTTGCGCGTGGCTTTATGAACAAGACACATGTGCCAATGCTGATCAACAAAGGCAGGGACAGTGAGCGAAGACCAGATTTCACCCCATATCGGATGTAATGAGTCGCAGGTTTCATGTGCCTTGATTCCTAAGCTCTTTTACCGCCGCAGGAAAATCGGTGTTCATATAGTCAACGTTTTCAGAAATGGCCGACTGGAAGACGGCTTTGTCATCAAGCTCCGTGTAGATCATGATTTCAAGGCTATTTTCGCGTGCCGTCACAAGTCGGTCTGGCGTCACGTCCGGGGCATGAAACTCCATAATCTTGTAGCCCTGCGCACGCGCCACAGCGCAATCCGGGATGTCGCGCCAATTCACCATGCGTTTAATCCAAGGAAGGGCTTTGGCGATCGCGTTACGCTGATCAACTGTTTCTGAATAGACAAAGACCCGGTCACAAAGGTCGAGCCGGGTGAGAATGTCGCCCACAGCAACCGGGTCGGCCTGCTTGAATTCCAGGTAGAAGTCCGCTTCTTCTCTTATCGCCTCGAGGAAGTGTTCAAGCCTTGGCAATCTCTCACCTGCGTATGCGGGTCCAAACCACCCACCTGCGTCAAGGGTATCGAGCACCTCACTCTCCGTCTCGGCAACAGGCCCATCACCATTGGTGGTGCGATCGAGGAGGGCGTCATGGATGACAAAGGGAACTCCATCGGCAGAATCCCGGATATCAAGTTCAATGATCTCGCCACCTTCGGCGACCGCCCTCCTGGCTGAAGCCAGAGTGTTTTCTGGCGCAAGACGGCACGCGCCGCGATGACAAACGATCCTTGTCATAAGAAAGACAGACGTCCCGCTTCCATCTCTTGGTCAGAAAGATAATTGCCATTCCCCGAACAGATAGAGATCACGGCCGGCAGTTCAGGAACTTCATCCCGCCCGTTACTGGCAGGGGCGGCGTCAGCCAGCTGATCTCCGCGCTCAGCAGCTGGATCATCAGCGCTAAGCGAAGATTGGCGCCCAGCATAGGCGGCCGACCGATCTGGAACGTTAGGGTTTCGCTGCCGGCAAAAGTGACCACAAGCATCGTCGCAGCAGCCATGTTCTACATGATGGCGGTAAGTATCAGTCCAGCAGGAGAGATCCTGACCAGCGACCTTGACGCGATCACCACCTCGCGAAGGCACGCCGACAAGACTCTGTGGATGCTGGCACGCCCCATGCATGTAGCAAACAAAAGCAGGATTGTTGCGTCGGCAAGTTAAAAAATGAAACTGAACCCCACATTCTGTCACCTCTTCAATCACCGGCTGCTGCCCCGAAAAAATGTTGGATTTGTAACTGCATGCAAGGCACCGGCGGAATCGCGCACCTCAATGGTGGCCCAGTCAAAGTCGCCTCGGGGTTCAAATCGGACCTCCAGGCTCCCCTTGGTTCCTTGTCCAGCCAGCATTGTTTCACAAGGACTGTCATCCCTGAACGATCTGCGCACAAGCCTGATTGAGGCGTCCGCTGGACACTTGTCCCAAGTGACCAGGAGGGACACATTCCCCGTTGGAAACGCGGCGCCGATGGCGGTAACTTCCGGTCGTCCAGCGCAGGTTACGATGAGCTCCGGACCGGAGCTGAGATAAAGCCTCCCCTTCGAAACTGCATCAAGAATCTTGTCCGCACGAAGCGCGTCGGCATATACGACGTTATAGCCAGGACGCTGGTTGACCCCAAAAGGGCCGTGAACATCGCTTCCCGCAGTGGCAACCAGGTGATGGCCCTGGTTGAGCCAACTGTAATACAGCGCGAGCGCCTGCTCGTTTCGTGATGGGCCGGACCAATCACTATTCCAGACTTCAACAACTTTCGCGACACCTGGCATCATGTCCGCATATTTCCAATCGCAGCCCGTGCACCAGGGATTTCCAACATGCGCGGGATGCGCGATGACAAATAGGGCGCCATTGTTCAGAATGTCAGTTGCGATAGCCGACATCGATCGCTCTGCCAAGGTCCGCCATTCCACCCAGTCATGGGTGCCAAGGGCAAGGCAGTGACCTCGAAATGTCGTCAGCTCCATCCCCCCCATGACAAGAAGATTATTATCGGCCAATGACAGGCACTCGGTAATGCCGGAGGTGGTGTTGTGATCGGTCAAGGTGACAAAATCAAGGCCGATAGCGCGGGCATACTCCACAAATTCAGGTACCTCCCACACAGCATCCGAATGCAGGGTGTGTCCGTGCAGATCGCCGCGATACCAGCCCGGCCCTCGTGGCGCACAGGAAGAAGGCTGGTGAGGCGGCGGCGGCGGCGGTTGTGGGGCGCTGTCCAGTTCGATGGACAGCTCGTATCGCACCTCGTCCGGTGGTGTTATCCGGTGTATGTCAATACTGACCACCCAAGAGCCCGAGTATAACGGCCTTGGAATATAGCCCTTTGATGCATAGTCTTCTCTCAGCACGATGCGCTGATCGGCATTGTTGTGCCGAGCGCCACGACCTTTCTTCGGATCGTAAAGGCTAAGGCTGATCTGGTTTGGCAAACGGTCTTCGCCAAGGTCCACCGGAGCGTATTCGAAATCGATCTCGATCCTGGTAGTGCCAACAGGAACATCGAAAGGATGCTCGATATGGCTCTGTGTCTGGTCAGGGGCGATCTTTCCGGATACATGCAATGTCTTGGCAGTGGCACCTGTCATGAGATCAAACCGTCGCTCTGCGCCACCAACAGAAAATCCTCCCTGCGTCCCAGAAAATTCCGGCCACGCTGACCAAGGAACGCGGCGTCTATGATCTCTGAAGCCGCCACCGGATCGGCACCATAATCCCGGAACCGAAGATCGACATTCATGTCGCGCATCCGCTCGGCCAACATGTCGGCACCGGCGATGAGGTCCGCACCGAAAATTTCCCTCAGGGCCTCTCCCCGGAAACCGTCGATATCTGAAACTGACCTGAGAATTGTTGGCAGCGTGAACGAACAGGCGATCCCGTGTGTCACACCGTACCGCAATGTGACAGGATAGCTCAGATTATGTGCAATCGCGGTCTTGGTATTTGAAAAGGCAAGACCAGAAGTCAATGCCGCCTCGGCGAGGCTGGTCCGCAAAGCCAGATCCGTGGGCGCCGCCAGCAGTTTCGGCAAATCACGGAGGATGGTGCGCGCGGCGAACACCGCATGTCGTGTCGAAACCGGGTTGGCGTTTTTGTTCCAGATGCTTTCAAGCGCGTGCGACAGGGCATCAAGTCCGGTTGCCAGGGTCAGCTCAATCGATTTGCCGAGCATAATAGACGGGTCGACGATCGCGACACGTGGATACAACCGGGAATGGGAAAGCGAATATTTCTCGCCAGCCTCTTCATCCCAAACAGTCGCCCAACTTGTTACTTCGCTGCCGGTACCTGCCGTTGTGGGAACGGCGATGAGTGGCGTCAGCGACAAGCTGTCGGCGCCGGCACCCGTGCGGATGTAGTCCATCACAGTATCGAAACCGTCTGATGCCGCGGCCAGCACCTTTGCCGTGTCGATAACCGACCCGCCACCAATGGCGACAATCACATCGACCCCACCATTCCGCGACCAGAGCTGGGCACATTGCGCTGCCAGCGCACCACAGTCGGGATTGGGTTGAACGTCGTCGATCACGCATCTGGCGGGGCCCACCTCGGCAGACAACCGTTTCGCAATATCGCGAAAGAAAGGCGCGCCATAGGTGACAAGGGCATAGCGCGCATTGCCGATCTGTTCCGCTATGCCGGCTATGGCGTTAACGCCAAACCTGATATCAACCGGATTCCGATAACTCCACATTTCTGAGTGGCTATCTGGCATGTCGGGTGGTTCCTCTCAAGACCGTGATTAATGGCAGCTTGTAAACGCGGTTCGGGAGTGTGCTGTCGAGGATGCGATCATTCAGCATACTGATCACTGCTTTGGCCTGTGCTTCGACATCCTGGCTGATCGTTGACAAATCGTAGGACGCCCAGCTTGACTGATCGATGTTATCAAACCCGAGAACCTGAATGTCTCTTGGCACCTGCATCTTCATGTCTATTCGCAGCGCGTCGAGAGCACCGATGGCCATCAGGTCAGTCGCGCAGAAAAGACCATCGATACGGGAAAGCACCCCGGAATCAAGATTCGCGATTGCGGTTCGCGCATCGTCATATGTCTGATCTGCAGCCAGGATCCGTTCACAGGGAACATTCCGGTCTGAGGCGGCGGCAACAAAAGCGTCCGCCCGGCCGGAAACGGAATAGGTTTCACGACTTGGCATGAGGCATCCAAGGCGCCGGGCGTCAGACCTGACGAGAATATCAACAGCAAGCGCACCGCTTTCATCATTGTCGGCAACGACGCGGTCGCCCCAGTCCGTCGCGCCTTCCCGATTGACCAGAACGACCGGAAGGTCGAATTTCCGGCAATCCTCGATCAACGCCTGCGGTGGCGAACCGTCGGTCACGATGATGCCTGCGACACTGTACCCAAGAAGCGATTCAATGAGAGCATCCAGATCATCCGGCGATTCCGCGGTGATCAGCATCGGCTTGAGATTCTGGCGGATCAATTTTTCACTCAGAAGTCGCACCTGCCGCGCGCGCAGCGGTGTATCCAGGCGCGAACTGACAATTCCAACGATACCTGAATGCCTTTGCTGCAGACCACGCGCCAGGGAGTTTACACGATAGCCCAGCTCGCTCGCAGCACGCGTCACCTTCCGGCGGGTTTCGGGCGCGATATTTGCACCCGGCGTGAACGCGCGCGAAACTGCGGAGCGCGATACCCCAGCTTGTCTCGCAACATCAAATGATGTTGGCTTGCGTTTAGTTGCCTTTGCCATGTCCAAACTTTTCCTGAGAAAATCTCGTAAATTTAAAGGGATCGTCCAGATTAAACATATCGGGCCGTATGTCAAGAATACGGTCGAACATATCCTTGCTACTGCCGTTATAGGCGATCATCGTCCTGACCGCGCTGCCCCTGAGTGAAGCGATTTCCAGAGGATCGTCATCGGGTCGAAATTCGATGATGTCGGCATCATAATCCGCGATGGCCTCTGCAAGCGAAGGGTAATCCATGCGTCGAGACATGATCACCGCAGAACGGCTGATGTTGCGAAGTTCCAGCAGAAAGTCGCGTGTGAAGGACCAGAAGAAAACCCGCTCAAGAAGCCCTCTTTCAATGACCTCGTCCAGAACTGGCCTTGGTGGCGCGGATTTGAGTTCCAGATAGGCTCTGGCGTCATAACGATGCAGCAGGTCAAGCACCTCGGTCAGGGTCGGTAATCTGGTGCCCGCAAAATGTGGGGAGAACCATGAACCCGCATCGAGTCGCCGAAGCTCTGACAGGGATTTGCCGCAGACGGTGCCGTTTCCATCGGTCGTGCGATCAAGCGTGTCGTCATGAATAACGACGATCTTGCCATCGGCTGTAACATGCAGATCGACTTCGATATGCGTAAACCCTCCAGCCAGTGCGCACTCAAGCGCAGGCAGCGTGTTTTCTGGCGCGATGCCGTTTGCGCCGCGGTGACAGACGGTCTCGAAGGGATATTCGGCGGGGGGTCGAAACGGCGCCACAAGCTCCGGCCTGTCAGAGCAGATTCCGGTAACCGGCTTAGTTCGAAGCTCAGCCATGCGAACCGGATCTTCCTCATGCCAGAGCACGACTCCTTTTCCGGCACTGAACACACGGTCGAAGAAGGCGGGTGTCAGGCTGTTCTGGGGACTGCTCATATGCTCCCAGCAGAGGTGGATGACATCGGCGTCATGCGCGTGCTCATGGGGATCCATACCAACTGGCACCAGCGCTGCCACCTGGTAGCTCGATCCGACATCCTTCAGTCGGCGCACAATGCCGGGGTCGAAGGCACCTATGATGACAGGCGATATCCCTGCCTGGACCAGCAGCTCATAGGTCGCAACTGTTGCTTGCTCGTCCTTTATGTCAGCATAAATACCGGCGCCAGTCTCCGCGGCGAGGGCAACAACCTCTGCCAGATCCGGGCATTCGGGGCAGGCGCTGCAAAGCGCTTCCCGGGACAGAGCGCAAACCTCCTGACCGCCGGCAAGGCTTGCGTCGTGAAAAGCCACCAGCACCCCATCCGACGTGATGCGAATATCGACCTCCCACATATCCGCGCCCAGCAGCGCCGCTTTGCGGAACGCTTCCAGCGTATTCGCAGGCGCGTAGGCCGAAGCGCCGCGGTGCGCAATCGACAAGGGGCGCGGTGGAACCTGGAGGTTTGTCATAGACGCCTGCCGTCCCTGGAAAAAGCCAGAATCCGATCCGTTGCGACTCCCCAATTGATGCGTTGCCCGGGTGTCACCGTGTCACCCGCTGGCTGGATGGAACGAATTTCACCGCCGCCATCCAGACGGACATCAATCAAATCCTCGCGGCCCTGCGGTTCGACAAATGTCACCTCGCCTTCCAGGCCGGTGCCATGCTGCGGTCCGAAAAATTCAGGCCTGATCCCGATCACCATATCGCCTGTTGTCTTCAGTCCGGTCGGCATGGCAATTGACTGGCCCGCGCCAAGCGCCAGTTCGTCAGTAGCTGTCACATCGAGAAACGAGATTGGTGGATTTCCGAGAAAGCCGGCGACGAATTGCGTGTTCGGGTTGGAATACATGGCCTCGGGCGTGTCAAGTTGCACGATGCGGCCCTCTTTCATGAGCGCGATCCGGTCGCACATCGACATGGCTTCGACCTGGTCATGGGTCACAAGAATCGCAGTGATGCCTGTCTCGCGCTGAATTCGTCGGATTTCAGAGCGCATTTCGAGGCGGAGTTTGGCATCGAGATTGGCCAGAGGCTCGTCCAGAAGCAGCACGTCGGGCTTTCGGATCATGGCGCGCGCCAGAGCCACGCGTTGTTGCTGCCCGCCCGACAATTGTGCAGGGCGACGATCAAGCAGATCACCGATTTGCACCAAATCGGCCAGCCGCTCGACCTCCTTGCGGATCTCGGGTTTCAGGACCCGCTGCACCTTCAATGGAAAGCCGATATTCTGCTCGACCGTCATGTGTGGATATAGCGCGTAATTCTGGAACACGACCCCGACCGAACGGTGTTGTGCCGGCACAGCTGTGACGTCCCGACCCCCGAAGTGAAGTGTGCCGCCGGTCATCTTGTGGATACCGCAAATGGCGAAAAGTGTCGTTGATTTACCACAGCCTGACGGACCGAGAAGCGCCATCATCTCACCGCTTCTGACAGTGAGGTCCATGTCCTCAATTACAGTGACATCACCGAAACGTTTGGTAAACTTTTTCAGGTTCAGTTCCATCAGCCCTTGCTTCCCCCACCGTAGATGTTCATCAGTTGCTTCTGGAAGATCAGATAAATGATGACGACGGGAATCGAATAGAACATTCCGATCGCCTTGAAGAGCCCGAAATCGGCAGTCGTATCATCCTGGATCACCGCGTTCATATAGGTCGACAGTACCTGCGCGCCGGTGCCGGGTGCCAGGACGAGAGGCAGGACAAATTCCGACCAGCCTGAAAGAAATGAGATGATCACAAGTGCCGCTAATCCCGGCTTTACCTGCGGCAACACTAATTCCCACCAAACGCGAACGCGGCTGGCCCCATCCTGAACACCGGCCATCTCAATCTCCCACGGGACGGTATCATAAAATCCCTTCATAATCCAGACGCCAAAGGGCAGTTCCAGCGCTGCTTTCACCAGGATGATGCCAAGCAGGCTGTCAAACAGGCCAAGGAATTGCAGGATGATGAAGATGGCAATGATCAGCGTGATTGTCGGGAAGGCATGCAGAATGATCAAGCCACCCAGAAAATAGGGACGCCCCGGCATATTGAGCCGCGACAGGGCATAGCCGGCAGTCGCCGAAAGTGCCGACACCAGAAGCGCCGTGGTGGTGGCAAACAGGAAAGTATTGAGGGTGACCGCCCAGATCGACGGTCTGCCCAGATCGATCCTTTCCCAGAGGAAGCGCCAGTTTGAAAGGTCAAGTTTTCCAGGCAGCAGCGAGCCCGGCTGGGGTCTGGCGACGCTTTCGAGGATCTGAAAGGCGTACATGATGATCAGCGGCGTTGAGAAGATCAAGAGGACCAGAACAAGATGCCAGATTCGTGCGTTTGCGTTCATTGCTCGATCCTCGGCTTCACAAGCAGCTCGCGGAAATTGAAGAGCCGAAGATAGAGCACGGACGCGATGATGCCGATTATGACAAGGACCAAGGCGTAGGCGGCGCCAAGACCGTATTGCAGATTGCCACCATAATTGTTCAGCGCCGTGTGATAGGCTGCCAATGCCCACACCTCGGTTGCCCGTCCAGGCCCACCGTCCGTAGCCAGCAAGATATATTCGAAGGACGTCAGAAGGCTGAGCGTCTGATAGGCTGTCATGAACAGGATCGGCCAGCGCAGCTGTGGCAGAATGATGTGGCATACCTGCTGCCAGCGGTTGGCACCGTCGACCTCCGATGCGTAGAGCATCGATGCCGGGATTGCCTTGATCGCCGACGAGAACAGGATCATCCCTAGTGATGCGCCCACAAATCCGTTGATCAGGACAATCACGGTCCAGGCCCGCGTGGTGGTCTGCATCATCCAGTTCTGCGGTGGTACGCCAAACCAGCCGGTCACGGTCGCGATGAACCCGTTGTCCCAGGTGAACCAGTTCCACATCAGCACATAGAGAACTGGTGGTAGAATGCGCGGCAAGAACCAGACGGCCCGAAAGCTGTTGGCCAGCCTCGACGGCAAATAGAAAGTCGAGATTGCCAGAAACAATCCGAAGAGGATGTTGAAGGCCAATGTGCAAAGGACGTAAAAGGCGGTGTTTGTCGCGAACCGCAGTGTCGATGGCAGCTCGAAAAGCAGTTTGAAATTGTCTTTTGTCCAGGTCCAACCCGTATAGGCGAACGCTGTCAAAGCGGCATGATCGGCCGGATCGATACCCATTGACTTCAGTGCCGCATGAAATTCGGCTTCGGTGTCGAAACGCTTATTTACAATCGAAACCGCGAATAGTTCGGCCGCCGCCTTGCGGTCCCGAGTTTTGCGGATCGGATCATCCATCTTGCGCAACACCCGCTCAAGCTGGCGTCTTGCCGTATAGGTCTCACCGAAATGTTCCCTGCGCAACTCGTCCGCAGTATCTTGGCTGAATCTTTCGCCTAGTGCTGCGAGACCGGTTTCCGTGATTTGATAGCCAGCCGCTTCAAGCCTGTCGATTGAAGCTCGACTCACACCGGCTTCAGGCAGTTTCCGCAGGCGGTCTTCGACAAGCTGATAATCGCCACCGCTAATGCCGGTCGACGTCGACATGTTAGTGAAGGCAAAGACGACGGTGAGCAGCACCGGCAATAGGAAGAAAATAACCACTGCCACCATGGCGGGAGTCAAAAACCCGAAGCCGAGCATTCGTGTTGTGACCTTGCTGACTTTCGCCATGAAGTGAAAGCTCCCGTGGGTGTGGCATGGCATCCCGATAGATGCCATGCCAGAGTTAACGCTAGCGAATGATTAGGTCATCGCCAATCGTCGCGCGCATCTGAGCCTCAACTTCAGCCACGGCCTGTTCGGGGGTCTGAACCCCGGTCCAGGCTGCCTCAAGCCCACGGAACATCGCCTCCGAAAACGCCCCGTATTTCAGGTGATTCGGCTGCGAATTTGCCGATCCAAGTAGACGTTCGGTTGCCTCGGCCGCCCAGCGGTTGCCGCTATAGAGACCTACACTGTCCTGCGCCTTGGCCACCGCAAGATGATTCGATTGAATGGCGTGCAGGGTGTTCAACCGCGGTTCGGTCGCGATTGCCACAAGCTGCGAGGCGATTTCCTCGATCCGGTCATCTTCCTGGTCCATCACCAGATAAACCAGCGGGTGTGTGATCGTATTTGCCCGACCCCGGTCATTACCGGCGGGGATCAGCGAGAATTGGATCGTGTTCCAGAAATCGTCGTTGCCTTCCTTCTTGTAGCGGCCATAGTGCCAGGTTCCGCCATGCCAGAAGGCGGCACGCCCATTGGCCACTTCATTGTACCACTGGTTCCATTCGGTTCCGATATGGTTCTTGCGGGTCACGCCGGCGGCAACAGCATCGACAAAGAACTGATAGAATTCAGTCATTGCAGCTTTGTCGAGGATCAGCTTGCCGCTGGTCGGGTCGAACAACTCACCACCGAACGACTGATAGAACTGCGCATAGTCAGGACCGTTCGAAACCCGCGGATAAAAACCGTAACCTGCTTCAACGAGCCCCATCTCGACTGCTTTCTTGGCATCTGCCAGCACATTTTGAAGTGTGTATTCTCCATTCGCCACTTTCTGCGGCAGTGCATCGATATCGTCTTTGCTGTAGCCAAGCTTTGCAAGCGTGTCGGTCCAGAAGAAGAACGGCCGCGATTCCGCGTCCTGTGGGACGCCCCACTGGGTGCCGCCGGCCGATGCAATTTCCATCAGGTTCGGATAGACGTTGTTGAGCGGCCAGGCATCGAGATCGACATAGTCCTCGACCGCGACAATATATCCGGCTTGGCTCCATGGTGCGATGTCGAGATGCGAAGTCACGACGATGCTGGGGGCTGTACCGGCTTCCGCGCCGAGGGTCACACCCTGCTTGAATTCGTCCCATCCTGAAAAGTCGCGGCGGCCTTCGACGGTGATGTTCAGGGTCTCACCCAGAATGGCGGCCTCGCGCTCCAGAATGTCCGCAGCCATCTCAATGGCTTCGATCCGATAGCTGTCGCTGTCATTAGAGCCGCCAGCCCAGACGGTGATGTTTATATCTTCTGCTACGGCAGGCAAGGCTAGGCCGACCAAGCACCCTGCAATCGCGGTTGTGCGAATCCAACTTTTCATTGTTTTCCTCCCATTGTTTTCCTTTTGTAACAGTTCTGCGTGTCAATGCACACGTGTGCATAATATTTGTAACAGTTCTGCGTGTCAATGCACACGTGTGCATAATATTGCACATTTGTTCAACAATGATACGGATTCTGTCCTTCCAAGAAAATCAATTTTTTGATTTTTATGTTTTTCATCGGGTTGAGCGCTCGCGTTGGGCTCTGGAGTTCATCTATTACGCAAAACGCGCCAAACCTGATCTGGACGCCACGAGGGCCTTTCAGCAGATGCTTGATACGTAGCTGAAATCCACTGGCAAAGTCTGAACGGCTAAAGACCACCCCCGGATGATTGGCAGTGTGACCGATAGGATTCATGGATCTATTTTGGAGGTATGGTTTGAACCCCGCTTGTCAAACCTAAACAGAATTATGGATCGCTGCCTCCACCCATCCATGACCTGCCCGAGATCATTAACTCGCAGTCATGCTGTATGTGAGGTTTCCACTAAGTGTGCCTTCTCGCACAGCGGTCGAAAATATGTTATAAAATCAAAGATTTCGAAACTATGTTTGATAACAGTTAATGTTGATTATTTCTAAACGAGGTGA
>MDTE01010377.1_pt1 | contig 12555 bp, 6 predicted proteins | sample 811231 | NCBI WGS metagenome assembly MDTE01 (sample SAMN05326651, study PRJNA326480) | marine metagenome | isolation source: seawater | place: Indian Ocean: Red Sea | collected 2010
AGTCCATGGATTCAGCTGAGATTGATCTGCAGCGGCTGGTGACGTCCGATTTTTCGGCCATCTCGCTTCGCCCCCAGCCGTTGACAGAGATTCTCAACGACGGTTCATTGTTGGTGCGCCGGTCGGTGACCACCAACGATGAAAACCTTCCAGATCCTGCCGGAGATGGTCCGCAACGGTTAGCTCATCTGTGGCGTGAGTTGGTCACTCCACTGCGGGAAGGGGTCGACCATCATATCTACTTCAAGATTTTTCGAGTGGAGCTGGATGGTAACGAGGCCGCGACAACCGCCTATTTTCAATCAGCGGCGCAGTTGTCCACCGGTGTCATTCAGCAGAATGCTACTTGGAATTGTACATGGGCTGTTGGGCCGTCCGATGAGCCGCCACGCTTGAAGTCTATCATCGTATCGGATTACGAGGAAATTATTCCTGGACTGTCCGGAGGGGCTCGTTTTTCCGACTGGACTGAATCGATCCTTGGTCACAACGATTCGTTTCGTCGGCAATTGTTACGTGGAGTCGACCACTGGCGCGACTTCTTGCAACGGGAATTCGATCTAGGTGTGACCGGACACTACGGTCTCGCCGTTGGGGACGTCAATGGTGATGGGCTCGATGATATTTACCTCTGCCAGCCAGGCGGACTGCCTAACCGGCTGTACATACAACAGGACGACGGCACCGTTCGCGATGCATCGGCGCCGTCGGGGACCGACTGGATGGACGACTCCTTTGCGGCCTTGCTGGTTGACCTCGACAATGACGGAGATCAGGATCTCGTCATCACGCACACCTTTCAAATTCGAGTTCAGCTAAACGACGGTACGGGGAAATTTTCTTCGGAGATAATTGGTAGAGGACCTGCCACGTTTCTTTCAGCGGCGGCCGCAGACTACGACAACGATAATGATTTGGACATCTTTGTTTGTGGTTACACTCCCACTTACGTTGCGGGACAAAATGGTGAAGTGAATATCAATCCATTGCCCTATCACGATGCGGTCACTGGGGCTCCCAATATGCTGTTGCGCAACGACGGTAATCTTGGATTTACCAATGTCACCGAGGAAAGCGGCCTGAACGTAAAAAACGTCCGCTATAGTCTTGCCGCGTCTTGGGAAGATTATGACAACGACGGCGACCTGGACCTTTACGTGGCCAACGATTTTGGGCGCAATAACTTGTACGAAAATAAAGGTCCTGCTCAGCATCGGGACGATGGCAGTCCGCAATTTGTTGACGTCGCTGCCCGGGCCGGTGTTGAGGACATCGCGGCTGGTATGGGGGTCACCTGGGGGGATTATAACAACGATGGTTTGATCGATGTCTATATCAGCAACATGTTCTCTTCGGCGGGAGGTCGCGTTGCTTACCAACGGCGTTTTCGGCAGGATGGTGCATCCAATACTCTCGCAGAATTTCGCCGCCATGCGCGGGGCAATACCCTGTTTGAAAATCTTGGCAACGGCATGATGGCGGATGTCAGCGAAGATGCTGCTGTGACCATGGGGCGCTGGGCTTGGGGTGCAAAATTTCTAGACATCAATAATGATGGTCTTCAGGATATTTATGTGGCCAACGGTTATTTGACAGGTGACAGTACGGACGACTTGTGAAGTTTTTTCTGGCGACAGGTCGTGTCGCAATCTCCCACAGATGTCGATGCGCCCGCCCTCGAGCGTGAGCGTTACAGCAGGGCCTGGCTGGCGTTGAACGAACTAGTCGATCAAGGACGATCTTGGAGTGGAAATGAAAGGAATTGTTGCTTCCTGAATACGGGACAGAAGCGGTTTGCCGATATCTCTGCTGCTAGCGGGATCGACTTTGCTGACGACGGACGCGGCGTGGCGCTAACGGACTGGGATTTCGATGGTCGCGTTGACATGTGGGTTACCAATCGTACCGCACCGCGCGTACGTCTGCTGCATAATGAAACGCGAGTCGAAGACCGTCATCATTTCATGGCATTGCGACTCGAGGGCACCCGTTGCAATCGTGACGCCATCGGTGCCAGAGTCGAGATAAAACTTCAAGCCAGGGCGGAGTTGGAAAGGTCGAAAGAAGAAATAAATCCGGACGCAGAAATTGTCGTTCCAGACGGAGAACATTCCGTCCCGAATGTTGCACCCCGAGCGACGCATACGACATTGGTCAAGACATTGCACGCCGGTGATGGGTTTGTCGCTCAGTCCAGCAAATGGCTGCATTTTGGACTCGGCACACAGCAGCAGATTGTAGAACTTGTCGTCCACTGGCCTGACCGAAGCCGAGAATCGTTTGGCCGCCCCGCTGTCGACAGCTTTTATCGTCTGGTACAAGGGACGGGACGAGCGACGGTTTGGAACCCGCCACGCCAGTCCGTCAACGCGGTGGCGCAACCGATCCGGTTGCCAGCCCCGTCCAAATCCAAACGGACGTGGATCCTCGGTCGAATCCCGTTCTCACCGGTTGGTTATCGGTCATGGGACGGAAATAATCACTCGTTAGATCAATACCGAGGGCAACCGCTGTTAGTAAATCTATGGTCCGCCAGTTGTCACGCCTGTTTGCAGGAACTGAGTGAGTGGGCTGCAGATTGGGAAATGCTCGAAGTAGCTGGCTTGCGGATCCTGGCGCTCACGGTGGACGGTTTAGCGGATTCGAGTGACGAAGATACGTCAATAGCGCAAACGTTGACTGAGCGTCTTGCGCTGCCATTTTCAACCGGCATGGCATCGACCAACCTGACGCTTGCCATGGAAATGTTTCATCGCAGCTACGTTGCACGCGAACGCCAATTACCGGTGCCCTGCAGCGTTCTCATTGATCGGGAGGGACGTCTGGCAGCCATTTATAAAGGAAAAGTTTCGGCTGAGCAGCTGTTGGAGGATGTTGAATTGTTGGACGTCACGCCCGACCAGCAGCGCGCTGCCGCTGTGCCGTTTTCGGGGAGCTGGTCGGGAGAGACATTTGAATCCAATCCACGCGGGTTATTGGCGAAATATACTTTTGCAGGCCAGCGTGACCAAGTGATCGCTTACATCAATCACTATTTGCAGCACATACATGCGGAACTCTCACCGGAATTGGAGGCGGACATCATTCAATTACGTGGTGACGCATTGTGGGACAAGGGTGATCACCGGGCGGCGGCTGCTGATTTTGCACGATTTCGTGCTCTGAAGCCACGCGATGCCAACGCCCACCGTCATATCGGCCAGCGTTTGCTGTCCGAAGGGCTAGTGCCACAGGCGCTGGCTCATCTTGATCTGGTTGTCGAACAGCTGCCCAACGACGCCAATTTGTTGATGAACCTGGCGATTCGTGAGGCGCAGCTAGGACGATTCGATCGGTCTGTTGTCAGGTTTCGTCAAGTGCTTCGGTTGAAGCCCCGCGAGGCTGCAGTTCATTTTCAGTTTGCCAGTGTTTTGCTCGGTGCCGGCGATCCGGAACAAGCGGTCCATCACTATCGTGAAGCCTATCGTTTGCAACCGAACCAACAGATCGCGAACAATCTGGCTTGGATTCTGGCAACACACGAGAGCGAAGAGATTCGTGACGGCAAACAGGCCGTCGAGTTCGCCGAGGCAGCATGCCGTGAGGACGGTTTCCAAACCACCGCACTGTTGGACACGCTGGCCGCAGCGTACGCAGAGGCGGGACTGTTTGAGGACGCCGTACGGTGGATCGACAAGGCTATCGAAAATGCGACGAGCGTGGATTTAGTGGAGCAATTGCAGCAGCGACGCTCGTTGTACGAATCGAAGAGACCCTATCGCCAGAAATGAAAGACCAGATTTTGGGATGGATTAACCCACTGGTTTTCTTATCGACCTGAGATCTTACAGCCACATCCATGCGCTGACAGGGTGGATTATTTGGAATCTTAAGTGGCTACCGGGACGATGCGACCGAACGGCGCTGAGGTTGACGTCGAACTTCCTCCTCACGGCCCACGTGACAACGTTGGTACGCTGTTGATCAGAGCCCCGGTTTGCTACTGCTAGCAAAGGAAGGTACTGCACAACAGTCACTTCCACATTGAAATCGTTTCAGGGTGAACCTAAACACAAGACTAGTCATACAGTTCCAGTGTGACCTGTGTTCGTTTTTCACCAACTGTTGCTGTAAGGTCCGTAGTGTCAGCGGTGTTGTATCGCTCGGGTATCAGTGATGGGCCGGGCTTACTAAGCCGCGAACCTGGCACATCACGCGTTCCATCGAAACAGAATACCGTGACTTTGTAATTGCCTGGTAGAGCTCCGTCGTTCGCGTCAAATGTCGTCAATTCGAAAGTTCCATCTTCGCTGATGGTCGCTCGAGCAGAACGTCCCTTGGTGCGGTCGGTTGGAATAAAAGCTATGGACCCGTGCGTCAGTGGTTGGTTGTTATGGGAAATGGTTCCCGCCACTGGTACCGGTTCCAATTCGCCCTTGCTGGAACAGCCTACGAGGCTCAACCCAAGCAGAGCCACAACCATGTAGCATACGACCGAACGCTGAGCGTGGGGATACCCTCTGCGTAGCTCAGGAAAACAGGCGCATTGATACGGCGGCTGGTGGAGGCATTGAGTCATTCGTTGCGGGGAGAACCGAACTGGCGAAACTTTAGAGCACGCACGTCGATCCTGACGGTCAGCGAATATCGAATTTGGTGTTTCAGAGTTCAAGGTCTTCCTTTATCAGCATCGAGTACTTTTTGTAGTTGCACAATCGCATCGGCAATTTGGCGACGGCTGTGATCGTAGGTCTCGAGATCCCATCCATTGTGCAGGCGCAGGCTGCCTTTGACGATGGGAGGTTCTGTGGGGGATGCGATTAGCATGTCCCAACGACTTGCAGGCTGGCGGCGGTTCGAGTCCAGACCTTTGTCCGTAAACTGAAACGAATCGAGTATCTTCCGGCGTATCGCGTCCGCCGCAGCTGCCGCATGTCGGGATTTCGGAGTGGCTGAATCTGACTGTGCTCGTTGAATCATCTCGTCCAGTGTTGTCAGGTAACGGAGATCGTCGATTCCTTCTCGTTTCGCCGCCAACACAAGGGCACGACCGCCCAGTCGCGACGATTCCGCTTGAGGAGGAAAGAACCAGATCCGTTCGTGCGACCATAACCGGCGCACATCGGCACCGTTATACGGATTTCCTTCGGGCCGGTAGAAAATATAGTCAAACGTGCCTTCCACGTCTCGGCCCACGGTGTGAAAGAAGAAACCACCGTGGAAACGGGCAACACACATGTCCGATGTCACCGCAGCCTGCCCACTGTTACTGTAGGTAAATGGACGGATTCCCCTTTTTTTGAAGTCGCGGGCTGATTCTTCAATCGTGGTGCGATAAGGACTGGTAGAGGACATTCGCAAACCTGGCATGCCCACATCCAGGAACCTTAACGCGTCTCGAACATATTCTCCGTAGATGCCTCCCATGCATGGCGATAAATGATTGATAAGCGTCTTCGCCCCGGCTCGCTTCATGAGTTCCAGGTGCCGTACCGCGAAAGGGAACGCGATTCGATTGTGCACATGGTGGCTATATGTCTCGTCCATCGGATCAAGAAGCAAAACGGGCAACTTTCGTTTTCTTACTTCTGCCAGAATCGCACTTAACGTCTCAACATAGAGCGTGCCATACGCTTCACTATACATGGGAAAAAAAGTTTGATGGGCACGGTCCAGCTCCTCTTGAATCTGATCATGGTGTTCGCTGGTTTGAAATCTGTGTGCAACCTGTTGCATCTCCGCCCGGGACTGCTGTTCGAGTTGCTCACGGCTATAACGATGTTGCAGCTCTTTGGTCACAAAGAACTGCAGGTGCGGCTGATAGATTACGTGGGACATACCGGCCCGTTTTGCGGCCGATAAATGTTTCTCCAACAACGTTCCATCCAGATTGACAACCACTTGTCCTTGATTGTCGATGTGGATACTGCGACTGAAGTCATAAGTATCGGTCGGCTTGTCGTAGTTGAAGAGTCCAGCCCGGGCAAACACCGCGTTGATACCGTGGTCCCGCATGATGCTGTAGACTTCCTCAAGGCTTCCTATCTGGTCGTGGTAAGTTCGTTGAAAATCCCAGAAGCCCAATATTTGGGGGGGCTTCCGCAATGTTAACGGGAGAACTTCCAGCGTGAGTCGTACGTCATAAGACGGTTTGCGCTCCCGGTGGATATGGATAACACCCTGGTAGGTGCCGGGTTGTGCATCGGAAGGAATACGGCATGTCAGCCAAAATCGGACGGTCCAGCTAGCCGGTATGTCGACGGGACGGGCGGATTCGAGGTAAGTCGGCATGTTCATGAGGCCGACGGGTCCATCCTCGTACAGGGGTTCCTCGCTACGCAAAAGTCGCGGTGCACAACGTACGATTTGCACATATGGCGCCGCGATTCGCGCCCCGTCTTCTGACACCAATTCGCCCACCTGAACGCGCACCTCCTTTAAAGGCTCTAACGCATACAGACAGAATGTTACCGGTTCGTATTCTTCCCGTGAAGCAAAAATGGCCAACTCGTTCGTGACTTCTGCGCGGTGCGGAATCGTGTTGGGAAACACGTGATCCATCCAATGGCGATGAAACACCACGTAGCCACGTCGTTGTTCATCGACGGATGGCTTGGGGGCGGGCTTGTCGTCCAGGAAGCGTGTTTCGACGAAGGTGTCGGGGTTTGCGCACTCGCGAATACACTTGGCAACTTCCTGATTGTATTCGGCGTACAGTGCGATGGAGTGTTTCTCGTCGCCGTCGGCGGAATGTACTGACAGACAAATGACAGCCATGACGTAGCTCACCGACCGCCTGCGAAAAGGATAATTAGATCTCATGTAATTACTTCATTCGATGGAGTGATTTTCGATCGGACATAATCTGCTACGTTTCAGGGATTTCGAGTGTAATGGCCATCTTGCCCAGGGTGCAGCAACGCTACCATGACTCGCGTTACCTTTATCCACCCGCGTTGACTCGTCGCACCCGCACTTCGAATTCCTGAGCGACGAGATCCTCGGTTCCCGTACTATTTTTCAGTTGCAGCTGCAACGTGTTGTCTCCAAACACTGCTGGTGGCGAGGAAAGGTTGACGTGATACAGGTAAAACGGAGCGATTTCACGACCTTCGTTTTTGGACTGACCGTCTGCATCCAAGCTGCGCTGCACCTTGTTGTCGGCGTACGGTTTGCCATTGATGGCGACGGACAACTTGTCTCCCTCCACCATACCCGCCACCTTGAATTCGAGTGTGGCCTGCCAGCGGCTATCTGCCAAGTCATCGGCAATCCGCAAACGCGTTGAGCCAGCAGGCGGCTGGTCGCTGCGAGTGAGTTCGATCACCTGGTGTTTGCGCGCCCCCGTAGGGCATTTGTTCAAGTGAAGTGGATAGAACAGGTAATGTTTATCTCCTGCGGCCACCGCTTTCGGGTCTCGCAAGGCGGTCAGGTATTCCAATGCTTTTGGCCATTCGTCCAGCAAGAAATCGGGTGGCGCTTCTCCAAATTCGTTACCTGGAAAAATCATGAATTGCGTATAGAAGTTATATGGAGACACTCCTTGAGCACCGAAGGCGTAGAAGTTGTTGGCTGCGGCCCGAAACTCTTCATGCGTGAGTCCTCGACGCTTAGAACCGCCGATGCTTTTCGTGGCGTAAATGGATGGAAACAGCTCGCACTCCGTACCACGGACCAATTCCGCAAACTTGTCCACCTGGATGTTGAAATCAATGCAGTGAAAATCGGAGAGGCAGATGTAGTCCACGCCAGCCTGAGCCCAGCCGCGTACATCGAACCCCAACATTTGACATTCCTCTACGGTCTGAGGCACGCGGATTCCAAACAGGAGTTTGTCTTGCCCGCGCTGCATCGCAGCTTCATCAATTACCTTTCTCAGTTTGGCAATGAAATCTGTCAGTAACGGCGCGTTCTCTTCGGCTTCGTCTGGCTTGAATACCAGACAATGCCGCATCCAATCCAATTCGATTCCATCGACTTCGTAGCGTTCGAGGACCTCCTTGGCAAAGGCGAGCATCGTATTGCGAACGCCTTCGTGTTTGTAATCCACCGCGCCGGGGTACTTCTTTCCTAGGTGCCACTCCGGATGCTTCTGGTAAAACGGGGTCTCCCCTGCCCCAGGATGACGATCGTTCATCCGCAGTCCAGCCAGGAACTGCATGCCCTGGTTCTGTGAGCGCTCTAACACGAATTGCAGGAAATCGTGTCCCGATTCTTCAAAGCCCGTCATGCCTGGGACCAATCCGATCCAGCCAAGATTCGGCGCGCGTTCGAAAGTCTCAAATCCATCCGTTACGGTGCCCCACGGCAGCGAAAAGATGCAGTGAACCAAACGGTCGACCTTGGCAGCGGCATGTTGGTCGACGATGTATTCCAATAACTCCTGCGTTTCCTGTGGAGTGGGCTCTCTATCCAGTTTCGCCTTGAGCCAGCGAAGCTGATAGCGGAATAAATTAAATTCATCGTAGTTGATGATGATCCGGCATGGCTCGGGTGTGTTTTCTTGTGCCGCACAGTTTTGCAGGCAAATCACAGCAAACAGCAAGCAGATTACTCCCGGACGGGCGAAGAGTTGAAACAGATGCGTGGATGTTCCAATCATGAAAGATTCTCTGTGGAGTGTTGGGTCAATGGTGTCATGGGACATAGGACAGATGGGCCGATTTGTGAGTTTACTTTTACCTGGTCAGACCACATTGTATGAATCGGTAACCCATCCCATCTACCGCCATCACAACGTCCATTGCGGATGAGCCAATCCGTCCTATGCGATTTCACAACAAGATGACCACTCTCATTAATATCTGATGTCCAGTCGTACCTGGTCAATCGTCAGTGCTCCTTCGCTATCGTTCTCGACGATTGCCTTGACGACATTTTTTCCTTTGACAAACAAATCTCCTTGAACACCTTCATAGTATAACCAGATTCTTGTGGGCAACTCGTTCAATGGAGGTGTCGTTCTTGTGGGTCGCATGATCTGATCGTTGACAGTCATCTCCAGGCCGTGAGCTATGGTGAGATCATTGGCACGTACACGCAGTGTCAGCGATCGTGGTCTACCGCTGGCGTCTGGCTGCATGAGATCCTCGCCGACATACAAAGGCATTGGTTCGCTACCATTTGCGGTGACTGTCACTGGTTTTCGATGTCGGGTTTTCCGCAAGGCACCGAACGTGTCCCGACCACGGCGCTGCGATGGTAGGTAGTACCAGACATAGGTGCGGTCCAATGTTCGCAACAGTTCCGGTTCGCCCAACTCCTGGTATTGCTGTAATTCGTCTCCGAACAAGTTGAATGTCTGCAGACCGGCTGCTCCTTGTTCAAACTTGTTCAACGCGTCGCCTCGCCAGACTGGTAGATTCCCTCGCCGGTTACCACCGCCGGGATCCACAGCGGCCATGTCATAAGAATTGATCATGGGATAGACGGGTACTTGGTACTCCTTGGCCAGGCTGGTGATTTCGTCGACTGGCGGAGCATGTTCCGTGCCGTACGCGATGGACAGGATGTCCACCAGATCTTCCTTCCACCATGTCTGGACGTCCAGGCCCGAATTCCTGGAAAGTTCGACATCCTCGAGACATCTTCCACAGACCAGAATCGGCCGACGCCGCTTGAGCCCTTCTTCTTCTGTCATCGTGCGGATGTCGCGCATCAGTTGATTGATGAGTTCTCGATGGTCGGGTGTCACCGGCTCGCCGCGCATCATTTCCGGAAAATAGACCAAGTGACGCCAGTAGTCCAACTCGATACCGTCGATGTCGTAGGTCTGACAAACTTCGCGGAGAGCGGCCACCGTTAAACGCCGAATCTCCGGCACCTCAAAATTCCAGGCCGACCAGCTGGACGCGGGGTCGGGATAACCGTATTTCCTTCCCTCCTCACGGGTTCCCAGGCACCATTCGGGGTGCTCCAGTTTGGTGATGTAAAGTCGCCCGGGAAAATAGGAATCGTGCACGTCGTTCATGCGGTTGCTGTAGAAAATCTCTTTGCCATGCTCACGACAGAAGTCGATCATGATCTCGAGGTTATCTTGGCCGCAATCATCCATTAATATTTGGTGGGCCCTGGCTGCACGTTTGTAATTCATTCCCGTGGGATCCATCGTGTACAGACGCGCAAAGTGACTGTTTTCATCCTGGAAGATCAGCTTGAAGCCGTCTGAACCCCAGTACCAGATGGCATCGACGTGGGAGTCCGCCAAATTGGTAGTTCGCCGGTCGAGAATGGCCTGACGCCTACTGTCAGGCTCCTTCCAGAGGTCATCCCCATCATTATTGAATACCATGCGACGCTTTCGTTGGGCGAGTTGCTTCCGCTCACGACGGAGCTGGTCCAGCGAATAAGTTTCCCCAGTGTCCAGGTTGATATCGCCAGTAGAACGGACCGTTGTGTTCGACGTGGGGGACTCGCCGATCGCGAGCTCAGCAGTAGCAGTGCAAACGGTTAGGATGAGTACAGCAGCGATGGGGAGTCTAGCTTTGGGGCCTGGTGCCCACCTGGATGATCTCTGTGTTCTTCGTGTTTGATGGCTCTGCATACTTTGCCTCTTTGTTAACGAGTTTCCACGTTCGACCAGTCGAATGTCCGTCCTTCGGCAAACCGTTTCAGATTAAATCTGGAGATTTGCGGCGGAACTTGACGTTCGGCGATCAGTTTGGCCATACCGCGTCCGACCCAGGGAGACAGGCTGAATCCGCCGCCGCTGAATCCTAGTGCGAAGTACAAACCTTCCATCGAATCGGCACGATCCAGGATTGGCATCTCGTCAGGCGTGATGTCGTAAACGCAAGCGTAGGTTCGGTGCACGAATCCAGCGGCCATCGGTGGCAGCGTGAGGGCAAGTCGACGATGCATCTCGGTCACGGTTTCATATTCGGTTGTTTGTTTGTAGTTGTCGGGGTCCTGGGCAACCGTATCCTCCATGGTTTGAATGCGGTCTCCTTCACGCCAGCCGACAAATATCTGCTGATCTCCTTCGGGACGGAGATACAAAACGGACCGAGCATCGGACACGATTCGCATAAGTCGGAAGTCATCCTGTGACGGTACTTGAAAAAAACACATCTCGGCTCGGTGAGGATAAACAGGCACTTCGATACCCAGCCCTGCCAACTGCGACTTCCCCCACACCGAGGTGGCAACCAAAACTTGCGGCGACACAATCTTGCCCTGCGATGTTTCTACTCCTGCGACCGAATCGCCCTCCGTGAGGATCTGATGTACTTCACATCCTTCGACCAAGCTGACGTCTAACCGATGAGCCACACGGCGAAGGGCCTGAATGGCAGACATGGGATCGATATGAATCGCCTCTGGTTCGTACACATAAAGTGTCTGATCTTCGTCGCGCAGACCTGGCTGTAGCTGCTGGGCCTCCTGTCGGTTCAACCGATGGGCCTCACATCCGACTTGGGCTGCTGCAGCAATCGCTTCGTCAATGGCGACGGATTGTTTTGGCTCGGTGAGTAAGAGGTATCCTGCGGCGTGCACTTCGATCTGTTCGTCGAACCGATCGTGGAAAGTCTTAAAGAACTCGAGTGACTCGGCCAACGCACCGGCCACCGTAGAGTCCCGTACGAGGCACCGCAGAATTCCTGCGGCGCGGTGTGATTGTCCGGCGCCGATGAAATGTCGTTCGAGCAAGACGACACGCTCCACACCCAACTGGCGCAACTGAATGGCTGTCTGCAGTCCCGTCACTCCGCCGCCAATGATGATCACGTCAGCAGTTGCGGTCAAGCTTGAGAGCTCCTGGGACGGTGTTGGTGATCAAGTTCGACGACGACGTTGCGTCGCAACTGTTGTGTAAGTTAACACGGTCGGTCACGGTATTCCAGTGGTAAGGCTATGAGAGGGATGGCTGACGCAGGTTGCGTGACGCATGATCATGTTTGCAGGTGACAGTCTCTTGGCGTTATACTGATCCGAAATGAATTACTAAGAACACTGTCAACTCTGTTAGATGTTTCACGCTACATCTGTATCCAGGAATAGCCATCATCAACGAATCGCAAGCAGCCAACGTCCAACCTTGGACATCCTCTTCCGAGGTCCGTCTCGACGCTCAGGAAGGCAAGTGATGGAAATTGATCGGTACAGATGCAGGATATGGGTAACGTAATCTTGCATCCTGAAACCTGCCATGTGTGACAAATGTTCGAACAATAGAGTCAAAGGTTTCTAGGGTCAGTATGCCGAAAGTTACAGCCTGTTCCACGTTAGCTTTTGCACTCTCACCGCTTGAGGTTGCGCTGCGGCATATTGCTGCCTACGGCTTCACGCAGGTAGAGATCGCAGAGATGCTGACACACAGCAAGCACTTTCCGATCGAAACGGTCGATCCGCATGAGGTGCGGCGGCTACTCGACCAGTATTCGCTGCGCCCCATCGCAGCCAACGTTACCTGTACTGACCGTTACACGGGACAACCGGGTGTCTTAAAGGCACCGGTGGGGACGCAATCTTCGGCCGAGACAGTGGAGGTCAGACAAGCAAAACAGCAGTGCGTCTTTTACCGTCTGCATGTGGAAAGTGAAGCTGTGATGTACCGGTCCCGCGTGCGCACATTGA
>MDTE01200396.1_pt1 | contig 12555 bp, 9 predicted proteins | sample 811231 | NCBI WGS metagenome assembly MDTE01 (sample SAMN05326651, study PRJNA326480) | marine metagenome | isolation source: seawater | place: Indian Ocean: Red Sea | collected 2010
AAGGGCGGTAACCAGGCGGTCGCCGCCGCCCGGCTCGGCGCAAGCGTCACGATGGTGGCCCGCCTGGGCAGCGACATCTTCGCCGACGCCGCGATGGCCAGTCTCGCCCGCGATGGAGTGGATTGCACCCACGTCGGCCGCGACGACGCACGCCCGTCGGGCGTGGCGCTGATCAGCGTGGATGCGAGCGGCGAGAACCAGATTGTGGTGGCGCCGGGAGCCAACGGCTCGCTCGGTCCGGTCGATGTCGAACGGGCGTGTCGCACGCTGCCGGCCGAGACCCTCGTCCTGCTCCAGCTCGAGATTCCGATGGAGACGGTCGAGCGGGCCGTGGCCGTCACGGCCGCGCGGGGCTGTCGCGTCATTCTGGATCCGGCACCCGCGCCGGCCGGAGCCCTCCCGCGGGCGCTTCTGGCCGGCACCTATCTCGTGACACCGAACGAGACCGAGGCTGAGCGCCTCACCGGGGTCACGGTGACCGATGAGGCCTCGGCCCGGACCGCAGCCGAGGCGCTGCTCGACGCCGGGGCCAATCGGGTCGCGCTGACCCTGGGAGCGGCTGGCGTGTGCCTGGCCGACCGGGCTGGTCAAAGGTTCATCCAGGCTCCGACGGTGCAGGCCATCGACACGACGGCCGCCGGCGACTGCTTCAACGGCGCGCTCGCGGCAGGTCTCGGTCGCGGCCTCGAGCTCGACGCCAGCGTCGCGTTCGGGTGTCGGGCCGCGGCGGTCTCGGTGACGCGACTCGGCGCTCAGGACGCGATGCCGACGGCGGCCGAGATCGACTGAACCCAGTGCATCACACAACCACGGAGGTCGCATCGTGACATCCCCGCTTCGCCCACTCAGATCCGTGCTCCTCGCGCCCGTCATCGCCCTGGTGGCGACCGGCTGCGGCAGCAGCGCCCCGGACGAGGCCGATACCGCGCCGGCCACAGCCGAAACGGTGACCATGTCGACCGACACGCTCCGCAGCAAGATCCGGGGCGCCTGGGCCGCCCAGACCATCGGCGTGACCTACGGCTTCCCGGTCGAATTCCGGTTCAACAGCGAACGGGTGCCGGACGAGCGCGAGCTGGAGTGGTATGACGGCTTCCTGCAGGAGACCTTCACCGAGCGCCCGGGTGTCTACGACGACATCTACATGGACCTGACGTTCGTTCAGGTGCTCGAAGACCAGGGCATGGACGCACCTGCGCAGGCGTTCGCTGACGCCTTCGCCAACGCCGACTACAGCCTCTGGTTCGCCAACCAGGTGGCGCGTTACAACGTGCTGAACGGCCTGAGCCCGCCCGAGTCGGGGCACTGGCGCAACAACCCCGCCGCCGACGACATCGACTTTCAGATCGAGGCGGACTTCGCCGGCCTGATGACGCCCGGCATGGTGAACAGCGCGGTCGAGATCAGCGACCGGGTCGGCCACATCATGAACTACGGCGACGGCTGGTATGGCGGCGTGTTCGTCGCCTCGATGTACTCCATCGCCTTCATCGAGGACGACATCGAGACCATCGTCCGGCGAGCCATCGATGTGATTCCGGCCGAGAGCGATTTCCACCGGATCATTCAGGACGTGCTGGCGCTCCACGAAGAGAATCCTGACGACTGGGTGCACGCCTGGCAGGGCATCCATGACCGGTGGGCCGACACCGACCTGGGTCCACGTGGTCTGATGTCGCCCTTCAACATCGACGCGAAGATCAACGCCGCCTGGGTGGTCCTCGGGCTGCTCTACGGCGACGGCGACTTTGCTCGCACCATCGAGATCGCGACCCGCGCCGGTGACGACGCCGACTGCAATCCGGCCTCGGCCGCCGGCATTCTGGGCACCATCTACGGCTACGACGGCATTCCCGACTTCTGGAAGCAGGGACTGTCGGACATCGAGGGCCTCGACTTCGCCTACACCACGATCTCGCTCGACGATGCCTACGAGATGTCGTTTCAGCACGCCCTCGAGATGATCCGGCGGGGCGGGGGCACCGTCACCGAGGCCGAGGTCACCATCGCGGTGCAGACGCCGGAGGTCGTGCCGTTCGAGGACGCCTTCCCGGCCCATGTGGCCACCGAACGGCGCTCGCTGGTCACCCCGGGTGACGGCGGGGCGCAACCGCAGATCCTGACCGACAGCTATCGTTTCGACTTCGAGGGCGTCGGATTCGCGCTGATGGGCACCGCCACCACCGAGGGTGACGACCATGTGTTCGAAGCGGAGCTCCACGTCGACGGCGAGCTCGTCGAGACGGCCCGCTGGCCGACCGAGTTCACGACCCGCAGGTTCTACCTGTTCTGGCGCTACGCGCTCGACGAGGGACCGCACGAGGTCGAGGTCAGGCTGCTGAACCCGACCGACGCCGCGCAGGTCGGTCTCGAGGCGGTCGTGATCTACGGTGCCGACACGGCGGCAAACTGAGCCAACGCCGCCGCTTCTGGTACCATGTCTGCGATACGGAGTGTGTTCCCGAGGGAGGATCGAATGCACAAGGCGACGTTCGCCTACGCTCTGCTGGCGGTACTGTCATGGCCCGCGCTGGCCACCGGTCAATCGATTGCCGGTGCCGACCCGCATCCAGAGGTCCATTACTACGACGTGGCCGACTTCGGCATCGCGCCGACCGACGTCACGTTCGCCAAGGACATCGTCCCGATCCTCCAGCGCAGCTGCCAGAGCTGCCACCGGCCGAACGGCGGCGCCCCGATGTCGCTGGTCACCTATCAGGAGGTCAGACCCTGGGCCCGCTCCATCAAGCACCGGACCGCCATCCGGGACCGGATGGGCGCGATGCCACCGTTCTACCTGGAGAAGGACATCGGCATCACCCGGTTCAAGGACGACACGTCGCTCAGCGACCTCGAGCTGGCCAAGATCCAGGCCTGGGTCGACCACGGCGCGCCTCTGGGCAACCAGGCCGACATGCCGCCGGCTCTGGAGTTCACCGCGGCCGGTGAGTGGGCGCTCGGCGAGCCGGATCTGATCCTGAAGGGACCGGCGATCACCTTGCCGGCGGTCGGGCCGGACCGGTGGGGCGACATCGGACTCGTGCCGACCGGGCTGACCGAGGATCGCTATGTCAAGGCGGTCGAGGTGCGGGAGATCAACGACATCCCGCCCGCCTCGGGTTCCGATACGGTCGGTGGACGTTACATCTTCCACCACATGACCTACTCGAGCGGCGTGTTGAACGACGCCGGCACCGAGGTGCTCGACGACACGCGGATCCGCTGGCCGATCCACGAAGTGGGTCGGAACCCGGACATCTTCCCGGAGAAGTTCGGCACGCTGCTACAGGCCAACTCGGCGCTGCACCTGGGCGCCAGCCACCTCCACTCGAATGGCATCCAGGAGACCACCGGGCACCTCGAGTTCGGCTTCCATTTCCATCCGGAGGGCTACGAGCCGGAATACGGCGGTCGCGCCCCGGTGCGGCTGGGGAACGGCAACGACATCGACGTGATGCCTGGACGTGCCGACCAGGAGTTCCACTCGTTCGAGGTGCTCGAGCAGCACACGAAGATCATCGCCTTCGAGCCCCATCTGCACGCCCCCGGCACTCGCATGTGCATGGAGGCGATCTGGGGCGGCAACCACTTCACCCTGAACTGCGTCGGCTATGACCACAACTGGGTGAAACAGTATGTCTATGAGGACGACGCGGCGCCGATGCTGCCCAAGGGCACGATCCTCCACATCATCGGTTTCCTCGACACGACCGCCGGCAACGAGAACCTGGCCGACAACCGCAACTGGGCAGGCGGGGGACGCCGGTCGGTCGCGAACATGTTCATCGACCTCGGCTACGCCGTGGAGCTGACCGAGGAGCAGTTCCAGGAAGAGATGGCGGAACGGCGAGCCGCGATGGACAGCCGGAACGAGTATGACGTCGGCTGCCCGCTCTGCTGGGCCCCCATTCCGACCGAAGAGACCACCACGACTGACGGCGGAGACGGCCAGTGAGACCCGGTCTGCGCCCTGGAGTCGGCTCGCTGGCGACCCGGTTGACGGCGGCCTCGCTCGCGCTCGCCGTCGTGCTGGCGCTGCCGGTGGCCGTCGAGGCGCAGACCCGCTTCATGTTCCTCCGGGGACAGAGCGTCCACCCCGCCTTCGAAGGCTGGTGGCCCAACGAGGACGGCACCTACACCCTGTGGTTCGGTTACATGAACTCCAACTGGGAGGAGCAGTTCGACATCCCGGTGGGACCGGAGAACTACTTCGCCCTGGTCGAGGCGGGCGAGATGGACGACATCGAGGTCGACCGCATCGTCGCGTCGGACATCGATCAGGGGCAGCCCACCCATTTCTACCCGCGGCGCAATCCGTTCCTGTTCACGGTGGAGGTTCCGGCCGACTTCGGCGAGAAGGAGTTGGTGTGGACGCTGACCACGCACGACACCCGCAACCGGGTCTTTGCGTCGCTCCGCCCCGACTATCGGATGGACACGCAGGTGATGTCGACCGAGGTCGGCGGCGCCTTTGGCAGCCTCGACGACCGTCTGCGTGACAACCAGGCCCCGAACCTGAGCGTGGAAGGCACGCTTCGGCGCACGGTCAGCGTGGGAGAACCGCTGACGCTGCGGGCCCACGCGGTGGACCCCGACAACTATCCGCCGCGGGCCAACCGCGAGCCGCCCAAGACGCTCGACGATCTCTACAGCACGCGCGGTGTCGGGTCGGTCGTGGTCTCCGGAGCCCCTGGTCTGCGGATGATGTGGACCGTCTACCGCGGCCCGGCCCATCACGTCCGGTTCAGCCCGGAGCAGATGAAGGCGTGGATGGACACCCGGGTCTGGGGCAACTCTCCGTGGTCGCCGCCCTACATCCTGCCGGAAGTGCCGGGGGACAACACCTGGGTGGCGGATGTCACCTTCGCCGAGCCCGGTGAGTATGTGCTTCGTGCGGTGGCCAGCGACGGCTCGAACTTCAGCTACGAGAACCTCACCGTCGTCGTCGAGTAGGCGTTTTCGGGCGGGGCGTCGAACCGTCGAGAAACGCGGCAACTTCCGGTGTCTGTCGGAGCGTGTCCAGCTCCGTCTCGGAGGGAAGCTGCGGTCGGTCGCGCTCGGCGTTCACCATGCAGAGGAAACCGAGCGGCTCTCCCCGGTTGGCGCGGAACTGATGCCAGGTCATGGGCGGGATGGTCACCAGGTCGTGGGTATCGACCTGCCTGACCGTGCCCCCCACCAGCGCCTCGCCACGCCCCCTGAAGATCATGACCGCGTGGACGTGCTCGTGACGCTCGAGGGTGGAATGGCCACCACTCGCCATCTCGAAGTAGCGAAGCTCGCACCCCAAACGTCCGTCCACGAACAACGCCTGCCGCGTGATGTCCTTGAACGGCGCGTCGCCCTCGTCCTTGTAGGGCCGCACCTCCACGCCATCCCACCGCCCCGCGTCACGTGACGGGCGGAACACCGGGTCGTCGCTCATGCCTCTCGCCCCACCAGCCGCTCGGTGACCTGCTCCACCCGATGTCGGAACCCACTGGCCTCCCGGACCAGGTCGTCGCCCGCTACGAGCAGCGCACCGCCGATCAGGAGCATCACATCGGGTCCGTAGGACGTCAACATGTCCTCTACCCGCTCGAGGGACATTCCCCCCGCCGGTACCGGCAGGCACCCGGCGAGGGGCGGCCAGGTGCGGCGCGCGGCGTGGGCGAGCGCCTCACAGGTCTCGGGACAATAGCCAAAACGCCCGCCGTGATGGGGAAACACCGTCGCATCGGCGCCACACAAGCGGTAGAGGCTACCCAGGAGCACCGGCGGGGCGATCCGTGACACACCGGCCAGCGCGGGGTGGGCCATGAAGATCACGTCGGGATGCTCGCGCACCAGGGTGTGAAACGATGGCAGCCCGACGACCATCGGCGCCACCAGCGCCCCGCGCACGCCGTGGTCGGCCGCGATCCGCAGTTGCGCCCGCAGCTGGTCGAGATTCCCGGAGAGGCTCGGCAGATCCCGGTCGAGCGCTCCCATCGGCTCGAGCCGTGCCGCGACGGCGCCGACACGCGCGGCGAAGGGCGCCGAGGTCTGATCGGCGAGGCCGTGATCGTCCTTGATGAGGTCGAGACCACCCTCGACCATACGGGCGGCCAGGTCGCCGAGTCCGTCGGGGGGCAGTCCCTGGGGCTTCAGGGCCGAAGCGGTGAGCGCGCGGCGCGGAACCCCGAGTCGGGCGCGGATCCCGTCTACGCCGTGGCCGGGACCAGCGAACGAGCGCCGGAGGTCCTCGGGAAGATCGAGATCGACCAGTGCGACGTCGTCGAGGATCGAAGCATTGCCGAACAGCATGTTCATCAGCTGTCCAGCTTCGTGCCCGGTGGTCTCGGTGGCCAGGCCCAGCCGCACGAGGAACTGCCCGGCCCCCGATTCGTCGATCCCTTCGACCCGTCCGACGACCTCCGAGAGCACGCGGGCGTCGGAGATCGCCTCGAGCGGCATCTCGACGCTCTGCTCGACAGCCAGCGCCTGGGCACGCGCGTCGACCGTCGACGCGGTCGCCGCAACCCGGTAGACCGCCGTGATGCGTGAAGTCGGCACCACTGAACGGGTCAGGGAGCGACCAGCTTGTAGACCCAGCCGTTGCCCTTGGTGACCAGATAGAGCTCGCCCTGGGAATCGATCCCCACTCGGAGGTCGACCCGGTCGCCCGGCCCGTAGGTGTTCGGGAATCCAGCCACATCGACGAGATCTCGCTCCTGCCCGTCGAAACTGAGACGGACCTCGGTGATCTCGTTCAACCCGTCCGGATCGAGGTTGTCGGCATCAATCGCCAGCAACCGCCCCCGAGGGAACTCGGCAAAGACGAACTTGCCCTGAAGCGCCGGAATCGCGCTGCCGCGGTAGACATAGCCACCGCCCACCGCCGCACCGTCGTCATGGTCGTACTGGGCGATGGGGTCCACCAGCTCCGCGTCGGATTCCTGTCGAGGATAGACCGGTCCAGGCCCGCGTCCCACCGCGTAGCCGCTGGAAAAAGTCCCTTCCCGAAGACGCCAGCCATAGTTGGCTCCGGCGCGTCCCAGGTTGATCTCCTCCACCTGGTTCTGTCCGATGTCACCGATGAACATCTTGCCATCGGTGTCCCACGAGAAATGCTGCGGATGGCGGAGCCCCGAGGCCCAGATCTCCGGCGCCACGCCGGCCTGGCCCACGAACGGGTTGTCCGACGGAATGCCATACCCCCGGCCCCCCTCGCCACCGAGCGGGTCGATCCGGATGATGGCCGCCTGCGGCACCTCCAGCGACTGACCGAAGTCGCGCGGGTCGTGCGCGGCGCCGCCGTCACCCAGACACACGTAGAGCATGCCGAAGTCAGCCGAGCCTGGTGCCGCGTTCGGATTGAACGCCAGCGTGCCGATGTTGTGGTTCGGCGCGAACTGTCCGATGCGGAACACCTCGCGGGACGTCCCGCTGAAGACATCGGCGCTCGGGTCGGTGGCGGTGAACTCCAGAATCACGCTCTCGTGGCTCTCGGCGTCGTCATCGAGATAGTCGGCCACCCCGGTCGCCGATCCCGCGCTGTAGGCGGCATACAGCTTCCCGTAGCCAGGCGTGCCCTGCTGGGCGAACTGCGGGTGGAACGTGACACTGACGAGGCCCGACTCGTTCGGGAACATCGAGTCGTCGAAGCCGATGTCCATGGTGCGCATGTCCATGAACTCGGTCGGCGCCCGTCCGCTCTCATCGGTGATGTAGAGCACCCCGCGCAGATCGTTCACGACGAGCCGCCCCGACCCATCCGGGATCGGCACCAGATACTGCAGGCGCGCGTAGGCCGGGTTGGTCGACGCCGACTCGGCGTTCGACTCGATCGTGCGGGGGAAGCGGACGAACTCTTCCACCCCGACCACCAACTCACCCTTCTGGATGGTCTCTGGAATCGGATCTTCGAGCGGACGGGGCTGGGCGACGGCTGCCGGCGCGAGGCTGGCGGCGAACAGCGTCACAAGAGCGATCTCTCTGGCGTAGCGCATCCAGAGAGTATCGCCCAGGCCGCGAGGGGGGATCCAGCGTGTTCAGGGTCGGGCGCGTTGCAGGTCGAGCCAGGCGCGCAGCATCCGGGTAACGAAGGCGATATCACCGGTATTCTGCGAGTTGTGCCCCACGCCGGGCAGGGTCACCAGCGTCAGGTCCCTCGCCAGGAGGTCCCAGGTGCCGTTCAGCGACTCGTTGACGTAGGCGCGGTCGTCGAGCCCGTGGAACTCGAGGACCGGCATCTCGATCGGGACGATCGGCGACTCGTCGACCATCCAGGGGGGCGCCGGATAGTAGGCCCGGTAGTAGTTGAGCATCGCTTCGTAGTCGGACCGGCGATATGCCTCGAGATAGCGGTCATACCAGACGGTGCCGGCCCATCGCTCTGAACGCCGTTCGGCCTCCATACCGCCGAGGTCGCCCGGATTGGTCGTGAACCGGGCGATGTAGGCGCTACGCCGCTTCTGCTCGTTGTTCAACGCCATCTCGCGCCGCCGCGGCCGCGGATGCGGACGGTTGTAGATCACGAGATACTCGGTCAGCTCGGGATGGTTCTGAGCAAAGAACCACGCGATGATTCCGCCCCAGTCGTGACCGACGATGGTCGCCCGCTCGACACCGAGGTCCCGCAGGACGGCCCGGACGTCGCCCGTCAGATGCTCCATCTCGTACTGCTCGACCCCGGCGGGCCGGTCGCTCCGGTTGTAGCCGCGCAGCGACAGCGCCACCACCTGGTGGTCGGTGGCAAGGTCCGCCATCTGATACCGCCAGTCGTACCACTGGTTCGGGAACCCGTGGAGGAAGAGGACCGTCGGCCCCTCGCCCATCGTCACGTAGTGGATCGAGACGCCGTCGTTGTCGGCATGATGGTGCTCGACCAGGTCGTAGACCGCGTCCGGGTCGACCTGGGCGGACACGGGGCCCGCCATCGCCACCAGCAGCGTCACTGCCACACTCGAAATCACTCGCCTCATGACCGTCCCTCTCGAACCCGGCCTCGAGCCGGTTTGACTGGCCTCTATTGCGTCCACGTGTCCCGCAGGGCGTCGCGGTCGACCCGGGCACCCCGCACGTAGACGTCCGCGACCTCGCGGCTGTTCATGATGTCGTCGAGCGGGTTCGCGTCGAGGACGACGAAGTCGGCGCTCCGGCCGGCCTCGAGGGCCCCGGTCTCATCGAGCCCGAACGCGCGCGCCGCCCGGCTGGTGGAGGCGACGATCGCTTCCGACGGCGTCATCCCGAGCTCGACGAACAGCTCGATCTCGAGGTGGTCGGCGTAGCCGAAGAAGTCGCCCACCGCCCCGGCGTCGGTGCCCAGGATGATGTGATCGCGCAATCGCGCGAAGTTGTCGCGTATGACCCGGGCCCGCTCCTGGGCCGCCTCGCTGCTCGGCTGCCCGGGGCCTGGGTCGGCGGCCGCCTCACGCAGCGTCGTGACTACCCGCGCCGGCACCTGCTCCTGGAAGAACGGGTCGTCGAACACCGGACGCCGGTACGGCTCGCCCCGGGTCACCATCCCCAGCGTCGGCACGATGTAGACGTTGCGTGCCGCCACCATCGCCAGATACTCGTCGTCGACATCAGTGTCGTACGGCATGTGAATGAACCGCCGGACGCCAGCCTCGACCAGCCGCTTGTGGTCCTCGAGGGTGGTCGCATGGGCGATCACCCGGATGTCGCGAACGAGGGCTTCGTCGATGACGGCGGTATAGATCTCGGGCGAGAGCTTCACCTCGGCGCCGCGCCGGCGATCGCGGGCGTCGACCCAGATCTTCAGGATGCCCACACCCCGCTCGGCCAGCCGCCGCACCACGTCGCGCGCCCCGTCCGGCGCCGTGACCTCGTTCACACCCCACCATCCGGCATCGTCGGTGAACCGGGGATTGGGCCCGCCGCCCGGGGTACCGAGTCCGGGTGACACGAGATAGCGCGCGCCGCCGATCCCGCCCGCTCGCTGCGCCTGCCGCACCTCGAGGGCGATCTCCTCGATGTCGCTGCCGGTGGAGATGATGGTGCCCACGCCGTAGTAGGCGTGCCGATGGAGGTGGTCGACGAGGTTCTCGCGCGTGAACTGTTCCGACCCCCAGCGCTCGTAGGCCTCCCAGCCCAGGTGGGCATGGGTGTTGACCAGCGCCGGCATCACGGTCTTGCCGGACAGGTCGATGATGTTCGCGTCAGACAGCGCAGTCAGCTCGTCGGCGGTGCCGACGGCCGCGATGCGGTCGCCCTGTATGAGCAGCGCCCCTTCGTCGAGGACGTCGCCGTTTCCGAGAATGAGGCGCGCGCCGGTGAAGAATCGAAGCGCGGACTCGTCGGCCGGCAGCGGAACCGGTGCCGGCGCGCAGGCCACACCGAGCAGGAACATGACCAAGATGGGAACCCTACGCCGCAGAGTCATGTCGTCGGCCATGTATCATCCGCCAACCTGGGCCACCGGGGCGGTTTCCCGGATCGCCGGGAAACCTACGACCTGGACGTCACCTGGAACGTCCACCAGGTGTCTGGCCGTGGAGTGTCGAGCGCCGGCGGCGTCCCGCCACCTCCCGGCTGCCGCGCCTGTACCTCAGGCTTCTGCAGCTTGCGCATCCGCGCCGACCACACGTGGTCGAGCCTGGACTGGTCCATCTCCCGGTTCAGATAGACCGGATAGACGACGCCGTCCAGCCGCAGGCGTCCCGGATGGTCGGCTTGCACCTTCGGGCACCAGTACTTGTTGTCACCGAACGAGCAACTGATGAACAGCTCGCCCTCGGGCGTCGCCATGCAGTTCACGTTCACCGAGTGGGGCCGCATGGTGATGCTGATCTGGATCTGGCAGAGCGACACGTCATTGGCGAAGCTCCAGTCGGTGATCGCTTCGTCGCTGGAATCGCCGAGCAGGACGAACCCTGGCGTGGTCTCGCACGGACAGTTCACCGTCCACGCCACCCCACCGCCGAGCAACACCAGCGCCAGCATGGCACCCACGCCCATCAGCACCTTCTTCAGTTTGGACGGACCTCGGTCTGCACTCATTTCTGTCCTCCTGAGCTACGGCAGGGCGAGCGCCACGAGCTCGGCGACGTTGTCCTCGTCGAGCGCGCTCACCACGATGTGCTGCTTGCCGTTCGCCATGTAGGTGATCGGGAAGCCGGTGGTCGGTCCGGCCAGCTGGATCTCGTGAACGACCTCGCCAGTCGCCTTGTCGTAGGCCCGGAGCAACGGCGCGCCGCGTGCCCCCTCGCCCGAGAACAGCAGCTGGGCGGTGACCAGCAGCCCCGATCCCTGGGTCGGGGTGCCCGTCGGCGGAATGTCGATTCCCTGCAGGTCGGGATGCTCGGCGATGTAGCGCGGGGTCTCGCCGTGCGGTACCTGCCAGAGGATCTCCCCCTCCTTCAGATCGATAGCAGTGATCCGGCCGTAGGGCGGCTTGATCAGCGGCAGGTCCCGGACGCGGGGAGCGCCACGGGCGAACGAGATGTGATAGCGAACACCGGTGTTCTCGGTGCCTTCGGTCAGCGCAAACAGCTGCAGTCGCGTTGCCGATGGCACGAAGAGGACATCCTCGACCGGGTCCACCGCGCCGCCGGGCCAGTTGACCCCACCACCCGCGCTGGGCAACGCCAGGGTCCCCTGGTTGCCACCCTCCTCCACCAGCGAGGGCGGTGTGTAGAGCGGCCCCAGCCGGAAGTCCTCGGCAATCTGGAGCGCTTCGGCCCGGAGCTCGGGCGTGAAGTCGATGAGATCGTCCTCGAGCACGCCCTGACGCTCGAACGCAGGCGGTTTGGTCGGGAACGGCTGGGTGGGCGCCGTCCACTCGCCCGGCACATCGGAGCCCGGCACCGGACGTTCTTCGATCGGCCAGACCGGCTCCCCGGTCTCGCGGTTGAGTACGTAGGCGAACCCCTGCTTCGAGAGCTGGACCACCGCCTTCACAGGAGCGCCGTCCACCTCGATGTCGACGAGGATCGGCGCGGTCGGGATGTCGTAATCCCAGAGCTCGTGGTGGGTGAACTGGTAATGCCACCGCCGCTCACCGGTCTCGGCATCGAGCGCCAGCAGGGAATTCGCGAACAGGTTGTCGCCCGGCCGGTAGCCGCCGAAGTAGTCGTTGGTGGCCGTCTCGGTGGGCACGTAGAAGAGCCCCAGTTCCTCGTCGACCGTCACTGGCGCCCAGTGCCCGACATTGCCGGTGTATCGCCAGGAGGCCTCGAGCAGCTCCGGGTGCTCCTCCACCCACGGGTGGGTGCCGGTGCCTACCTCCCAGAGGAGCTCATCGGCCTTCAACCAGGTGTCGACGCCGAACTCTCCTTCCTTCGGGACCGTGTTGAACCGCCAGAGTCGCTCGCCCGTGCGAACGTCGTAGGCCACCACGTCGCCCGGCATGTTCATCGGCCACACCTCGTTGGGTGAGGCGCGCGTCGGCACGCTCCCGGTGTGCAGCGAGATGGACGCGACGATGGCGTTGCCCAGAATCGCCGCCGGCGAGGTATTGGCGACCCGGCCCGCCCGCAGGGAGGCCGGCCGCTCGTCCCAGCGGAGGTCGTCCATCATGTCGATGACGCCACCGTCGCCGAACGACTCGACGCGTTCGCCGGTGTGGGC
>MDTE01105451.1_pt1 | contig 12554 bp, 15 predicted proteins | sample 811231 | NCBI WGS metagenome assembly MDTE01 (sample SAMN05326651, study PRJNA326480) | marine metagenome | isolation source: seawater | place: Indian Ocean: Red Sea | collected 2010
AAAACTTTTGCCTCTTATAATACTTTGAGCTTGGTCAATCTGAATTTGTGTTTCTGCAGCTATTAAATCTCCAATTGCTTCTGCTTTTAATAAGTTTATTTTACCATTAATAAAAGCTATCTTGGTAAATTCTCCTGGGTCAGCCATTCTACATTTCTTAGTACTCAAAAGATTGTTTTGAATTTCTCTGATAACACCTCTGCCTCCGTGGACATGAAGTTCTGCCATATCTTCACCTGTGTAACTATTGGGGGCGGGGAACCATAAAACTATACCCTCATCTATTAGGCTAGAAGTGTTGATATTGTTTATTTTTAAAAGCTTTGCTTTTCTCGGTGCTGGTAAATCACTTTTTGTTATTAATTTAATAATATTGCCTGTTTCTGAACCTGATATTCTAATTACAGCTACGCCTGATTGCCCTGGAGCAGAGGAAAGTGCAAAAATTGTCATCTAACTAGTATATATGGTAATCTTTAAATAAAAATAAATAATATCAGCCATGATACTTTGGATTGCATCTTATCCCAAAAGTGGAAATACTTGGGTTAGACTTTTTTTGAGATCATATTTTTGCAAAGCGGAAAAGCAATTTAGTATTAATCAGAAAGAGGCAGATGAATTTAAAATTAATCAATTTCCTAATATAAATATTCTTAAAGAAATGAATATTAATTATAATAATTTCTTATCCATATCAGAGAACTGGATATCTATGCAAGAAAGAATTAATTTAAATAATAAAGTTAATTTTTTAAAAACTCATAACGCAATGTGTACAATCAATAATCATAAATTTACAAATAAACAAAATACTGCAGGAATAATTTATATAGTAAGAGATCCTAGAGATATTGTAATATCATATTCTCACCATCTAAACCAAACTTATGACCAAGTTATAGATGGCATGTTAGACTCCAAAAATCAAGAATTAGCACAAGTCAAAAAAGAGAAGTTTCCAAGTACTATTTTAGGTAAATGGTCAGATCATTATAACTCTTGGAAAAATTATGGTTCGGAAAATTTTTTATTAATAAAGTATGAAGATATGCTTTTTGATAATATTAAAATTTTTAGAAAAATTTTAGAGTACCTAAATAATACTACTGGCCTACTTTTTGACCAAAGTAAAATGTTGAAAGCGATTGAAAATACTTCGTTTGAAAAACTGCAAAACCAAGAAAAAAAATTTGGTTTTAATGAACACACAAAATCAACCCTTTTTTTTAGAAATGGAAAAATAGGAGATTGGAAAGGTAAACTAAGCCTAAAACAAGTAAAAAGAATTGAGGAGGGGTTTAATAAAGAAATGAAAGAGTTAGGATATTTATAATCAAGCTGGTTTATTCATCGAATTAAAAAATTCTGAATTAGATTTTGTAGCTTTTAATTTAGAATTTATAAATTCTATGGCATCCATTGACCCCATTGGAGCAATTATTCTTCTTAGTACATTCATCTTTTGAAGATCATTTTTCTCAAATAACAATTCTTCTCTTCTTGTACCTGATTTAGTTATATCAATTGCTGGGAAAATCCTTTTTTCTGAAATTTTCCTATCTAGGATAGTTTCACTATTTCCAGTCCCTTTAAATTCCTCAAAAATTACTTCATCCATTCTACTACCGGTATCGATTAAAGCGGTAGCTATTATTGTAAGTGAGCCACCTTCTTCAATGTTTCTTGCTGCACCAAAGAATCTTTTAGGTCTTTGAAGTGCGTTTGCATCCACTCCTCCGGTTAGAACCTTGCCTGAACTAGGTACAACAGCATTATATGCTCTTCCTAAACGTGTTATTGAATCTAATAAGATTATTACATCCTTTTTGTGCTCGGTTAATCTTTTAGCTTTTTCTATCACCATTTCAGCAACGGCCACGTGTCTTTGAGCTGGTTCATCAAAAGTAGAGCTAATAACCTCTCCTTTGACTGTTCTTTGCATATCTGTGACTTCCTCTGGTCTTTCATCAATTAATAGTACCATTAATGAGCACTCTGGATGGTTAGCAGTTATTGAGTTTGCAATACTTTGTAGTATCATAGTTTTACCGGCCTTCGGAGGTGAGATAATTAATGATCTTTGGCCTTTTCCAATGGGGCTCACTAAATCGATTAATCTTGATGTTAAGTCTGGTTTTTTTTCTATTTTATTATTTTCTACTTCCATAACTAATTGTTTGTTTGGATAGAGTGGCGTTAAATTATCGAAAGCAATTTTATGTCTAGATTTCATTGGATCTTCATTGTTAATTCTACTTACCTGTAATAATGCAAAATATCTCTCTCCCTCTTTAGGTGCTCTTACAGGACCCTCAACAGTATCTCCAGTTCTAAGACCAAATTTTCTAATTTGACTTGGACTAACGTAAATATCATCTGCTCCTGGTAAATAATTCGACTCTAAAGCTCTCAAGAAACCAAATCCATCTTGCAATAATTGTAAAACTCCCATGCCAGTTATTTCCTCACCTTTTTCAGCGAGTTTTTTTAGTATAGCAAATAAAATTTCTTGTTTTCTTAAAGTACTAGCGTTTTCAATACCAAGCTCTTCTGCTTGCGTAATAAGCTGTGCTGGGGGGTTTTTTTTGAGTTCTTCGATTTTCATGTTATGGGAAATTTTTTAAGATAAGTTGAATATAAACATTATTATAAATTTTTCAACCCTACATAGGCTTTAAAATAGCTAAAAAAACTATCAATATTAATAAAATTGTTGGGATTTCATTAATAACTCTAAAAAATTTAGGGCTGCTATTATTCTCGTCTTGATTAAATGATCTCAAACAGTGTCCTAGATAGAAATGGTAGCCTGTTAAAATAATAACAGCAACGATTTTTATTATAAACCACTTGGCCTGAAGTATTCCTATTCCTTGAAAATGAATTATTGATACACCAAAAATCCATGATAACAACATCGCAGGATACATAATATAAAAATAAAGTCGTTTCTCCATTATTTTAAAAACGCTAGATATATCCTTTTTAAATTTATTTTCAGAATGATATACAAATATTCTTGGTAAATATAAAAGTCCAGCCATCCAGGATATGACTGCAATTAAATGTAGTGATTTTAAAATTAAATAAAAATTCATTTTTTTATCAAATATGAATTGACTAAATTTTGAAGTAATTTTATATGGTCTTCATTATCATTTAAACAAGGTATTAAATCAAAATTTTCACCACCTGACTCTATGAAAGATTCTTTTCCCTGTATCGCTATTTCTTCTAATGTTTCTACACAATCAGAAGCAAAACCAGGACAAACAACTAATATATTCTTTTTTCCTTGTTTTGGGATTTCCTCTAAAGTCTTATCTGTGTAAGGTGTAAGCCATTCTTGTGGTCCAAACCTAGATTGAAATGTTGTCATAATATCTATATTTTTAAATTTTTCTTTTAGAAGCCTTGTAGTTTTCATACAGTAACAATGGTATGGGTCTCCTTTATCAAAATATTTTTTTGGTATTCCATGATATGATGCAACAATCAAATCTGGCTTCCAATTAATCTTAGAGATTTTTTTTTTAATGGAATTTACAATTGCATTTATATAAAAAGGGTTATCCTCGTAATGAGATATAATTTGAAGACTAGGTTGCCACCTTAATTTCATTAAAGATCTGAAGACCTCATCACAAACTGTGGCTGTTGTTGGTGATGCGTACTGAGGATAAAGAGGTAATATTATTAGATTTTCACACCCCAAGTCTTTAAGGTCTCGTATTTTACTATTTATGCTTGGAGATCCATATCTCATTGCATAATCAATTATTAGATTTTTATTTTTAAATTTTTTGGATAACTTTTTTGTTTGCATTAAGGTATAATATCTTAATGGCGACATATTTTTATCTTTCATCCATATTTCTTTGTAGGCCTTGGCAGTTTTAGAAGGTCGAAAGGTTAATATAAAGAAGTTTAAAATTATTTGCCAAAGAAAGGGGTTAACTTCTATAACTCTTCTATCCGATAAAAATTCTTTTAGGTATTTTCTTATATCCCACCAACCAGTGCTTTCCGGGGTACCAAGGTTTATTAATAAAACTCCAGTTTTTCCATACCTTATTTTTGGATGTTTTTTTTTCATGAATAATTCTTAACTAATTTAACTAAGTGATCTACCATATCAGGGTCTGTTTCTGGGAGCACACCATGCCCAAGATTAAAAATATATTGTTTATCTTTAAATATGTCTAAATATTTTTTTACATTTATTTCTAAGTCTTTCTTTTCCCCAAGTAAATATTTTGGATTTAATCCACCTTGTACTGTAATATTAATATTTTCTGAAATATATCTGGGGTCTACATTATAATCTATACTGATGACATCTGGTTTAATCACGCTAACGTATTCTTTATAGTCTTCAATACCTTTTGGAAAACATATTACTGGTATCCCTTTTGATTTTACATAATCTACTATGTTTTTAGTAGGTTCATATATGTATTTGTCGTAATCTTTTTTACTTAAAAGACCCGCCCAGCTATCAAATATTTGTATAATTGATGCACCACTTTTAATTTGATTTTCGACGTGAATTTTTAAAAAATCTATTATAATTTTTAATAAATTATTATTAGCTTTACTATTTTCCAGATTTTTTTTTATATCACTATTTTTTGGTGATTTTTTATTAAGCATATAAATAAAAATTGTCCAAGGAGCTCCCACAAATCCAATTAAATCTTTATTTTTTAGTTCATCTCTAGCTTTTGTTTTAATTAAAGCGTTATAGACAGGTTTAAGTTTATTTTTAAAATATTCTTCATCGATGTTGGAAATTTTATTATAATTTAATTCACCCAATATAGGACCAAAATCTTTTTTAAAATTTACTGTTTGACCCAGTGCATAAGGTACTAATAGTATGTCAGAAAATATTATTGCCGCATCAATATCAAATCTTTTAAGAGGCTGTAAAGTGATTTCGGAAGAAAGTTTCTCATCTAAGCAAAGTTTTACAAAATCTTCATTTTCTAATCTTATTTTTCTAAATTCTGGTAAATACCTACCTGCTTGTCTCATTAACCAGATACAATTAGCATTTGATTTTTTATTTATAACATTTTGTAAAACAGTCATATTAATAGAATAAGTAATATTTATATTATTAGTAGTAGAGATGTTAATAGTGAATATTACTATTTATATACACCTTTATAACACTTTTTTAACTATTAAATATTTAAAATTAACCAGAAAAATCAACATGTTATTGATTATAATAAATTTTATTTCAAAAAATAAATATTAGTTATAAACATGTTTAATAATGTTATTAAAACCTTTCTTTTTCGTTTTGAGAAATAGAATTTATAATTTTAATTATTTAGTAATTATAATACAAATATCTAAAATAGTTATACATGAGTAATACATACGAAATTTATCTTGTATCGGACTCTACTGGAGAAACATTAGAGAGAATATTTTTAGCCATTAAGGCACAGTTTAAAAACTTCAGCTATAAAACACATTATTTCTCATTTACAAGAACTGAAAATCAAATCTCAAAAATTATAGAAAATTCTGAAAAAACAAAAAACTCAATTTTTCTTTATACAATAGTTGATAATAAACTAGCCCAATTTCTATCAAAAGAATGTAGTAAAAAGAATATACCTTGCTTCGGTGTTTTAGGTGATCTTATTTTAACTTTTTCTAAATTGTTAAATCAAGAAGCTAGTCATATTCCAAGCGGCCAACATGTTATGAATGACGATTATTATAAAAAAATTGAAGCTATACAATTTACAATGAATCATGATGACGGAAATTCATTAGATGACATAAATAAGTCTGATATTATTCTATTGGGAGTAAGTAGAACTAGTAAAACCCCAACTTCAATATATCTAGCTAATAAAGGTATGAAAATCTCAAACATACCTTTGGTAAATGAACAATCTGTACCAAATTTTTTGAAAGAAAACCCAAACTGTACTTGTGTAGTTGGTTTAACAGCAGAACCAGACAGACTTGTAGACCTAAGAAAAAACAGAATGCAATCAATTAAAGAAAATGAGAACACAAGTTACGTAAGTTATGAAAAAATAAATTATGAGATAGAAAATTCAAAAAAGCTATTCCAAAAATATAAATGGCCGACTATAGATGTAACAAGAAAATCTGTAGAAGAAACAGCTGCTTCTATACTTAAAATCCACGAAATATTCAGTCAAAAATGAATAAGATAATATTAGCTTCAAAAAGTGAAGTTAGAAAAAAAATATTACTTGATAATGGAATAATTTTTTCTGTCGAACATTCTAAAGTTGATGAAGAAATTATAAAAGAGTCCTTAAAAAAGGAAGGAGCAACACCGGAAATAATATCTAAAAATTTGGCGGAACTTAAGGCAAACAAAGTAAGCAATAAAATGCCAGAGGATTTAGTGTTGGGTGCAGACAGTGTGATTGACTTAGAAGGCGAAATAATTTCAAAACCAACTTCTAGAGATGAAGCGCTAGAAATATTAAAAAAAATGAATGGCAAGAGTCATTTTTTAATTAGCTCAGTCTGTATTTCTAGAAATGGAAATATGATATGGAATCACACAGATAAAGCAAAATTGGTTATGAAAAGCTTTAAAGATAGTGAACTGAAAAATTATTTATCCAAAATATCAGACGAAAACCTTTACGCTTATAATGTTTATCAGATCGAGGGTGAAGGAAAAAAATTATTCAGCGAGATAAAAGGTGATAAAAATACCATAATGGGTCTTCCAATTGGTAAAATCAAAAATTATTTAAAAGAATACGAATGAAAAAATATTTTGTAATTGGTAACCCTATAAATCACTCTCTTTCACCTGAATTGCATAATTTTTGGATAAAAAAAAATAATATAAATGCAATATACGAAAAAATAAAACTAGAGGAAAACGAGTTAGGGGATTTTATTAATAAATTAAGAAATGAAGAAATACATGGAATAAATGTTACAGTTCCATTTAAAAATAAAGTTATCAAATACCTTGATAAACTTAGTTTAGAAGTGGAAACAACTGACTCTGTAAATACTATTTATAGAGAAGGAAATGATATAATCGGTCATAATACAGATGTAGCTGGTTTTGAATTAGGACTAAGACATACTAAAATAAATGTTTTACATAAAGCAGTACTAATTCTTGGAGCAGGTGGAGTAGTTCCTTCAATTATATATTCACTATTAAGCATGGGTTGTAAAAAAATATTTTTATCGAATAGAACAATTGAGAAAGCAGTGATTATAAAAAAGAAATTTAATGATGTTGAAATATTAAAATGGGGTGAAATACCAGATTTCGACATTATAATTAATGCTACTAGTGTCGGTTTAAATAATGACAGCTTAGGATTAAACTTTAACGTAAAAGATAAAATTTTTTACGATGTTATTTATAATCCTAAAGAAACTCAATTTTTAAAAAAAGCAAAAGAAAATGGTAACAGGGTAGAAAATGGTAAATTTATGTTTATTTACCAGGCTAATCAATCTTTTTCAATTTGGAATAAAGTAATACCAAAAATTGATGATGAGGTTTTAAAAATACTGGAATGATTATAATTAGCTTAGTAGGAGATATTGGATCAGGTAAAACTTATATTTCTAAATTATTTAAAGTCCCATGTTTTTCAGCAGATCTTGAGGTTATTAAATTATATAAAACTAGCAAAAAATGCTTTAGAGCTTTAAAAAAAAAATTTCCTAAATTTATAAAATCTTTTCCAATTAAAAAAGAGGAACTAAATCAAGTGATAAATAAAAATTTTTCAAACTTAAAAAAAATTGGTTCTATAGTTCATCCATTAATTAGAAAAAGATTTAATCGCTTCATAAAAGAGAATTATAAAAGCAAGATGGTTGTTTTGGATATCCCGCTTTATCTAGAAAATAAATTGAACAAAAAAAAAGACATCATTATTTTTCTTAAAACAAAAAAAAAAGATGTTAATAAAAGATTAAAAAAAAGAAAAAATTTTAATGTAAGATTATTGAATATTTTAAAAAAATCTCAATTTTCTCTAAAATATAAAAAAAATAAATGTGATTATATTTTAATAAATAACTATAATAGTGTAATCATGAAAAAGAGAGTTAATATATTAAAGCGAAAAGTTTTAAATGATAGAAATAGTTCTTGATACAGAAACAACTGGAATTTCAGTGGCAAAGGGACATCGTATTGTAGAGATAGGTTGTATAGAGTTAGAAGATCAAATTCCTACTTCTAAAACATTTCACTGTTATCTTAATCCTCAAAGGAAAGTATCAGAAGATGCAGTAAAAATTCATGGTTATACAGATGAATTCTTGTCAGATAAAAAATTATTTAAAGATGTAGTAGATGACTTTCTGTTGTTTATTAAAGATAAAAAATTAATAATTCACAATGCTGATTTTGATTTATCTCATCTAAATAATGAGTTGGGATTGATTGGTAAATCAAAAATTTCTAAAGATAATGTTATAGATACCTTAGATCTTGCAAGAGATAAATTTCCAGGATCGCAAATAAGTCTTGATGCACTTTGTAAGAGATTTAGAATTGATAATTCCAGAAGAATAAAACATACAGCTCTGGTTGATTGCGAGTTGCTATCGAAAGTTTATATTAATTTAATTGATCAAAAAGAACCAAAATTAAACTTTATATCTGAAGATAAAAAAATTAATCTAAATTCAAGAAATACAGATTATTGTAAAAAAATTATATTACCTTCATCAGATGAATTAAAAAAGCACAGTGAATTTAAAAAAAATTCTTTTAAGAAGCAACTTTAATTATTCCTTTTTTTAAATAATTCCTCAAAATCAACTTTTGATTCTAATTTTACATTTGGGAAACCTGTGTATTTTAGTAAATCTAAAAATATTTTTTCAATTTTCGGATAAACCTCACTTGGCACATGTTTTAAAAAAATTGGCTCAAGCTCTTCTTTTGTATTAACATTATCATCAATTTTCACAATAGTTGCATATATCATTTCGAAGTAACTACTTTTCTGTGTCTGATCATCATTTTTAAATTTTGTAGAAATTGATACTTCAGCCATTTTGTTTTTTAATGGCTTTGTATTAATATCGATATAAAGTTTATATTTTGAAATATTCTCTTTAGTGTAAAGATAACTCTCTATATCAATTGTTTCTGTTGATAAATGTTTTATAAATTCTGATAGTATTCTATATTTATTATCCATTAATTGTCCTTATCCTCATATTCTCCCTCAATCAAATCATCTTTTTGATTTGTCTTTGTATAATTATTTTTTTTTTCGTATTTTTTTCCAAAATATCTAAAAATTATATTCCTTGTAAATGGCATAACTAATAAAAAGCCAAAAATATCTGTAGCAAATCCTGGAATAATCAAAAGTAATGCAGCTAAAGCTAAAGCAGCTCCTGAAATTAATTCATATATTGGAATTTGATTTCTGTAAAGTTGTGTTACCCCTGATCTTAATGTGCTTAATCCTTGCAACCTAACAAAAAAAATACCTATTACAGCTGTTAACATGATTATTAAAATAGTGTTAAAAGCTCCAATTTGACCTCCAATTTGAATGAAAAGGTATATTTCTATGAGAGGAACAAACAAAATAATTAATAAAAGTGTGTTCATTTGTCTTTAATCTAATTTGCTAGTTGAAATTAAGCAATAGAGTAAATATTATAATGTTATGAGTTATAGCTTTGAATATATAGATATTATTCTTCTCGCAATGATTGCGGGTTTTATTTTTTTAAGACTTAGAGGTATATTAGGTAAAAAATCTGGTTTTGAAGAGGATATAACCCAAAGTTTTCCTCATGAATTTCCTAATACCAACCCAATTAAAAAATCGAATTTCGATATCTTTGATGATAAAGCTAAATTAGAATTCCTGTCGGGTGCTAAAATAGCCTATGAAACAATTATAACTGATTTTTCTAAAGGCAATTTAAAGAGTATAAAAAATCTTTTAGAAAAAAATGTTTTCAAGCAATTTGAAGAAGCTATCAACGAAAGACAAAAACAAGGTAATACATCTGAAACAACTTTTATTGGTATCAATTCTGCTAAAATCAAAGATCACCAAAGAAATGGAAATTTTCTAGAAGTTACGGTTGATTTTGTGAGTGAGATAATTTCTTGTGTTAAAGATAAAGACTCCAAAATCATAGTTGGTGATCCAGAGAAAGTTAAAAAAGTTTACGATACTTGGAAATTCTCAAAAAATGTGAAATCAAATGATCCAAACTGGTCATTGATTGAAACAAATATTAATTGAATAAAAAAATATCTAAAAAAGATCTTAAAGATTGGAAAAACTTCATAGAAGGTAAGGAAAAAATTTATAATAAAGACATTGCAAAAAATTCAATCAAAATAAAAAAATTAGCAACTTTAGATCTACATGGTTTTTCTTTAGATAAAGCAAATATTAAAGTTGAAAATTTTATAAAAGATTGTTTTGATAAAAAAGTTCAAAAACTTAATATTATAACTGGGAAAGGACTAAGATCAAAAATTGAACAAAATCCATATCAATCCAGAGACTTAGCTATTCTTAAATATTCTGTACCTGAATTTATAAAATCAAATTCAGAATTGATGAAACTTGTTAAAAAAATGGATGATCAGATGGATAATAAGAATATGGGCTACTTTAGTGTTTATTTGAGATCAAAGAATAAATTTTGATAAATCATTATCTTTAACTAATTGTCCCAAGTTTTCATTAACATAATTAGAGTCTATTGTAATTTTTTCTCCAGATCTGTCTGTTGCGGTAAAACTAATTTCGTCGAGTATTCTCTCAATTATTGTATGAAGTCTTCTTGCACCTATGTTTTCTACAGACGAGTTTACTTCGCTCGCAAGATTTGCAATAGTTTCTATCCCATCTTCAGAAAATTCTAAATCAACATTTTCTGTTTTAAGTAAAGCTTTATACTGTTTAATTAAACTATTGTCCGGCTCTTTTAAAATTCTTTTAAAATCATCACTCGTGAGAGCGTCTAATTCTACTCTGATTGGTAATCTACCTTGAAGCTCAGGCAATAGGTCAGAAGGTTTTGCTAGTTGAAAAGCACCAGATGCTATGAACAAAATATGATCGGTTTTGACTGGTCCATATTTTGTGCTTACAGTTGTACCCTCAATTAGTGGCAAAAGATCTCTCTGAACACCCTCTCTTGAAACATCTCCGCCAACTCTATCAGTCCTTCCAGAAATTTTATCTATCTCATCTAAAAAAACTATACCATTATTTTCAGTAACATTTTTTGCTGATTTAATTATTTTATCTTGCTCAATTAATTTATCAGCCTCTTCATTTAGTAAAATTTCGTGGGACTCTTTTACTGTCATTTTTTTCTTTTTTACTTTGCCTCCCATAGATTTTCCTAACATTTCACCAATGTTAATCATTCCTATATTTGCACCCGGCATACCTGGAATTTCGATGCTTGGCATGTTATTAGACTCGTTAGTTACAATTTCTATTTCATTATTATCTAGGTCACCATTTCTCAGTCTTTTCCTAAAACTTTCTCTAGTCGCAACAGATGCTTTGTTTCCAACTAAAGCATCCAACACTCTTTCTTCAGCTAATTTTTGCGCTTTCGCATGAACTTCTTTCCTTTTTTTTACTTTTTCCATTGCAATTGCTATTTCAAGTAAATCTCTAATAATTTGCTCAACGTCTCTACCAACGTATCCAACTTCGGTAAATCTGGTAGCTTCAACTTTTACAAAAGGCGCCTCAGCTAATTTTGACAATCTTCTAGATATTTCTGTTTTACCAACTCCAGTTGGACCAATCATTAAAATATTTTTTGGCAATACTTCATCTCTCATATCTCCTGTTAAAGCTTGTCTTCTCCACCTATTTCTTAATGCTATAGCTACAGCTCTTTTAGCTTTATTTTGACCAACAACATATCTGTCCAATTCAGATACAATTTCTCTCGGTGATAAAGAGTCTATATGACTTTGTTTTTTCTCCTCATCTTTTTTCGGAAATGATTTTACGTTAGATTTTTCCATTAAATTTTTTCTACTCTAATGTTGTGGTTTGTAAAAACACATATATCAGCAGCAACTTGAATTGCTTTCTTCGCAACTTCCTCTGCTTTTAATTCTGTATCCATTAAAACTTTAGCAGCTGCTAACGCGTAATTTCCACCTGATCCAATACCGATTACATTACCCTCTGGCTCAAGTACATCCCCGGTGCCTGAAATTATAAAACTTTTTTCTTTGTCTCCTATTGCCATTAGTGCTTCTAATCTTCTCAAATACTTATCTGTTCTCCAATCTTTAGCCAATTCAACGGCAGCTCTAGTTAAATTCCCCGCATGTTTTTCTAGTTTAGCCTCTAATCTTTCAAATAAAGTTAGTGCATCAGCTGTTGACCCAGCAAATCCAGCGATCACATTTCTTTTCTCGATCTTACGAACTTTATTAGCATTGCTTTTGATCACAGTATTTCCCATACTTACTTGACCATCGCTTGCCACAACTACGTCATTATTTTTTCTTACTAGTACTATTGTTGTCATTT
>MDTE01133189.1_pt1 | contig 12554 bp, 13 predicted proteins | sample 811231 | NCBI WGS metagenome assembly MDTE01 (sample SAMN05326651, study PRJNA326480) | marine metagenome | isolation source: seawater | place: Indian Ocean: Red Sea | collected 2010
AAATATGATACCAACTTGGGCAATTGTTTTAGATTACGCTTTAGGAACTATTATGTGGACTTTAATAGGTCGTGCATTCATGAACATCTTTCAAAAAGAAGACTCTACTTTTTTTTTCATGAGAATATTTGTGAAAACAACTAATCCAATAATTAATTTATTCAAATTTATAACCCCAAGCTTTTTATTTGGGCCTTTCATAGCTTTATACGTAGCTTGGTTCTTTTATTTATTTAGATTTTACGCAATGCCTTATATTTTAGGATATGACGTTTGGGGAATGCTTGCATTTCCATTAGAAAGCGATTTTTCAAGACAATTATATCAACTGTTCAACTAACCTTATTTTTTGACAAAGTTTTTGTTTAAAATATAAATAAGTAGATGAGTAATTTAATTAAAATTTCACCATCAATTTTATCTGCTGATTTCAGTAAACTGGGTAGCGAAGTTATTTCGCTCGAAAAGGCAGGTGCTGACTATATTCATATAGATGTGATGGATGGGCACTTTGTTCCAAATTTAACTATTGGTCCAGAAGTAATTAAAAAGCTAAGACCGTTAACAAAAAAAATATTCGATGTTCATTTGATGATTTCTCCAGTAGATAATTTTATAAAAGATTTTGCTGAAGCAGGGGCAGATATAATTACTTTTCATCCAGAAGCCACAAGCAATACTTTAAAAACGATTGAGCTAATTAAAAATGAAGGTAAAAAAATAGGGATCTCGCTCAAACCAAAATCTAAAATTGATTTGATAGAGGAATATTTAGATAAAATTGATTTAGTATTAATTATGAGTGTAGAGCCAGGTTTTGGTGGACAGAAATTCATGCCAGAAGTTTTAGAAAAAACAAAAATTTTAAAAGAAATAATTTTGAAAAAAAAATTGAATATAGATATAGAAATTGATGGAGGTATTAATTTTGATAACTGTACATTAGCAAAGAAAGCTGGTGCAAACATTCTAGTTTCGGGCTCGACTATTTTTAAAGAAAATAAGGGTGATCTTAAAAAAAATATAGAAATTCTTAGAAAAAATTAATACATGTTTGGCTTAAAAGCAGCCTATTTTTATTTTGTCGGCATTCAAATTACATTTATAAAATTTTTTAAGAAAATTTATTTTTCGTCGGAGCACTACAACAAAAAATTAAAAACAAAAATACCAATTCAAGTTTACTTTAACCCAAACGCTTTTTTATTATCTATAATATCTCCTTATGAAAAAAAATCTTTCAGAATTTATGATTTTAATTCGAATGACTTCTGGTTAGAAAATAAGAATAAAAATATTGGAGAACATCATAATTTTTTATGGCTTAATTTAATTGATAGAAAAACAGACGGAAAAAATATCCAAAAAATAATTTATTTATGGATGCTGAAATACACAAATTTCAAAAGAAAGATTTGGGAAACTTCCACTTTAAGCTCAAGGGTTATTAGTTGGATACTGAATGTAGACATAATAATTCATAATGGTTCATTTGAATTTAAAAAAAGTTTTTTTCAAAATATAATTTCTCAGTGTAATCATTTAAAAAGAAATATAAAGTTTGAGAAAGACCCTTCAAAAAAATTACAAGTTTTAACTGCATTAATATTATCTGGCATGGTTTTTAAAGAATATGAAGAAAATTTTGACATTGCTAAAAAGGAGTTGGAAAAATTTGTAAAAACATATATCGATCAGGACGGTTTTCCATTTAGCAGAAACCCAGACGATTTGATTTTCTTTTCCAAATATTTTCTTCTATGTTTTGAATGTATCAAAGACGCTCAAAAACCAGTTCCTGATTTCTTAGACGAAATAATTAAAAAAAATTTATCCTGTATTAAATTTATTAAAACACCAAATAATCAAATACCCCTGTTTAATGGAAGTTCTGTAAATAAACTTGAAAAATTTGAAAAGTACTTAGAAAATATAAAAATTAATAAGATAAACCAAAACAATATTTTAGGAGGGATATTTTATGCTAAGTCAAAACAACAAAGTCTATACTTTGATGTGGGATCTCCCCCAAGTAAAAATTATTCAAAAAATTATCAGTCTGGACCACTTTCATTCGAATACTTTTTGGATGGAATAAAAATCATCACAAATTGCGGATTCGGAAAAAATATCTCACCCAAAGCGGAACTAATAAGCCGTTTAACTGCAAGTCAATCAACATTAACTATTAATGATACTACAATTACAAAATTTGAGAGAAACAAGCTAATAAATAGAACATTTGGCAGTTCCATAAAAAATACTTTTAAAACAAGTGAGTCTAAAATTAAAAAAGATAAGAAAATTTTTGGTTGTTCTGCAGAACATAATGGTTACGAGAAAGAATTCAACTGCATACACAAAAGAGAAATATTTCTTGATTACAAAGATAATAAATTAAAAGGAACAGATCATATTTTGAAAAAGAAAGATGGAAAACCAATTAGATATGTTTTTAGATTTCATTTAGATCCTGCGCTGACTGCTGTAAAAACCATTAGTGGAAGTAGTGCTTTAATTCAGATATCAAAGAATAAAACGCTTATTTTTACCATTAAAGATGAAATTCTTGAAATAGATAAGAGTATATTTCTAGGTGGTAAAAAAATATTAGATAATACTTGTATAACTATTTCTGGTAATTTAGTTAATAAAGATAAGTCTTTTAATTGGGAAATTAAAAAAAAGCTTAATAATGAATTTGAAAATTAAAAATGCCTTAGTATCTGTATCGGATAAAGAAAATCTTATTTCTATATTAAAAACTTTTAAAAAATTTAATATTAGAGTTATAAGCTCTGGAGGCACATACAAATACATAAAAAAGCTTGGCTATAAATGCACAGAATTATCGAATTATACTGGTTTTAAAGAAATGTTAGACGGGAGAGTTAAAACACTTCATCCCAAAATACATGCGGGAATTCTTCACGATAGACAAAATAAAAAACATAAAACAGAGATGTCTAAGCAGAAATTTCCCTCTATTGATCTAATTATAGTAAATTTTTACCCATTTCAAAAAATAGTTACAAGCACCAAAAACCCAAAGCAAATAATTGAAAATATAGATATAGGTGGTCCGACTATGGTAAGGGCGGCGGCAAAAAACTTTAGAAACGTTGCAATAGTAACAAATAAGAGTGACTATGAGTCTTTAATAAGAGAATTAAATTTTTTTAAAGGCAAAACGTCTTTGCAGTTTAGGGAGTTGATGTCTTCAAAAGCATTTGGTTTAACTGCTTATTATGATGCAATGATTGCAAATTGGTTTAATAAAAAACTTAAAATAGAATTCCCGGAAAGGAAAACAATTTTTGGACGTAAGTTACAGAAATTAAGATATGGCGAGAATCCGCATCAAGAAAGCTCTATATATGTTAGTGACTATGATGATAAAAAGTTAGGTTTTAATCAAATTCATGGAAAAGAACTTAGCTATAATAATTTTAATGATATATTTGCATCTCTTGAAATTTTATCCTCATTAAAAAAAAATTCTGGGACTGTAATTGTGAAACATGCTAACCCATGTGGAGTTTCTGAAAACAGAATACCTTTTAATTCTCTGAAAAATGCATATGCATCAGACCCAATTAGTGCATTCGGAGGGGTTATAGCATGTAATTATAAAATTAATAGAAAGATAGCTACAGAACTAAACAAAAATTTTTTAGAAGTTTTATTAGCTAATAGCTTTGACAAAGAATCTTTAGAAATACTTAAAAAAAGAAAAAATCTTCGGATAATTGATATTTCAAATTATAAGATTAAAAATCTTACTTCTGTTAGATCTTTTGACAGATCCTTTTTACTACAAAGTAAAAATAATACTATTCTTGATAGAAAAAAATTGAGATGTGTAACAAAATTGAAGCCTAAAAAAAAAGAAATGGCTGAAATTCAATTTGCCTTTAATATTTGCAAACATGTTAAATCAAATGCTATTGTTTTGTGTAATAATTTCTCAACTATTGGTATCGGTGCTGGCCAGCCTAGTAGATTAGATAGTTGTAAAATCGCAGTACAAAAGGCAAAACAATTTCAATCTTCAAAAATTAAAAACTCAATAGCTGCATCAGACGCATTTTTTCCTTTCGCAGATGGAATCAACACTTTAATTAAGGCAGGTATTAAAACAATAATTCAGCCAGGCGGTTCTATAAGAGATCAAGAGCTAATTAAGGCTGCGGATAAAGCAAAAATTAGGATGCTTTTTTCAGGAATTAGACATTTTAATCATTAATCAATTTTATCAATTTTTGCCGCTAAAATAAAATCACTTTCTGCAAGGCCTTTTATTGCGTGTGTAAAAATTTTAATTCTACAATATCCCCAACCAAATGAGATATCTGGATGATGGCTTTCTTGCTCAGCAATAACTCCAACCTTGTTTGTAAATTTTTGGCTTTCTTCAAAGTTTTTAAATTTAAACTCTTTTATTAAAAAGAAACTATTATCATCATTACTTTTTACTTCCCAGCCATCAATTTTTTTCAGATATTTATGTATCTCGCTTTTATCAAAAGGTGGGATATTCCCGTCACATGCAACACACTTTTTTTTTGATAAATCAGACATTATAAAGTTATGGAGCGGGCAAAGGGGTTCGAACCCTCGACCTTCTCGTTGGCAACGAGACGCTCTACCACTGAGCTATGCCCGCAAACTTTAAGAGTATAGTATAACCACTCTGCGACGGTCAACAAAAATAAAATGTCGCTTTCGATCATTAAAAATTTTTATTATAATAGAATTATGAAAAATCTACCTAATGTGATTCCAATATTTCCTTTGAATGGGGTAATCTATTTTCCCAAAACTAATCTTCCTCTAAATATTTTTGAACAAAGATATCTAGACTTAGTCAATGACACTTTTGAAAAAGATAAACTAATGGGCATGGTTCAGTCTCAGAAGAACAGCAATAAAGTCTATAAAATTGGGTGTTTAGGTAAAATAAGCGATTTGCAAAAGAGTGAAGATGGAAGAATTTTGATTAATCTCACAGGGATTACAAGATTTGAAATACTTGAGGAAATAAAAACCAACAAACTATATAGAGAGTTTAAAGTAAATTATAAAAACTTTGAATTGGATTTAAAAGATCCTTTGGAAAGTGAAAACACTGGAAATTTAATTGATATGGCTAAGATTTTTTTTAAAAAAAATGGATTGATGTTAAATTGGAAAGAATTTGAAAAATTAAATCAATCACAAAGAATTAATACTTTATCGATGATTTCTCCAGTGACAAATGAAGAAAAACAGAAATTGTTGGAGTCTGTAACCTATAAAGAAAAAATTAATACGTTAGAAAACATAATAAGTTTTTACTTACACGACACAAATTACAATCAAACTGTGCAATAAATGCTAATTGGCAGACTTATTCATGGAGTCAAAAAAATCTGAATTATTTTTAGTATTTTTTAATTTAGATATTAAAAATTCGATTCCATCCATTGTTCCCATTGGACTAATTATCCTTCTTAGAACATTCATTTTGGAAAGTTCATCTTTTGCGAATAATAATTCTTCTCTTCTAGTACCTGATCTTGTTATATCTAATGCTGGATAAATTCTTTTATCAGCAACTTTTCTATCTAGAATTAACTCTGAGTTACCTGTTCCTTTAAACTCCTCAAAAATAACTTCATCCATTCTACTTCCTGTATCTATTAAAGCAGTAGATATGATTGTTAATGATCCACCTTCTTCAACGTTTCTTGCTGCGCCGAAAAATCTTTTTGGTCTCTGGAGAGCATTTGCATCTACCCCTCCGGTTAAAACTTTTCCTGAACTTGGTATCACAGCGTTATAAGCTCTTCCAAGTCTAGTAATAGAATCTAAAAGAATAACTACATCTTTTTTATGCTCTACCAATCTTTTTGCTTTTTCAATCACCATCTCTGCCACAGCGACGTGCCTAGAAGCCGGCTCATCAAATGTTGATGCTACTACCTCACCCTTAACTGATCTTTGCATGTCAGTAACCTCTTCGGGTCTCTCATCAATGAGAAGAACCATTAGATAGCATTCTGGGTGATTAGCTGTGATAGATTGAGCGATATTTTGTAGAATTATTGTCTTTCCAGCTCTTGGTGGTGAAACTATTAATGACCGCTGACCTTTTCCTATAGGACTTACTAGATCAATAAGTCTAGCAGTATTATCTGGTTTTTTTTCAACTTTAACTGTTTCTACTTCTAATTTTATTCTTTCGTTTGGATAAAGAGGCGTTAAATTATCAAAAGCTATTTTATTCTTACCTTTATCTGGATCATCAAAATTAATTTTGTTTACTTTTAGTAAGGCAAAATATCTTTCTGCATCTTTGGGTCCTCTTATCTCACCTTCTACGGAGTCTCCCGTTCTTAAGCCGAACCTTCTAATTTGACTTGGGCTAACATATATATCGTCGGGACCTGGAAGATAATTTGACTCAATGGCCCTCAAAAATCCAAACCCGTCCTGTAATACCTCAAGCACACCTGTTGCGGTTATTTGCTCGTTTTTTTCGGCTAATTTTTTTAATATCGCAAAAAGAATTTCTTGTTTTCTAAGTGTGCTAGGATTTTCTATGCCTAGCTTTTCAGCTTCATTAATAAGCTCTGCGGGATTTTTTTGCTTTAATTCTTGTAAATTCATGTTTTTGATATTGATTTGAGGAAAGTAATTAAAATATAAGTATTTTTAGAAATATTTCAACCCTAATTAAATTGGCTTAAATATTGCAACAAATATAACAACAATAAGTATAATTGTTGGAATTTCATTATATATTCTAAAAAATTTAGATGATTTTTGATTATTATCCAGTGCAAAATCATTAAGATATTTTCCTAGAGTAAAATGGTAGTAAGTTAAAATTACAACAGCAATGATCTTGATTTTCATCCATAATTCAGAAAATATTGAAAAACCCAAACTGTGCAGCAATAAAATACCGAAAAGCCAAGAGAGAAGCATTGCAGGCATCATTATAAAATTATAGAGCTTTTTTTCCATAATTTTAAAAACTTTTTTTTGCGCCTCATGGTCGGCTTCGCTATGATAAACAAATATTCTAGGTAAATATAATAAACCGGCCATCCAAGAAATAACTGCAATTAAATGAAGTGATTTACAGAGTAAGTAAAAATTCATTCTATAAGTATTTACCAATTAATTTTTCTAATAATTTAATATGATCAGAATTATCATTTAGGCAAGGAATAAGATCAAAGTTTTCACCCCCTTTTTTAATAAAACTCTCTCTTCCCTGAATGTTAATCTCCTCTAAAGTTTCAACGCAGTCCGAAGCAAAGCCAGGACAAATTACTAGTAAGTTTTTGATGCCTTTTTCTGGTAAAATTTCTAAAGTTTTGTCCGTATAAGGAGTAAGCCATTCTTGAGGTCCAAATCTTGATTGGAAAGTTGTTTGAATTTCTATTTTATTAAACTTTTCTCTAATTAATCTAGTAGTCTTATGACAGTAACAATGATAGGGATCGCCCTTATTGAAATAAGATTTTGGAATCCCGTGATATGATGAAACTATTAAATCTGGCTTCCAATTTATTTCTTTAATTTTGTTTTCAATACTGTTAACAAGCGCATCAATATATAATGGTTCACTTTCATAATGAGGAATAATTTGCAAACTTGGTTGCCACCTCATTTTCATTAAAGATCTATAAACCTCGTCGCAAACTGTTGCGGTCGTTGCTGCTGCGTATTGTGGATACAAAGGTAAAATAATTATGTTTTCACATCCATCTTTCTTGAAACTATTTAATCTTGATTTGATACTTGGGTTTCCATATCTCATTGCATAATCTACAATGATTTTATCAGTTGCTAATTTATGTCTTAATTCATCTGCTTGACGTTTGGTAAAATATAATAACGGTGACTCGTTACTTTCCTTTCTCCAAATTTGCTTATATGCATGAGCTGTTTTAGATGGTCTAAAAGTCAAAATAAATAAATTAAGTATTATTTGCCAGATTATTGGGTTCACCTCTATAACTCTTCTATCAGATAAAAACTCTTTCAAATATTTTCTGATATCCCACCAACTTGTCGAGTCTGGGGTTCCAAGATTGATAATAAGAATGCCAGTTTTACCGAATTTTACTTGTGGGTGATCTTTATCCATCAAAATTCCTATAAAAATTAATTAACATTTTTACTTTATCAGGATCCGTTTCTGGAAGTAACCCATGCCCAAGGTTAAAAACATAAGGGATATCTTTAAAAGTTTTTATGTATTTCGTCGCTGCCTCTAAAATATCCCCGTCAGTTTTGAATAATATCTTAGGGTCTAAACCTCCTTGAAAAACAACATCTTTAAGATTTTCCCTTGCCCACTGGGGATCTAATTCAGCGTCCAGATTAATTCCATCCGGTTTAACAAGATCGTTAAAAGCTTTATAATTTTCTTTTAAACCTTTAGGAAAACAAATATTTGCTATTTCCTTACTTTTACAAAAATCAACAATTCTTTTATTGGGTATATAGCAAAAATTTTTAACATCTTCTTCCGGTATTAAACCAGCCCAAGAGTCAAATATTTGAACTACATCTGCTCCAGCATTTATTTGATTTTCAATATGGACACATAAATAATTATTTAATTCTAGAAGTATTTGATAAATTTCTGTTTTACACTTGTTATATTTATCAAAGTTTAAACTATTATCAGCCATTTTTAAATCAAGCATATAAATTAAAAGAGTCCACGGTGCTCCAATAAAACATATTAATGATTTGTTTTTCTCTAATTTTTCCCTGGTTATTTCTATAGCTTTATAAATTGGGTTTAGTTTTTGAGAAAATTTTTCTTTATTATTTCCCATTAAAACTTCTATTTTAAATTCACTTAATTTTGGACCTTCATTATTTCTAAAAGTTATATTTTGTCCTAGGGCGTAAGGGACAATTAAAATATCGGAAAAAATTATTGCTGAGTCTAAGTTGTATCTCTTTATTGGTTGCAAAGTGATTTCTGAACTCAAATTGCTATTTAAACAAAGCTTGACGAAATCTTTATTTCTTTTTCTAATTTCTCTAAATTCAGGTAGATAACGTCCTGCTTGTCTCATAAACCAGATAGATTTACAAGAGATTTTATTATTCAAAATTTTTTCTAAACTTATCATTGTTAATTAATAGTTTTTAAAATATTGTTTTTGTAGTAGGCCATGTTTAATACCCATATAACTTTTTATACATATTTTATACATGTGTAATTTGACAACTTTTGTAAAAAAACTTGTATTTGAAGACTTTATTAATCTTATAAACACTAGTAAAACAACATTATGAACATCTAACAAATTGTTAAAATGATGTGAATTAGTGTTAATCTTTCAACCAATATATTCGCAAGTGGTTAAAAAGGTTATTTATTATTAATTAATTAACAACTTTATGTACGAAAAATACAATGTATATCTTGTGTCTGACTCAACAGGTGAAACCCTTGATAGAATATTTTTATCTCTTAAGTCACAATTCGAAAATTTCGATTATGAAAAAAAAGAATTTGCTTTTGTAAGAACAGAGCACCAGATAGATAAAATTATCAAACAGTGTAATGAAGTACAGAATTCTCTAATTTTATACACTATTGTTGAAACAAAGTTAGCTAAATACATCGCTAATCAAAGCCAAAAATTCGGTGTACCCTGTTTCGGTATTTTAGGAAATTTAATATTAAGTTTTTCAAAATTATTAAACCAGAAAGCAATTCACAAGCCAAGTGCACAGCATGTCTTAGACGACGATTACTACAAAAGGATAGAGGCAATTCAATTCACAATGTCCCATGATGATGGAAAAAAAATTGACGATATTAATAGCGCAGATGTTATTTTGCTGGGTGTGAGTAGAACTAGCAAAACACCTACTTCAATTTATTTAGCCAATAGAGGTTACAAAACAATTAATATACCCTTGGTTTTAAACCAGAAAATGCCAGGAGATCTAATTAGAAATAAATCAGCTTGCATTATAGGTTTAATTGCTGACCCTGAGAGATTGGCCGATATTAGAAGAAATAGAGTAGCGATAATGAAGGACCATAAATTGAAAGATTACACTAATTTAGATTTTATTAGAAAAGAGGTTAATGATTCAAAAATCTTATTTAAAAAAAATAATTGGCCAACAATCGATGTCACAAGAAGATCAGTAGAAGAAACAGCAGCTTCAATTTTGAAAATAATAGAAATAAAAAAACAGAAATGAAAATTATATTAGCTTCAAAAAGCGGAGTCAGAAAAAAAATTTTAGATAAATATAAAATTGATTGTGAGGTAATAGTTTCGAACGTAGATGAGGATGAGGTAAAAAATTCTTTGTTGGACCAAGGGGCCGATCCATTGTTAATATCTAAAAATCTAGCCGAAATAAAATCAATCAAAGTAAGCAGCAAGATCCCTGATAGACATGTCTTGGGAGCTGATAGTGTCATTTCGCTTAATAATGAATTAATAAATAAACCAAAAACTAGAGAAGAAGCTTTAAAAATATTAAAGAAATTAAATAATTCTAAGCATTTTTTGATAAGTTCAGTCTGTATTTCAAAAAATGGTGCGATGATTTGGAATTATACTGATAAATCAGAGTTAAAAATGAAAAATCTTTCAGAAAAACAGTTAATTACTTATTTAAATAAAATTAATACAGAAACATTGTTAGCCTACGGAGTTTATCAAGTTGAGGCAGATGGTTTAGAATTATTTGAATACATAAAAGGGGATCAAAATTCAATTATGGGTTTGCCAATTAATGAGATAATCAACTATATTAAACAGTATATAAAAAAATGACAAAACAATTCGGAATCATTGGAAATCCAATTAAACATTCTTTATCTCCCCATCTTCACAATTATTGGTTTCAAAAACACGAAATAGACGCAAATTACTCGATCATAGATGTTGAAGAAAATAAATTAAATATAATAGTAGACAAAATAAGAAACAAAGAGTTAAGTGGAATAAATATTACTTTACCCTATAAGCATAAAATAGTTTCACATTTGGATTTATTGGTCAATGACGCTGAAATAACTAGTTCAGTGAATACGGTTTATTTAGATAATAACAGTGTTATAGTTGGAGAAAATACAGATGTTTTCGGATTACAAGCCGCATATTTAAAAGAAGTAGATAATATATCTAACAAAAAAGCTTTAGTTCTTGGTGCAGGAGGCGTTTCACCTTCTGTTATTTTATCTTTACAAAAATCTGGAATTAAAAATATATCAATTACGAACAGAACTAAAGAAAAGTGTATATTTTTAAGAAAAAAATTTAAGAATCTAAAAATAATTGAATGGTCTAATTTTAAAAAAGAAATTATAAATTATGATATTATCGTAAACGCAACAAGTTTGGGATTGAAAAACGAGCAAGATTTTGATTTTAATTTTGAGCCTTTTAAGAAAAATCTAATTTACATTGATACAATTTACAACCCCCTTGAAACAAAAACTCTTAAGTTTTTAAAAGATAAAGACCTCAAGGTTTTTAATGGATTAGAAATGTTTATTTATCAAGGACAAAAGGCATTTTATTTGTGGAATAAAATAAACCCTGAGATTGATCAAAAATTAATTGAACTTTTGTTATCTAAATTATGATGAAAGTTGGTATAACTGGCTCATTAGCATCTGGAAAGTCAACTGCAAGCAAAATTTTATCTGCAAGAAGAGGACCTTTATTTAGTGCTGATAATATCGTAAAAAAACTTTATACAAATAAAAGTTTTAAAAAACTCATTTCAAAAAGATTTAAGATTGCAGATACTTTTAACTTAAAAAATATTCTTAAAAAAAATTTTTTAACCAGGGAATCAAACATCAAAAAATTGGAGAAAATAATTCACCCATTAGTAAGAAAAGAAATGAGGAAATTTTCTATAAAAAATAGAAAAAAAAAGTTTGTTTTTTTCGAGATACCTTTGTTGATAGAGAGCAAATTAATGAAAAATTTTAATATTATATTTTTTATAAAGGCAAAAAAAAACATAAGGTTAAAAAGATTCATTAAGAAAGGCGGAAATAAGAAGTTTTTTACGATTTTAGATAAAAAACAACTTAGTGATAAAGAAAAAATTAAATATTGTGATCATGTAATTGTTAATGAAAAAAATTTAAAGATTTTAAAAAGAAAATTATTAGATATATTTAAACAATATGAATGAAATTTTTCTAGATACAGAGACAACTGGACTATCTTTTAAAGAAGGTCATAAGATAGTTGAAATAGCTTGTATTGAAACTAAAGATCTAATTGCTACTGGAAACATTTTTCATAAATTAATAAATCCCAAAAGAGATGTGCCAGACTCAGCTTTTCAAATTCACGGTTTTTCACAAAAATTTTTAAGCGATAAAGAAACATTTGATCAAATTGCTGATGAATTTATGAGTTTCGTTAAAGGAAAAAAAATAATTATTCATAATGCTCCTTTCGATTTAGCTTTTTTGAATGGAGAATTAAGCCTAATCCAAAAAGAATTAATAGAAAAAAAGTTGGTAATTGATTCTTTAGAAATTG
>MDTE01140043.1_pt1 | contig 12554 bp, 16 predicted proteins | sample 811231 | NCBI WGS metagenome assembly MDTE01 (sample SAMN05326651, study PRJNA326480) | marine metagenome | isolation source: seawater | place: Indian Ocean: Red Sea | collected 2010
ACATTGATCCGTATGCAACTTCAGACTATGTCAACGTAGGATATAAGGGTACTAACCCATATGACGCTGGTGTATTCTACTGCCCATATGTACCGTTAACTATGGTCAGAGCTGTTGGGGAAGACACTTTCCAGCCAAAAATTGGTTTTAAAACCAGATATGGAATGCAAGTCAACCCATACGTAACTGCAACACCGCAGGACGATATTTCTAACAGCACTACTAAGAAGAATAACCAGTACTACAGAATATTCAGAGTAGATAATATTCTAGGTGCTTAAGTCTTAGTACTTAATATTAAAAGGGGAGCGCAAGCTCCTCTTTTTTTGTATAAATAACAGTATGGCTTTAACTACTAACTTCAACTATCTACAACCGACTGGTTTTAAGCTCGTCATAGATAGAACAAATTATCCAAATCTAGAGTTTTTTGTACAAGACTTTACACACGCTGGTGTGATTATGAATGCGGCCGATTTAAGTTATAAGAAAATTGCTTCTATACCTTTTATAGGAGACAAGCTAACTTACAACGAAATGCTAGCCAACATAATACTAGATGAAGATATGAAATCTTATAGAGAGATGCATTCTTGGATGAGAAGAATACTCGATCAAGATAATATTACGGCTTTAGATCGATTTCAAAATCGTACGCAAAGACCTCCGGCTCAATCAGACATAACACTATCAATTTTAAATAGTGCTAATAACGCTATAGTAAGAATAGTTTATAGAGATTGTATACCTGTGGCTTTGACTGATATTCAATTCCAGTCAACGGCAGGCGGAGAATCTTTTATTACGTTTGGCGCGTCTTTTAGATTTACTTACTTTGATATACTAAATAAGAACGCGACAACAGGTGCATTTGCAGATTCAGACTCGTTTAACGTTGCTGGCTCTGTAGGTTAATATATAATATTATTGAGGACATTATGATTGATTTGAAAAAAGTCCACGAGATGTGGCAACACGACAGTAACATAGATAATAACCAACTAGACGAAACTTCTCGTCAAACTCCAAAACTACATTCTAAATATTTACAACTTTGGTCAACTGCAAAATTAGAACTAAGAAGAACCGAGTTCGAACAAAAGAAACTATTAAAAGAAAAATGGTTATACTACAATGGCAAAATGGATCAAGAAACTTTAAGTCAAAAAGGTTGGAATCCAGATCCTTTTGACGGACTAAAAGTGTTAAAAGGCGAGATGGATTATTATTATGATAGTGATCCAGAGATACAAAAATCAGAAGAAAAAATACAATATTGGAAAACAGTAATAGAAACATTAACAGAGATAATAGATAACTTAAAATGGCGACATCAAACTATATCGAACATAATCAAATGGAAACAATTCGAGTCAGGAAATTAAATCACGCGATACTAAAAGTATATTGCGATAGAAGTATAGGCGCAGAACTTAGAGAATTTTTTTCGTTTTACGTCCCTGGCTATAAATTTATGCCAGCATATAAAAATAGAATATGGGACGGCAAAATAAGACTTTTTAATCAGACAACAGGTGAAATATCTAGTGGATTGTTTCCACAAATAATATCTTTTGCAGAAAGTCGAGAGTATAAAATAGATATCGAAGATTCTGACTACGGTAGCCCTAATGAAGGTAATCAAATAAACGTAGATTTTATGATGAAGTTCATTGAAGCATTAAAGCTACCTTTTAAAATAAGAGATTACCAGTTTGATGCGGTTTGTACTGGAATACAGAGAAAAAATGCTATATTACTTTCGCCAACTGGCTCTGGTAAATCTTTAATAATATACGTAATGATGAGATGGCTTTTATCCGCGCTGGATAAATCAAGAAAAGATATATTAATAGTAGTTCCAACAACTTCTTTAGTTGAACAAATGTACAATGATTTTAAATCTTATGGATATGACGTTGATAGACACTGCCACAGAATATACTCAGGAAAAGACAAAAATACGTTTAAAAGAATTATAATAAGTACTTGGCAATCAATATATAAGTTTCCAAAAGAGTGGTTTGAAAGATTTGGAACAGTGTTTGGCGACGAGTGCCATGGATTTAAATCAAAATCATTAACGACTATAATGAATAAATGTACAGAAGCCGAATATAGATTTGGTACTACTGGTACTTTAGACGGAGCGTTAACTCATGAGCTCGTGCTTCAAGGATTGTTCGGTAAAATATATCGAGTTACCAGCACAAGAGCCTTACAAGATAATGACACACTTGCCAAACTATCAATACGTAGAATTATATTAGAGCACGATAAGAAAACTAGAAAAGAATTTGGTAAACAAAAATACCAAGACGAGATTAAATATATAGTTGAACATAAAAAGAGAAATAGTTTTATAACTAACTTGTCTTTAGACTTAAAAGGCAATACGTTAATACTGTACAATTATGTAGAAAAACACGGTAAACCTATATATGACATGATTAAAGATAAAGTAAGTGAAAGTCGCAAGATTTTTTTCGTGTCAGGAAATACTCCAGCTACTGACAGAGAAGCCATAAGAGCTATAGTAGAAAAGCAGAAAGATTCTATCACGGTTGCGTCGCTCGGTACATTTAGTACAGGTATAAATATTAGGAACCTTCACAATATAGTATTTGCTTCTCCTTCTAAGTCGCAGATACGAGTTTTACAAAGTATAGGTAGAGGTTTAAGAAAAACTGATGACGGTAAAGATACCACGCTGTATGATATTATAGATGATATAAGTTGGAAGTCTAGAAAAAATTATGGAATATTACACGCGGACGAAAGACTTAGAATTTATGGAAGAGAAAAATTTAACCATAAGACATATAGAGTACAAATATGACCAATCTTAATATAAAACATTTTAAACTTACAAATAACGACGAGATAGTATGCGAAGTTCTCGATTGGAATACCGGAGACGATATAGCAGATGTTGTAGTTTGTAAAGCACTTAAAGTAATATCAGTAGAAGATTATATGAGAGGCATTAAGTTTTTTTGCTTTAGGCCATGGTTAAGTTTACAAGACGATCCGTCTTCTTTGCAAACGATTAACTCATCTCACATAGTAGTATCAAGTAATCCAACGCCAGATATTTTAAAGCACTATAGAGCATGCCTTAGAGCGATAACACACGAACTTAAAAATCGCGGTAAGACGAAAAATAGATCTACTTATGCTAATATTGACGAAGTTAACCAAGCGATCAGAGATATGACTGACGAAGAAATGGACTCATTTTTAGAAGAAAAATATGGAATGATGCCAGAAGAGCCGCCGGTAAATGATTCAGATCGCGGTAGTAATATTATAAAATTTAAACCTAGAGGAAATAAGACTTATCATTAATGGTATATTCCTTCCCTCCCCATATACTCTTTTATTATAAACCATTTTTTTGAGTTTGTAAACGTTTTTTTTCAACTCTTAGTTGTGAAAAAATGTATTTACTTTTACTAAAAATTGTTGTATAATATATTATGAAAGGTGGTAAAATGGCCCGTAAAAAAAGTATTCATTACGTGAATAATAATGATTTTTCTACTGCAGTAGTCACGTACGTAGAGAAAGTCGAAGAAGCTAAGAAAAACGAAACGACAATACCTAAAGTACCAGACTATATCGCAACTTGTTTTTTAAGAATAGCTGAAGGTTTGTCTCATAAAGCTAATTTTATTAGATATACTTATAGAGAAGAGATGGTTATGGATGCAGTTGAAAACTGTTTAAAAGCTATTAGTAACTATAATTTAGAAGCTGCCACTAGAACCGGTAAGCCAAACGCTTTTGCTTACTTTACACAAATAACTTGGTACGCTTTCTTACGTAGAATAACGAAAGAAAAGAAACAACAAGAAATTAAATTAAAATATCTTACAAAAGCTGGCATTGAGAATTTTGTTGATAACGATCTTGAAGGTGGTGGCGTTGGCGAACAAGTATCAACGCACTTTGTAGATACTTTAAGAGATAGAATAGAAAGAGTTCGAACTACAGACAAAGAAATAAAAGAGTTTGTTAAAACAGAAAAGAAGAAAAGAAGAAGCAAGATAGCTGATTCAGACTTAAGCGAGTTTATGCAATGAAAATAGCGATACTTAACGATACGCATTGTGGTATACGTAACTCTTCAGAAATATTTTTAGATAATTCAGAAAAGTTTTACAATGAAGTATTTTTTCCTGAGTGTGAAAAGCAAGGAATAAAACATATACTACACCTTGGAGATTATTACGATCATCGTAAGTTTGTAAATTTTAAAGCACTAAATCATAATAGAAGAGTTTTTTTAGATAGACTTAGAAAACGTGGAATGACAATGGACATTATTCCTGGGAATCATGACACGTATTATAAGAACACTAATGAATTAAATGGTTTAAAAGAATGCCTAGGCCATTATATGAATGAAGTCCATATAGTAATGGAACCAAAAGTGTTGAAATATGGTTCTTTGAATATAGGATTAGTCCCTTGGATATGTCAAGATAACTATCAGCAGTCTATGAACTTCATACAAGATTGTAAAGCTGATTGGATAGGCGCTCATCTAGAACTTAAAGGTTTTGAAATGATGAGAGGATTAACTAACACGCATGGCATGAGTCCAGATATATTTAAAAGATTTGAATTAGTTTTAACTGGTCATTATCACGTAGGTTCTAAAAAAGACAATATCTGGTATCTTGGTTCGCAAATGGAGTTCTTTTGGTCAGATGCGCATGATCCGAAGTTCTTTCATATACTTGATACTGAAACAAGACATATAGAAAAAATAAGAAATAATAACACTTTATTTGAAAAAATCGTTTACAATGACAAAGAAATAGATTATAATAGTTATAATAAAAATTTATCTAAAAAATTTGTAAAGGTCGTAGTCGCAGAAAAGACTGATCCTTTTACATTTGATAGATTTATAGACAACATACAGAATCAAGACATATACGAGTTAAAGATAGCAGAAAACTTTAACGAGTTTATGGGTGCAAACGTCGAAGATGAAGACATGAACTTCGAAGATACTACAGAAATTGTTGATACGTATATCGATGCAGTTGATACAGATTTAGATAAAGATAAGATAAAAGTTCAGATGCGTGAACTTATGACTGAAGCGCAAACCTTAGAGATAGCATGATTATATTTAAAACTATTAAGTACAAGAATTTCTTGTCGTCTGGAAACAGTTTTACCGAGATTAATTTAAATAAGTACAAGTCTACTTTAGTAGTAGGTCATAATGGTGCTGGTAAGTCTACTATGCTCGATGCCTTATCATTCTCGTTATTTGGTAAACCACATCGTAAGATAATGAAGAGTCAACTTGTTAACTCTATAAATCAAAAACAGTGTGTAGTAGAAGTAGAATTTTATATTGGCAAAGCTTATTTTAAGATCATACGTGGAATAAAACCAACCATATTTGAGATATGGAAAGACGGCACGATGATTAATCAGTCATCTCATGCTAACGAATACCAAAAGATACTCGAACAAAATATCTTGAAACTCAACCATAAGAGTTTCCATCAGGTTGTTGTGTTAGGTTCTTCATCATTTATTCCTTTTATGCAACTTAATGCTGGACATCGTAGAGATGTTATAGAGGACCTTCTGGATATTAACATCTTTTCTAAGATGAACGTAATATTAAGAGAAAAAAACTCTGTTTTAAAAGATAAACTAGCAACTATAAACAAAGATATCGAGATAAACTCTACTAAAATAGAACAACAAACAAAGTACATAAGAGATATTGCAGCTTTAACTGAAGAGAATAAAAAGAAATATCAAAAGCAAGTTAAGACCGCAGAAGAAAAGATAATTAAACTGCAAAATGAAAACTCTGAATTATCTCGCGAGTTAGAAGATAACGATACAGATAATGAGTATAAAAAATTACAAGATAAGAAGAATAATATAATATCTCAAACTGCAGAAGTAAAACAACAAATGAAAACTGTAGCAAAGAGAGGAATGTTCTTGGAACAGAACGATACTTGTCCTACATGTGAGCAAGATATAACTAATAAAGACGTATTATTAAGTAGAATTAAGAACGAAGCCTATCAGTTACAAACAACTTTAAACATGATTGCTGGCACCGAACAAACTTTACAAAATGAAATTAATGATTTAGAGCAAATCATGAATCATATTAGAGAAAAAACTAGTACTATAAATGCTAACAACAGAGAAATAACGTCTTTAAATCAAAGCAACGCTGACTTAAAAAAGTATTTGGAAGAAGAAGTTACTGCAGATTTATCTCAAGCTCGAAAAGATCTTAATTCTATGAAAGATTTAAAAGAAAGTTTCTTCGAAGAAAAATTAAAAGTAAACGAACAGTTTGGTTATAACACAGTGATTGCAGAAATGCTAAAAGATACTGGAATAAAAACTAAAATTATAAAACAATATTTACCAGCAATTAATAAACTTGTTAATCAATACTTACAAGTTTTAGATTTTTTTGTACATTTTAATCTTGATGAAAACTTTAACGAAACTATTCGATCTAGACATCGAGATGATTTTACATATGATTCATTTAGTGAAGGTGAAAAGCAAAGAATAGATTTATCTTTATTATTTACTTGGCGGCAAATAGCGAAGATGAAAAATTCAGTAGCAACTAATTTGTTGATATTGGATGAAACCTTTGATTCGTCTCTGGACCATGATGGTATTGAGAACTTATTAAAGATATTATATACCTTAGATGCAGATACTAATACTTTTATAATATCGCATAAGGGAGATATACTTGATGGAAAGTTTCAATCAAAATTAGAATTTACAAAAGAAAAGAATTTCTCTAAGATGAAAATATAAATGTTTACTTTTGTAAAAAAATATGTTATAATAATAACAATTAAACAATACAAGGAAGGTATATTATGCAATTAAGTGAAAGTACTGTAGACGTTCTTAGGAACTTTTCTGGTATTAATCAAAACCTTTTGATTAAAACTGGATCAACTATAAAAACTATCAGTGAAGCTAAAAACGTAGTGGCAACAGCTGATATCGCCGAAAACTTTGAAAAAGATTTTGGTATATATGATTTAAATGAATTCATTGGTGTTATGGGATTAGTTAATAATCCAGACTTAAAATTTGAAGATGACTTTGTTATCGTTCAAGATGAAAGCGGTAGATCAAAAGTTAAATACTTCTATGCTGCTGAAGAAACAGTTACAACACCGACAAAAGACGTAACGATGCCAGAGCCAGACGTTAAGTTTACTTTAGATAACGATACTTTAAATAAACTTAAAAAAGCTGCTTCTACGTTAGGTCACGACGAATTATCAATATCAGCAAAAGATGGCGTGTTAAGTCTCTCAATTGTTGAGAACCAAAATGCAACATCAAACGCATTTTCTATTGATATAGATGGTGAATTTAAACAGGACGCTGTCTTTAATTTTGTCATCAAAATTTCTAATCTTAAAATCCTAGCTGGTGATTACGATGTAGAAATATCCTCTAGATTAATAACGCAATTCAAACACAAAGAGGTAGGTGTAAAATATTGGATTGCACTTGAAAAAACTTCAACATACGGAGCATGACATGTCAGAAAATTTGAAGCAATTAAAAGACCTTAGTAATAAGGCGGCTAGAAGTACAGTAGCAGTTATTGATGCTGTAACTCAAAGAGGTGGTTTTAAAGGCGAAGAGCTTACAACCATCGGTGGTTTAAGAGATCAGTGTGTACAAATCATTCAGTTATCAGAGCAGATTCAGCAAGAAGACGCTATGGCTGATACTAGTACTCAAACTGAAAATGAGACTAAACCTAAAAAATAATTTACGTAATGATTATTGATTTTATTATTTTGTTATGGAGAATACGTAAATGTCAAATGAATTTCTATGGGTTGAAAAATATCGGCCTACAAAAATAGAAGATACTATTTTACCTGAGTCTTTAAAAAAGACCTTCCAAAAGATAGTTACTGGTGGTGAACTCCCTAATATGTTATTCACTGGTACTGCTGGCTTAGGTAAAACTACCGTAGCTCGAGCTCTATGTAATGAGCTCGACTGCGATTATATATTAATTAATGGTTCTGAAGAAGGCAACATTGACACGTTAAGAACCAAAATAAAACAGTTTGCTTCATCAGTTTCTTTACAAGGTGGATATAAAGTAGTTATCCTCGATGAAGCAGATTATCTTAATCCGCAATCTACTCAACCAGCTCTTCGTGGCTTTATCGAAGAGTTTTCTAATAATTGTAGATTTATTTTAACCTGTAATTTTAAAAATCGTATTATTGAACCACTTCATTCTAGGTGTGGTGTATATGAGTTTAATACTTCTAAAAAAAATATGGTAGATCTTTGCCAAAATTTTATGGCAAGGTGTCAACTTATACTCTCAAACGAACAAACTAAGTATGATGATAAAGCTATAGCTGAACTTATAATGAAGTTTGCTCCTGATTGGAGAAGAGTATTAAACGAATTACAAAGATATTCGATCAATGGTATGATTGATAGTGGAATACTTACTAATATCAAAGATAAAAACTATGATGATCTTTTCTCTCATTTGAAAAATAAAGATTTTAAAAAGATGAGAAATTGGATAGTAAACAATATAGATACAGATGCAAGCGCAATTTTTAGAGCCATGTACGATAGAATGAGTGATAAGGTTGCGCCTCAATCAATACCACAATTGGTGCTTATTCTTGCAGATTATCAATATAAAAACGCATTTGTAGCTGACCACGAACTTAACGTGGTGGCTTGTTTAACGGAGGTTATGTCAGATGTTCAATTCAATTAAATTAACTTTATATACTCAAGAAGATTGTTACTACTGTTACGAGTTAAAGAAAAAACTCGTTAACTGGGGATATGATTTTAGAGAGATAAATATAAGTCATGATTTATTCGCAAAAGATTTCTTAAGAGAAAAAGGACACAGAACAGTCCCTCAATTATATTGGAATGATACGCATTTAAATAAGTTTCCAACTACAGAACTTACACGAGAGCATGTAGAAGCTGAACTTGATTATGAAAACTATATAGGTGGAGTCGAAAATTGGGGAGCTCAAAGAGCATAGCGATTATTGGTGGTGGAGTTGCTGGTGTAACCACCGCATACTTTTTAGCTAAAAAATATAAAGTAGTTTTATTCGATCCTAATGGCGTGGCTGAACAATGTAGTTACGCAAATGGTGGTCAACTTTCTGTATGTAATGCAGAAGTATGGAATAGTTATGATAATATAGTCAAAGGCATAAAATGGTTAACGCAACCAGATGCTCCATTGGCTTTTAGACCGGATCATTGGTCATGGCGTAAAGTAAAATGGATTGCAGGTTTTATCGGTGCAACTATTACTAATAAGTACGATTACAATACTCGTAAGACTATTGAATACAGTTTAAGATCGCGTAGGCTGTTTAAAAAGTTAATGAAAGAAATAGATATTGACTTTCATCATAACGACTGTGGCATATTGCACATATATAAAAATCAAAAGTCTTGGAATAAAGCGCAAAGAACTCTAGATAGATTTAAAGATACTGGTTGGGGGAGAGTTAAAACAAAAACTAATCTTATAAAGTATAATATTAAATCAAATGATGTTGTCGGTGCTACTATTACTAAAGGTGATTCAGTCGGAGACATACATGCTTTTACTACTAAGTTGTCGACATATATGCTAGCTAGTAAAGATTATAATTATAGTTTTCGTATTAATAAAATAGTTCGTAATGAAAACGAAGTGTTTTGGTCTAATCCAAGAGATATGGCTATTAGTATCGATACTCTTAAAAAAGATTATGATGAAGTGATAGTATGTGCAGGTGCTTATACCAGTGCTTTTTTACCAAGTTTAAACATATATCCTATTAAAGGTTATTCTATAACATATCAAAAATCTTATGAAGCTCCAACTATATCAATACTTGATGATGACAAAAAAATTGTAGCATCACTTTTTGGTAATAACGTGTTTAGAGTTGCTGGTACAGCAGAACTCGCTGGTTGGAATCATGATATTAGAGAAGATAGAATTAAACCATTAACTAATTGGGTAAAAGAAAACACATTTGTAAAACAAGATAGTTTTGAAAAATGGGCGTGTTTAAGACCGATGACACCAAATATGTTACCAGTTGTTGGTAAAGTAAAAGGGTTGTGGGTTAACAGCGGAGCTGGCCATCTTGGCTGGACTATGGGAATGGCTTTAGCAGAAAAGGTAGCAAATGATATATCCAAAAATTAAAGAAATTTTAGATAGAGAAATCAACAGACAAAATGATACAATTGAACTTATAGCAAGCGAAAACTTTGCAAGTCAAGCTGTAAAAGATTTATGTGGAAGTGTTTTTACTAATAAGTATGCTGAAGGTTATTCTGGTAAAAGATACTACAATGGTTGTGATCATATGGATGAGATTGAAGACTTAGCAATCGATGAAGTAACAAAGTTATATAAATGTCAGTTTGCCAATGTTCAACCACATAGCGGGGTAGGTGCAAACACAGCCGTATACCAAGCACTTATGAATCCGGGCGATGTACTTATGGGCATGGATCTAGCGAGTGGTGGTCATTTATCTCACGGTGCTCCTCCAACGTTAAGTGGTAAAGTTTATAATTCAGTAACCTACGGTGTAGGCGAAGATGGCTTACTAAACTACGAAGAGATTCGAGCGTTGGCAAAAGTTAGTCGGCCAAAAGTAATTGTAGCTGGTGCAAGCGCGTATCCTAGGCAAATCGATTGGAAGGCATTTAAAGATATTGCAGATGGTGTAGGTGCTTTTCTAGTTGCAGACATGGCGCACTATTCTGGTTTGGTTGCAGGTGGAGTATATGATTCGCCTTTACCTTATGCTGACGTAGTAACAAGCACGACACATAAAACATTACGTGGTCCTAGAGGCGGCATGATTTTATGGAATAATCCAGAATATTCTAAAAAAATAAACAGTGCAATATTCCCTGGCACTCAAGGTGGTCCACTTATGAATATAATTGCAGCTAAAGCTCAATGTTTTATGGAAGCAAATACAGATGAATTTAAAGAATACTCAGAACAAGTAGTTAAGAATGCACAGGCAATGGCACTTACATTAAAACAATACGGAATGAGTGTTCTAACAGAAGGAACAGACAGTCATATTATACTACTAGATTTAAGTGATAGCAAGTATTCAGGCAGAGGAGCAGCTGACTTATTAGAAAGAAATGGAATAACTGTAAACAAAAATGGTATTCCAAATGATCCTCGTAACTTTGTTGAAACAAGTGGTATAAGGATTGGCACTGCAGCGGAAACAACTAGAGGAAATAAAGAGTACTGGTTTAGAGAACTAGGACAAAAAATAGTAAGGATATTAAATGGTTGAAGTAGAAATGTTAAATCAATTTATTAATCAGTTGGCTATGTGTGAATTATTATCTGCGCACAGTTTGATACAGCCATCGCTTTCTTTTGATTGTAAACAGATAGAAATTTTTATACAAGAATCTTATTTTGATAATGACTATAACGCATTTATAAAATGGTGGGATGCGACAATAGTACCAGTAGTAAATGAGTTACAAACACTAGTAGAGAAACGTGCATCATGAATCCATTTGAATATGCTAACGCAATAAATTACACTAAGAAGAATATTATGGTAGATGATTTAGCTGAAAAAGCTTATCTGCCTTATATGATCAATCGTCAATTATCGTACTTTCCAGACACGGTTTTAGCCGCAAATGAAATGAATCGAAACCACCACCTAGATAATCGTCTACAATTTGATTTTTTTATAAATATAATTAGAAAGCGCAAAAGGTTTTCTAAATGGTTTAAACCAGAACAAATTAGTGATTTGGAGAATATCAAACAATACTATGGTTACAGCAATGATAAAGCCCGCCAAGTATTACCTCTCCTATCCACTGAACAGATAAATGAATTAAAAAATAAGGTGGCCAAAGGTGGAAGAAAATAATATAGTGGAATGGAACCCTAATGACATGCTAGAGGTTTCATTAAACGAGCCTGATGATTTTCTAAAAATAAGAGAAACATTAACAAGAATCGGTGTAGCTTCAAGAAAAGATAATAAGTTATATCAATCATGCCATATCCTACACAAACAAGGACGATACTTCATAGTACATTTTAAAGAATTATTTTTGCTAGACGGTAAGAAATCTAACTTAGAAGAAAATGACGTAGCGAGAAGAAACACTATCGCTACTCTCATGAGTGATTGGGGATTATTGAGTATAGATAAAAAAGATAATGCTCAACCAGTAGCTCCACTAAGACAGATTAAAATAATATCTTTTAAAGATAAAGATCAATGGGAACTTTGTCCTAAGTATAATATTGGAAACGGCTCAAAGTAAAAAAAAAAGTTTAAACTGGCAGTTTAAATTTAAAAAAAAAGTATTATATATATTATAGGATGCCGAATGGTTCGGGTCCTTTATTTAACCTTGCTAGTCAATAGGAGGATATTATGACTGGAAATTTTGTATTCCCAAGAAACGCTTTTTTAGGTTTCGATCAC